>Ga0187219_1001130_pt1 | contig 12894 bp, 15 predicted proteins | sample 13SPOviralmetaG_FD_130162 | JGI IMG/M metagenome (GOLD analysis project Ga0187219, IMG submission 130162) | Marine viral communities from the oligotrophic San Pedro Time Series (SPOT) site, San Pedro Channel, CA, USA - 13 SPOT_SRF_2010-07-21... | ecosystem: Environmental > Aquatic > Marine >... | reverse complement strand
GAGGTAGGTTGCCAGGTGGTATGCCTACCCTCTCACGGCAAAAGGAAGGTACAAGTAGGATACGCTTCATCACTGTTGAAGAAGAACAGCAGTGTCTAGCTACCCTAGATAGCTGGGGGTTCGATGAACTACACGATGCTTTCATTGCCTCCATCGACACAGGTATGAGAGCAGGTGAGATGGCTAAGCTAGATGCTAAGTGCATCGACAAGCATGGCGTGTACCTAGTGGATAGGAAGAATGATACCAACGGTCTTGTTCCCCTAACCACTCGCGCACGTCAGGCTCTTGAACGCAGGATTGCAGCCAGCGATGGAGGTAAACTCTTTGGCACTTTCCCTCGCTCCAAGTGGCAACGCTTAGTCAACCATCTAGAACTGGACGATGTAGTCTGGCACACACTGAGACACACCACATGCTCACGTTTAGTGCAACGTGGTATGCCTCTCGTTCACGTCAAGGAATGGATGGGACACTCAGCTATCCAGACTACTATGAGGTACGCACACCTTGCACCTAAGAACTTAGAGGTTGGTGTCTCTTTACTAGAGCAGGTAGATTGATTATACCTGTCGAAACTTTGTGTCCTTGGGTGTGTCCTAAGTGTCCTAAGTGGAGCGAGCATGGTGGAATTGGTAGACACACAAGACTTAAAATCTTGAGCCTTTTCAAAGGCGTGGGGGTTCGAGTCCCCCTGCTCGTACCAATTAAATCGGACTTAAAATCCCTACCTTATTAAATACACTATCGCAATACCTCCTCTAACACAGAGCCAGTAAGGGCTGTAACCCCCAAGGGTAAACATTATATATTGTTACACGAGTGTAACGGATTTATTATTTAGGACACAATACGGTGTCCTAAGTGGCGTAAGGAGATAACATGCCGACATTAGAAGAGCAGTTAGAACTAGAAGAGCAGATGCTTAGTGATGGTGTCAGTCGATACCAAAGCAACACCAACAAACTAATAGAGAAGGGTATCGAATCTAATACACAGCATGGCCGGGCTATGATTGCTGCCATCGTCAATGCTGTAGCTGATGGGGTATCTGATATTCAAAGAGACGTTACAAGTAATCGGGATATTACTAGAAAAAATTTACAGGGAATGGATGCCCACCAAGTTGCATACCTTGCCCTCATCACAGTAGTTGATGAAGTATCTAAGAGGTTTACCTTGATGAAGGTAGCCAAGAGTCTAGGTGCAAACATAGAACTTCAGAAGAGGCTTAGCATTTGGGTTGAGGCTGAGGGTAACTCAGCACTTAATGTAATCAAGAAGGCTAACGAGAAGTCAAGCAAGCTACATAAGCGACAAGGCCTAGTCCATAAAATGAACAAGGATGGTTACAACCATACTGAATGGACTAACGAAGAACGTATCCATGTAGGCATGAGGTTGGTAGATAAGATTATTATTAAGACAGGGTTGGTCAGGCTAACCAAGTCAGTGAAGAAGAATAAAACTATTACCTATCTGGAAGCTACCCCCGAAACTCTGGCTTGGGTTCAGAAGTTTAACACGCATCAAGAAGTTATGAAGCCACGTTATGCTCCATCACTTATACCCCCCAGAGATTGGGACGATGTAATTGGTGGGGGATACCACAGTCAAGTCATTAATCAACTACCGATAGTGAGGGTACATTGAAGAAAAAATCTAAAGAATACTTAGATAGGCTACGACAGCAAGACATGAGTGTGGAGTATCGCTGCATCAATGGACTCCAGCGCACCCCTTGGTCAATCAATAAGCCTGTGCTTGAGGTAATGAGAACAGCATGGGACAGCGGTGAAGAGTGGGCTGGCCTCCCTCCTCGTGAAGACTTACCCTTACCTGTGTACCCATTCGATAAAGACCCACAGGAAATGAGCGAGGCAGAGAAGCTACTGTTCAGAGATTGGTCAAGCAAACGCAACCGTGTTTACCAAGCAAATGGTAAGTCAATGTCACGGCGTATCCAGGTGGAGCGTACACTACAGCTTGCTAATCACTATGCTAAGTATGACGAGTTCTACTTTGTATGGCAGTTAGACTTTCGTTCACGCAAGTATCCTGTTGAGTCCTTCATGTCACCACAGGTAGCTGATTGGGGCAAGGCTCTCATTGGATTTACCTACGGCTTCCCTATTAACGAAGCAGGTGATGCTGATTGGCTGGCTATTCATGGTGCTAACTTGTTCGGTAATGACAAGGTATCCTTTTCTGAGCGTATCCAGTGGGCATGGGATAGTGAGGCTGACATAGTAAAGGTAGCTGAGAACCCACTTGATTACATGTGGTGGACTCAGGCTGACAAGCCTTGGCAGTTCCTTGGTTGGTGTATGGAATGGTATGGTCTACTACGTCAGGGTTGGGGATACTACACACACCTACCCTGCGCCGCTGATGGTAGCTGTAATGGACTGCAACATCTAAGTGCAATCCTACTCGATAAGCAGGGTGGTAGGGCTACTAACTTAATACCATCAGATGCACCGTCAGATATATACACTGATGTAGCAATTAGGGCTGAGACTTTAATTAAACAAGATGCCCAAGCTGGTAATGAGATGGCTAAGAAATGCTTAGAGTTTGGCGTCACTCGCAGTCTAACGAAGAGGCCTGTAATGATTACGCCTTACTCTGGTACACAACACGCTTGTCGTGAGTATATCCAAGATGCAATCGCTGATAGAATAGAGAAGAAGGGAGACTGTAACCCCTTCGGTGATGATTACTTTGAAGCTTCGCTCTACCTAAGTCGCCACATCTGGCAGGGTATTAACGAGACTATCTCATCAGCCCGGCAGGTAATGGACTACGTTAAGACCATCGGCTCACACTACGCTGATGCTAACAAACATATGGAATGGGTAACGCCTACTAATTTTCTAGTTGTACAGCCCTACCTCAACACTAAAAAGCGCAGGATTGAGACACACATTGATGGTAGTATTGTACGACTAAGTTACCAACAAGAATTAGAAGATGTGAATAGGTCACGGATTACAACAGGTAGTAGCCCTAACTTCATTCACTCATTGGATGCAGCTGCTTTAACTAAAACTGTTGTCAGGTGTATGGATGATGGAATGACTGACTTCGCTATGGTGCATGACAGCTATGGTACACACAGCCCTAACATGCCTATCTTGTCACAAGTATTACGAGAAGCTTTTGTTGAAATGTATCAGGAGAATGATGTGTTACAACAACTGCGTGACCACGCTTGTTACACTATAGGAGATAATACACTACCCCAACCACCAACTAAGGGAGACTTAGATTTAAGCAGGATACTGGAATCACAGTACTTCTTTGCATAGTTTCTAACCTTCCCCTATAGCCTATTAGTTACACTCAAGGAGATATTATGAATAAAACAAAAGTAGTAGAAGGTAAATCAATCTATGGTCAAAATGTATTTGAACCAAACAAAGATTTTGAAAAGCAGTTTGGGACATACTCCATTGACCTACTCAAACCAGAAGAAGAAGCAGTTAAACTATGTGAGTACCTTGAAGGTCTAGTGAATGAACGCTACGCCGCAGAGGTCAAAGCTTCTAAGAAACCAGATAGCTTGTCCACTCGTTTACCTTTCGTGCGCCATACTGACAAAGCTGGTAACGAAACAGGAGACATCCGATTTAAGTTTAAGTTGAAAGCTGGTGGCGTGGGTGACAACGGAGAGTGGTATCAGAAACCAGCAGTCTTAGATGCCAAGCGTAAACCAATGTCAGGCGAGAAGTTAATCGGTAACGGTAGTCGTGTAAAGGTTGCCTTCAACCCCTCAGTTTATTTTGTACAAGGTACTGTTGGGGTCACCTTGAAACTGGACGCTGTACAAGTGATTGACCTTGTGCCTCACAAAGACCCAGCAGCTTTATTCGATGACGAGGATGGCTACACTGAATCGGCTGTCGAGAAAGATGACCGTCAAGAAAGCCCATTCGATAGTGAAGAGACAGACATTGCCGAAGGGAACTTTTGAGGAACACGTCATCTCTGACCTAGAAAGCAGGGGCGTTTCGTTTGCTTATGAACCACATAGCATACCCTATCGGGTGGAACGCCTCTACAATCCTGACCTTCTCATCAATGAAATCTACATAGAGATGAAGGGATACTTCCGACAGGATGCACAACGAAAGATGAAAGCAGTCAAGGCGCAGAACCCTGAGTTAGACATACGCTTCATCTTTCAGAAGGCAACCTCGCCAGTGCAAGGCGCGAAGGTACGCAAGGATGGGACAAAGATGACGTGCGCGGAGTGGGCAGACCGTAATGGTTTTGTCTGGAGTGAAGGAACTTTGCCAGAGGAGTGGGCATGAAAGTACATAAATCAATCACAGTAAACCTACCAGTTACCATCAACGCCAACATCATAGATTGGGAACTACTTGCCTATGAAATAGTAGAAGACCAGAACATTGAGAATGATGAACTAAAGACTATCGCAACACAGATGAGAGAAGCAGCAACTATTGTGGAGGAATCCATTGGAGGAGAGTAACTACATCCGAAAGGAATCATGCACTCACTGTGGTAGTTCTGATGCTAATGCTATCTACACTGACCATAGCTACTGCTTCTCTTGTGAGACATACGCTTTGCTTGGGGAAGAAGCAGAACCTACACCAGCGAACACTAACTTAATTGATGGTCAGGTCTGTGCGCTGAGTAAGCGAGGTATCTCTAACGAAACATGTAAGTTCTGGGACTATCGTATCGGGCAGTATAAGGGACAGGCAGTACAGATTGCTAACTACAAAAATGATAGAGGTAAGACCATTGGTCAGAAGCTACGCTTTGCTAATAAAGACTTCCTGTATCTTGGAGATAGTAAAGACATTGGGCTGTATGGTCAGCACCTATGGCGTAGCACAGGTAAGATGGTGGTCATCACAGAAGGTGAAGTCGATGCCCTCTCAGTCAGCCAGTGCTTCAACAACCGTTGGCCTGTGGTTAGCCTACCTCAAGGCAGTGCATCAGCTAAGAAAGCCATACGCAAATCTATTGAATGGCTTGAGCAGTTCGATACTGTAGTGCTTTGCTTTGACATGGACGAGCAAGGACGAAAGGCAGCTCACGAGGCCGCCCTGCTCCTCAGTCCAGGACGCACCAAGATAGCCTCCCTGCCCTCTGGGTATAAGGATGCTAACGATATGCTCAAGGCTAATCAGCAGAAGGCATTGCTTGATGCTATCTGGGGAGCCAAGAGTTTTAGACCTGATGGTATCGTAGATGGTGCTGAACTGTGGGATGTGGTATCATCAACGGACAATAAAGATAGTATCAGCTATCCCTACCAAGGCCTGACAGATAAGACTATGGGTCTTCGCGTTGGTGAGATTGTCACTATCACAGCAGGTAGTGGCACTGGCAAGAGTCAGTTCACTAAGGAGATAGCACACCACCTAATACGCCAAGGCGAAACGCTGGGCTATATAGCCCTTGAAGAAAACGTAAAGCGTACAGCCCAAGGCCTTATGTCCTTATCAATCAACAAGCCCATTCACTTGGGTAGCGAGGGAGTCACAGAGGATGAACTTAAACTGGCCTTTGATGATACTCTTGGCACTGGCAGGGTGTTTCTCTATGACCATTGGGGTAGCACTGACTCTGATAATCTGCTTCACAAGGTACGCTACTTGGCTAGAGGCTGTCGCTGTAACTGGATTGTACTTGACCATCTCTCTATCGTAGTTTCGGGCATGGAAGGTGGTGACGAAAGACGTACCATCGACACTCTTATGACCCAACTTCGTACACTAGTGGAGGAATTGCAGATAGGGCTGATACTAGTCAGTCACTTGAAGCGTCCGTCTGGTGACAGGGGGCATGAGGACGGAGCGCAAACCTCCATGTCTCAACTACGAGGCAGTGCTGCCATCGGGCAACTAAGCGACATGGTTATCGGGCTGGAGCGTAACCAGCAGGACAGAGACAACCTTCACATAACAACTGCAAGGCTGCTCAAGAATAGATGGTGTGGCGTGACAGGAATCTGTTGCCACTTGGCCTATTCGATTGACACAAATCGCATGACAGAAACGGTAATTGAAGATGACTCAGAAGAATCCCCAGAATTTTAAGAACGTACTTGTTCTCTACACAGAAGAGCAACTCACAAAAGCCTATCAAGATTTTCTAGAAGAAGTAACGAGCCTGATGATTGAAGGGCATGACATGGGTAACGTCCCTACACGAGAAGAGTTCCGCATCATCTTTGAAGAGGAACAAGCAAACCAGTAATCACTCCAGCGAGAGGATAACATGAACACATATATTATGGACATCGAAGCCAACCACCTACTTGAAGAAGTAACGAAAGTCTGGTGCGTTGTAATGAGAAACGCAGACACTGATGAGGTTCATACCTTTGACCCTGATGAGATAGAAGCAAGCCTAGAGTTTATGAACAAGGCTGAGTATCTCGTTGGTCACAACCTAATCGACTACGACTTGAGGGTACTCAAGAAGCTGTACGGTTGGGACTACAAGGGTAAGGTCATTGATACCTTAGTCTGCACTCGTACCATCTGGCCTCACATTGGAGAGTTAGATAGTAAAAATTTACCACAAAAATTAAGAGGTAGTCATAGCCTAAAGGCTTGGGGCTACAGATTAGGAGAACTAAAAGGTGATTTCTCTAACGGTGTGGAGTCCTTTCAACAGTACTCCAAAGAGATGCTTACATACTGCATCCAAGATACTGCATGTACCAAAGCACTCTATGATAAAATCAAAGCTAAGAACTTTAGCGAAGACGCTCTTTCCTTAGAGCATAAACTACACACCCTACTCGTGAGACAGCAGGAGGTAGGCTTCCCTTTCCACATTGAAAAGGCACAGAAGCTACACGCTTATCTGGAGGGCAGACGCTCTGAGATATACACACAGTTAGTGGATACCTTTGAGCCTACCATCATTGAGATGAAGACCAAGACAAAGGTAATCCCCTTCAACCCTGCGTCACGCCAGCAGATAGCTGACCGCCTGATGAAACGAGGATGGGTTCCTACCTCATTTACTCCTACGAATGAACCCAAGGTAGATGAGAAGATACTAAAAGAAATAGATATACCAGAGGCACAGCTTGTCTCTGAATATCTCATGTTGAACAAGCGTATTGCTCAGTTAGCTACAGGCAACCAAGCGTGGCTGAAACTAGAAAAGAATGGACGGATACATGGACGTGTCAATCATATGGGTGCAGTTACGTCACGCTGCACAGCAAACAATCCTAACATGCAGCAAGTACCTAGCCTCTCTGCTCCGTTTGGCAAGGAGTGCCGTGAGTTATTCTATGCGCCTGATGGGTATAGTCTCCTTGGTGCTGATGCGTCAGGGTTGGAGCTTCGTTGTCTGGCTCACTACATGGCTAACTACGATGATGGTGCGTATGCACAAGAAGTTGTCAATGGTGATGTACACCTCAAGACACAGGAACTCGCAGGGTTACCTACCCGGGCTACAGCCAAGACTTTCATTTATGGATTCCTTTATGGTTCGGGCGATGAAAAGACAGGTCAGATTATTGGTAAGGGTGCTTCAGAAGGTAAGAAGATAAAGGCCAAGTTTCTTAGGAAACTACCTGCACTCAAGAAACTTAGAGATGATGCAGCCAGTGCAGCTAAGGAGCGTGGTTGGGTCAAGGGATTGGATGGACGTATCATACCAGTACGTCATGCCCATGCCTGTCTCAATACAATCCTGCAGTCAGCAGGAGCAATTATATGTAAGCGTTGGTACGTCACGATTGAAGCACTGCTACGCCTTAAAGGTTACACGAATGTAGATGTTACGGTTGTAGCATTCATTCACGATGAAGTCCAAGTCCTAGTTCGCAACGGACTAGAGGATGAAGTCGGCAAACTAATTCAACAAGCGATGAAGGATACCGAAGCTTACTACAAGTTTCGATGCACCTTAGACAGTGAGTACTCATATGGAAATGACTGGTCTTCAACCCACTAAAGCTAACCGTAAGAAGTTTGATATTGACCTAGCCTATGGGCAGGTGCGTGAGCAGGAAGTAGCTGACATGCTACAGGATAAAAAGATTGAAGTTAAGAGTGAGCGTGGTGTTTGGTACAACTCAGGAAACATTGCCATTGAATATGAAAGCTACGGCAAGCCATCAGGAATTGCAGCTACAGAGTCTGACTACTGGTTTCACAATCTATGCCTTGGTGACACTACTTTTGCCACCCTTGTCTTCAAGACAGATGTGCTGAAAAATATCATCAGTCAGTTAGACCATATCCGTAGCGTTAATGGTGGTGATGGGTACAAGTCTAAGATGTACCTCCTCAATCTTGAGAAGCTTTTCTCCACTGATGTAATTAAGGCACTGAAGAATGGACTTTGATTTCATATTCAAACTGATTGTGACTGTGTCCTTCTTTGCCGTGAGCCTTGCTCTTGTTCTGAAGTGGGCAGTAGAGGCTTACCTAGACTACATCCAAGTAATGGAAGGTATTCGCATCATCACTTTAGAAGAACACAAAGAACGAGACATGAAAGAGGGACGTGATGATATTAATTATTGATGCAGACATTATAGCATACAAGGCCGCCGCATCCTGTGAACATCCTATTCATTGGGGTGACGGACTGTGGACACTGCATAGCTTTGAGCAAGACGTGGATACCTATATCGGTATCTTCATGGATAAGTTAAAGCAAGAGGCTGACACAGATAAAGTACTCTGTTGCTTATCAGACAAACTAAACTTCCGTAAAGAACTAGCACCTTACTACAAAGAGAACAGAGCTAACACTCGCAAGCCTATGCTTCTTCAGTACGCTCGTGACTATATCTGGGAACAGTGGAATAGCACAATCGTAGGCAAGCTTGAAGCTGACGATGTCATTGGTATCACAGCCACAGGGCAGGACTGTATCATCTGGTCAGAAGATAAAGACCTTATGACTATAGCAGGTAAACACCTTGTTGATGGTGAGATTGTCGAGGTCACGCAGGATGAGGCAGACCATAGGTTCTACACTCAGGTTCTAACAGGTGATGCTTCCGACAACTACAAAGGATGTCCCGGCATAGGGGCAGTTAAGGCTGAACGTATTCTCACCCCACCAGAGGGGGAGATAGCAACAAACCTATGGCGTTGGTCACAGGTTGTATCAGCCTACCAGAAAGCTGGTCTTAATGAAGACGAAGCCCTGCTCCAAGCACGTCTAGCCTACATCAAGCGAGAAGAGTCGATGGACTTATGGGAGCCGCCACATGAGGCATGAGGAATTTATGAAACAAATGGCAAAAGCAGAGGATGATAATGTCAATAATCCGTCACACTATAATTCAGCAGGTGTCGAGTGCATCCAAGCAATCGAGGCGGCGTTGTCTCCAGAAGAGTTACGAGGCTACTACAAAGGAAACATCCTCAAGTACACATGGAGAGAGCAGTACAAAAACAAAGACGAAGACCTCAAGAAAGCCAACTGGTACTTGTCGCGTTTGGTTGGAGGGATGAATGATTAACTTCAACGACTATCAAAAGAAAGCAATCACTACTGCAGTTTACCCAAAGAAATATGGCATCTCTTACCCTGTATTAGGTTTGACTGAAGAGGCCGGGGAGGTTGCTGGCAAGGTTGCCAAAATGATGCGCGATGGCATCCCCCTATCAAAACAGAAAAAGAATATCGAAGCAGAGATGGGCGATGTTCTTTGGATGCTGGCCGCCTTAGCCCATGACTGTGGCCTATCCCTTCAAGAAATAGCAGAGAAAAATTTAATGAAACTAAACGCACGACAAAGTGCAGGCACACTCCACGGAGAGGGAGACAATAGATGAGCATACCTAATCGACACTACGGAATGACCCTCCCTCTATCAGAGGAAATAGATACAGTTAAGTATCGCCAAACAGGTGAGTCCTTTTACGATAAAATTGTACGCATTGCTGCAGCACTAAAGGATAGCCCTGACCACTTTGAGTCGTTCAAGGATGCACTAAGACATCTTCGCTTCTTACCTGCTGGCAGAGTACAGAATGCTATGGGTGCAGCCCGACAGACTACAGCATATAACTGCTTTGTCTCAGGACATATTGAGGATTCAATGGAGTCCATCATGGAGAAAGCTACTGAGTCTGCCTTTACCATGAAGAAGGGTGGAGGTATTGGTTACGACTTCAGCCGACTTCGCCCAAGAGGAGATAGGATTGTTACCTTGGACAGTCGTTCCAGTGGGGCTGTAAGCTTCATGGGTATCTTCGATGCAGTATGTCAGACCATAGCTTCATCAGGCCACAGACGCGGCGCACAAATGGGCGTACTAAGAATTGACCACCCCGACATCGAACAGTTCATTGCGGCAAAGCATAACTCAGACCAGCTTACAGGCTTTAATATATCTGTAGGTGTTACCGATAAGTTCATGGAGTGTCTGGAAAACGACACACCCTTCCCCCTAGTGTTTGAAGGAAAGGTCTACAAAGAGATAGACCCCAAGGCTTTATGGGATAGGATTATGAATAGCACATGGGATTGGGCTGAACCAGGTGTGTTGTTCATTGATACTATTAACAATAAAAATAACCTAAAGTATTGTGAAACAATAGAAGCCACAAATCCGTGTGGTGAGCAGCCCTTGCCCCCATATGGTGCATGTCTACTAGGCTCTTTCAACCTAACTAAGTATGTGACAGACAGCGCATTCGACTTCGGTTTGTTTACTGGAGACATTCATACTGTAGTGAGAGCTATGGATAATGTCGTTGATAGAACAATCTACCCATTACCACAGCAACAAACAGAAGCTAAGAACAAGCGTAGGATGGGGCTTGGCGTTACTGGTCTAGCAAATGCCGCTGAGATGTGTGGTTTTCCTTATGGCTCTGCAAAGTTTATGGAGTTTACAAAGAATGTTATGGAAACCCTGCGTGACCATTGTTACTCAGCATCGGCTGACCTTGCAAAAGAGAAGGGTTCGTTCCCTCTCTATGACGAATACCACTACCTACAAGGCGAATATATCAAGACATTATCTCCTTGGGTTATCTCTAAGATAAAAGAAAATGGCATTAGAAACAGCCATTTAACTAGCATTGCCCCAACAGGGACAATCAGCCTCACAGCAGATAACATATCGTCAGGTATCGAACCTCCTTTCAGTAACTTCTATGACCGCACAATCCAGCAGTTTGATGGGCATACAGTAGAGCGTGTAGAGGATTATGCCTACGCTCAGGGATACAAGGGGCGTACTGCAAATGAAATTAGCGCACAAGAACACCTCAATGTTCTGGCATTAGTCTCGCAATATGTAGACTCAGCAGTCTCCAAGACCTGTAACGTAGGTGACCAAGTAACTTACGATGAGTTTAAGAAACTCTATTACGATGCTTGGAAGATGGGTTGTAAAGGTATCACCACGTTCCGCGCCAGCGGCAAGAGATATGGTATTTTGAACGAGGTAAATGATAACGATAACAAGGCTGAAGCGTGTTTTATTGACCCAACTACAGGGCAAAAAGAATGCGGTTAACTCAAACCTTCCCCTATAGGTACTATCATTATGAAAATATTCAATGATAACCCTACTTTATCACAGGAACTACTTAATCATATTAAGGCTTTGTTCCCTAATCAGCTTCCAGCAAACGAGATTTCTCTTCAGAAACTCCATTACCTGCAAGGCCAGCAGTCTGTAATTAGAAAGCTGGAAGAGTTGTACAACCAAAATTTTGAGGAATAACTAAATGTGTTTATCTAGACCTAGCACACCTAAGCCTGTCGTACAGGCACAGCCTGCCCCAACTACATCATCAACGTCATCAAGTCCTGAGTTTGATACTGCAATGAACTCAGTAGAGACTCAATCTGATGTTAATATGAAAAAGAAAAAGGGTAAGGACAAGCTAAAAATTGCAAATAAATCAGACCCTTCACTTTCAGTCACTGGCTCAACAGGCTCAGGCGTTAACGTAGGATAGTAAAATGGCACTAGAGATTAGCGAAGGTATTGCCGCTAAACGCTACGCTATGTGCGAGGCATCAAGAGATGTATTCTTACAGCGTGGGCGTGATGCCGCAGAACTTACCATTCCTACTCTCCTGCCCCCAGATGGACACAGTGGTAGCACAGTATATGAAACCCCCTACCAAGGGGTAGGAGCAAGGGGTACTAATAACCTTGCTTCTAAACTACTTCTTACTTTGCTCCCTCCTAATAGTCCGTTCTTTCGCCTGACCATAGATGACTTTGACCTTGCTGAACTAGCAGGCTCTGATGCTCGTGGTGCTGTCGAAGAGGCCTTGTCTCGTATTGAACGAGCAGGGATGCAGGAGATAGAAGCCAAAGCAATGCGTGTGCCTGTGTTTGAAGCACTCAAGCAACTTATCGTAACAGGTAACGCCTTACTCTATATGCCTAAATCTGGTGGCATGAAGATATTCAAGCTTGACCGTTATGTTGTTAAGCGTGACTCAATGGGTAATGTTTTGGAAATCTTGACGAAGGAGAGTGTTAACGCACTCATGCTCCCTCAAGAGATTCGTGAGGTTATTGAAACCTCCGATACAGAAATGAAAAACCTTGAACTTTACACACATACTACTCGTGTGAATAAAGGATGGGAAGTTTATCAAGAGGTACAAGGAATAGAAATTCCAGGTACTCGTGGTAAATTCAAAGAAGAAGAATGCCCTTTCATCCCTCTACGGTTTACTCGTGTAGATGGAGAAGATTATGGAAGAGGTTACGTTGAAGAATACATCGGTGACTTGAGAAGCCTTGAGGCTTTGACAAAGGCTATTGTTGAGGGGGCTGCGGCCTCATCTAAGATACTGTTCCTTGTCAAACCAAACGGCACAACCAAGACCAGAACCCTAGCAGAAAGCCCTAACGGTGCTATCGTTAGTGGGGATGCAGCTGATGTT
>Ga0187219_1001127_pt1 | contig 12898 bp, 4 predicted proteins | sample 13SPOviralmetaG_FD_130162 | JGI IMG/M metagenome (GOLD analysis project Ga0187219, IMG submission 130162) | Marine viral communities from the oligotrophic San Pedro Time Series (SPOT) site, San Pedro Channel, CA, USA - 13 SPOT_SRF_2010-07-21... | ecosystem: Environmental > Aquatic > Marine >... | reverse complement strand
GCCATCTACATAAATGATCGATACAGTAGGGTTATCAATCCACTAAATAATATAGTAGATACAGTTATCAAAAATTTTGTAATTCGAGATAGGTCCAAGGAAAAATGATACATGTGGTTATTTGTAAGAGTATCAATTTTTTGATGAATTAGTTTGATTTCACCACGGAGTTCTATAATCATCTCCTTGTTGGATTGCTCCCCAGACATTAGCTGTCTGCTAGAGTTGATACATCAAAACTACTATCAGTAGTTTCAACTACAGCGTCAGCTGTCCATACTGTGTACTTTTTATTGTACATATCATCCCAATGAGCTACGTCAAATAAGCCAAGTATCTCAGCTTTGGTATAACTACCAGGTGCTTTTGATGGGCTGTCTATTTTAACAGAACCACTGAATGTGTGTGGATGTGAACCTTTGGTGTACTTATATTGTACCGACCATTCGATTACATTCCCGTCAGCATTTTTTTTAGGGATTGCTGATACCCATGCTTTAGTAGCATCACTTGCATGTGACATATTATTCTCCTTTTAGAACTTTGATTTCTGCAGAAAGTTCTTTCACTGCATTTATTAAAACAGGTATTAGTCTTTGATAAGTCAAACCATAATTACCATCTTCTCCCTTACTAGTTATAAGAGCAGTTTCATCTTCTACTTTATAATTATAAGTTCTTTCTAGTGTCTCAACATCTTGAGCTAATAAACCACTAAACAATTTTTGTTTTTTGTGTGTACCATCAGGTGTTGCATCATCATAATCTGACCTCATATCCCATCGATAAGTAACTGGGTTTAATTGATTTACAAAATCTAAGCCCATAGTTAAGGCTTCGACATCTGTTTTATCTCGTTTGTCTGAAGTAACTGTCCAATCAACTTTTATAAATGCATCAGTAACGTTGTTATTACCTAAAACAATATTATTACTGCTTGTGGTGATATTGCTTGGAGAAGAACTGCCACCCGCACCTTGACCTAAACAAGTATTATTACTACCAGAAGTTATGTTGTTGCCCGCTGAACCACCAATAATAGTACAAGCAGAACCTGTATTTACTCGTAAACCCGCTTGAACGCCGACTGCTACATTTTCAGTATCGTTTACAGATGTGCCTGTGTTAAATGCTTTTAATGCTTCATAACCTATTGCAGTATTATATCTATCACCTTGTGCCGAACTTAGAGCGTCTTTACCCATTGCTACATTATAACCCCCAGCTGCTAAGCTAGCACCAGAAGCAGCACCTACCAGTGAATTATGAGTTCCTGTAGTCATGCTTGTTCCAGCATTATGCCCAACAGCTACATTCTCGTCACCTGAAGTCAATGCATCTAAAGTATAGTTACCTACGGCTACGTTGTTTTCTGCACCAGCAATTGCACCGCCAAGTGCATTTAATCCAACAGCTAAATTATGACTTTCAGTATCAGCATTATTATATGCTTCTCTACCTATTGCAGTTATACCACCACCACTTGTATTATTCATTGCGGCTTTAGAACCAAATGCAGTTAATTCGTGAGCAGTATTATCTTCTCCAGCAAGATAACCAACCGCAGTACAATTACCTCCTGTTTGATTTGCTGATAACGCACTATGACCAACGGCTACGTTATAATCACCCGAAGTTAAAGCATCGAGTGTTGAGTGACCAAGAGCTACATTGAATTCTCCACCCGCAATTGAACCACCTAATGAAGTAGCACCTATTCCAATATTGTTTGATTCTGTATCAAAATCATGACCAGCATTTGAACCCATAAATATATTATTTTGACCACTAGTAACTTGTTCACCAGCTTGATAGCCTATAAAAATACAATTGCTTCCACTGGTTTTCATTTTACCAGCGTCTTTACCTATAATAACACTATACAAGGCAGTCATTGCTCCACTTGCTACAGCATTGTGACCGATAATTACATTCTCTCCACCAGTAGTTACTGCGTTACCAGCTAAATGCCCAATAACAACATTGCTACTTCCTGTTGTGCCACCTGAATCATTTAATGTTCCAGTTCCAATAGCTACACATTCTGAAGCAGTTGTTATATTTGCACCAGCGTTATAACCTAAGATTACATTATTATCCCCTGAAGTTATACCGTCCCCAGCGTAGTTACCAATGGCTACATTGTACTCTCCACCAGCTACTGCACCAGCAAGAGCATTATGACCAATACCTAGGTTATCATTTTCGGCATCAAACTGCCAGCCAGCAGCACCAATCATTGTATTTCTGAGTCCAGTGGTTACTGATGCACCTGCATCACTGCCTACAAAAGTACTATTCGTTCCTTCAGTAGTTGCTAATCCAGCTTGTCTACCTACAAACACACAGTCAGTTGCAACTGTCAATGCACCACCAGCACCATAGCCAATAGCTGTGTTTCTATCTCCAGTTGTAATTGCATCCATGGCAGTTAAACCATAAGCAGTATTATATTGTGCTGTGCTATCTGTGCCTGAAACATCGTGTGTATAAATAGAGCCTGTGTCACCTTGAAAAAATGGAATCCCATTAAAGCTACCACCAGCTACTGCACCAGTTGTAGTAATGGTAGATGAACCTGTATTAATGTTACCAAAGCCTGATGTAATTGAACCAGCGTTTAATGCACCAGTTGCTACAATATTAGTACCAGTTAAACTCTCAGCAAATGCTTTTACTGATTGTTGACTTGGTGGTCGAGTGGCACTGTTTGTTGCCATGTTATCTTCATCGATTAAAGATAACGAACCACTAGTTTGAGAATCTACATAAGCCTTGACCGATTGTTGTGTAGGAATTTTGACAGCTGAGTCAGATGCCATGTTATCTTCATCTACAAAATCTGTGATTGTTATTGTGCCGTCTGATAATGAACCAAACTGCATTGTGCCTGAAGCTGTTACGTTAGTAACATTAGGAGCATTGCCTGAACCAGCAAGTGTATTCATATCACTGATAACTGATGAAACAGCCAAAGCATTAAGATCAGATACAAAGTCAGATGTAGCTAATGTATTTAAGTCACTTACAATGTCAGACGTTGCTAAAGTGTTGATGTCTGAAACTATGTCAGAAGTTGCTAAAGTGTTTAAGTCTGAAACTATATCACTGGTTGCAAGTGTATTGATGTCACTAACTATATCACTGGTAGCTAGAGTGTTCATGTCACTAATAACATCAGATGTAGCAAGCAATGCCATATCTGCAATCACATCAGTTGTAGCAAGTAATGCCATGTCCGCAACTACGGCACTAGCAGCTAAAGTATTAATGTTAGTTTGATTGGATGAACTAGGGGTTGTAGCTTGCCAAGCAGATCCACTATACACCATCAATACGTTGTTAGTTGTATTGAAATATAATGCACCTGTAAGTAAAGAGTCACCATCATTGTCAGCAGATGGATCAGAAGATTTTTGTCCCAGGTATCTATCATCAAAATTATCTAAACTTGTAGCTGCACTAGTAGCTGAAGAAGCTGCTGCCGTTGCAGAAGATGCTGCTTCACTAGCTTTAGTTGTAGCTGTGTCTTTATGCCCTGAAGCTGTCGATGCACTGGATGCAGCAGCTGTAGCAGAACTAGCAGCAGCCGTAGCACTTGATGCAGCAGCAGTTTGACTTGTAGTTGCCGATGCAGCATCTACTAATAAACTCCATTTAGCAGAATCTGTATTAGTTGTAAGTGGCTGTGAGCCTGAAGAAGTATGAGCTGTTAAGGCAATAAAAATATTATTAGTTGAAGTATCTTTAACTATATCTCTTGGCACATAAGATGTAGACGCACCCCAGTTGCCTTTGACTGTACCTAATTCTTGAGTAACGGATAATTCACCTGAGCTATCAAAAGCTAAAATTTTTGATGCACGATCTGTAGCACTTGTTGTAAAATTTGTGCTAGTCATTGTATTAGTTCTGGAAAGTTTTATAGAACGATCAACTTCTTCTTGCACTTCCTGGATTTGCATTTGCAATTTGTCTAATGCATCTTCATGGGTTTCAGCTGCAAATGGATCGTTCTCAACGTAATCAGATTCTTGCGTTAAACTCGTGTCACGGATTAGCACCAGGGTAGTACCAGAAGCTGGAGCTGTAACCATAGTGACTGTGCCACCTGAAGCTCCATTGTCAACTATAGAATAATTAGCAGAGCCTGTACCTTCACTCTTAACAGTTTCTACACCAGTAGCTGATCTTTCAATTACTTTTATTTCTGATGTTGAATTAATCGGAAACGAAAATGTAAAAGCTGTAGTAGAGCCATTACCAGAATACGATTGTGATACGGTTGTCGTAGATAGTGTCATAATTTTTGTCCTATTTTATTTTAGTTCCTTGTTGCGTTGAATAACTTGGAAAATCAAATGATGTTTCCATATCTAATGATTGTAAGGCATTAGATACAGCTCCATTTTTTTCTGCATCAGCACGGTAATAAGCTACCATGGCTGCCTTTCTATATTTTTCGATTGTTTTTTGTATTAGGTCTTTTCTAAATTTATCTGGCATCATTACATCTTGATTACGAGCTATTACATTTGGCTCAAACGCTGCATATGCTTTTGATGTTTGTGGTGCTTGGTATGCAACAGTATTAATAACTCGATCTATAGCATCTTTTAATGGCATTATAATTTTACCATTAGTTCCTGGAAACAACTCATTATTATTGTTTGCCATCATAATATGAAAATCTACAGTTTCACTGTCAGTCAATCTAACTCTACCAAACAAGTTAGCATTACGATTTGTGGTCATACCATTCCAATCTAAAACAGCATGCAAACGTAACAGTTCTAGAGTTACGTCATCTGGTTTTTTTCTATCAGATATAGCAAGTGGCAAAAATTTATTTCTAACATCACCCCAATTACCTCGACCAGAATTAACATGGAACTCGTTGCCAAATAAATCTACTCGTGATTTATTTTTAGTAGGATTGTAATTTTTAAAAGTTTTATAAACTAAACGATTAAATTGGTTGGCAGCAGAATTAGGATAAAATTTACCAAAGTCATCATTTAATACACCTTGCCAGTTATTTTCAGCAGCTGGTCTAATTTTCCAAACTTCTAAATCTTGTGGAAAATCTGGATTGACAACTTTAAGTCGATCATCTGTAAGTTTGCTTACAGAACTACCAACTGAACCAAAGCCAAAAACCACACTACCAGGATTACCAAGTAGGCTAGCAAAATCACGATCTAATACACTTGATGGATCGTCTGTAAACTGTGAACTTGGACTACCACCAACAATTCGAGCTAATTCAGCAAGACCTTTTAGCAATGGCTGTTGCTCTGCGTATTCATAAGTAGCTGCAAGAAATGCATTTACTATATGTTTTCCCATATTGCCAGATGGATCTTCTACGCCATAATAAGCTAAATTTTCCCATGTTGCTATAGAGATACCTAACGAAGCACTAAACGGTTCAATTCCAACAAATGAACGGTATGTTAACGGACCATTAGGTAAACCATTTTCATCAAACATCGGTAAAATTGTACCTTCAGCATCAACGTGTCCTAGAGCTTTCCAATCACCTTGGTAGCTTGGAAATGAAAATGGTACTTTGCCAGCATCATAGAAAGCAGCTCTAGCTTCAGGATCTTGTGGCACTGAACCTATCATTTTATGTTCTTCTAATAAACTGTGTACATAAAAAGCAAGACCAATACTAATTGCTGCACGAGTTTCTAAAATACCTTTTCTCTTAGGATCTCGTTTAGCTCGTTCCCATTTTTTATAATAATCTGGGTATGCATCTATTAACGAATTTTTTAAAAATTTATATTCTTCTATTGCCAGTGGTACTATGTTTGGACCTGGCGTATAGGTCATGGTTATCTTTGATAAATTTATTAAAACATCAAAGAACGGCACAATCATTTTCATGCCTGGTATACGTTGTATTGTTTTAGTTTTTTCACTAATTGGATCTAATTTAGTTTGAAAGGTATAATATTCTGCAGCTTCATCTAATACACCTTTTTGTATGTTATTAGGATTAGCCATAACATAAGCTGCTGACTTAATAGCTTCTTCTTTTGTAGCACCTGATGCTAAATTTTCTTTTAAATTTCTTACCGATAGTGATGCCAATTCTGCATGGCGTGCTACTTCTTTAAAAAATTCATCACCAGCTAATAAACCATATTGACCAATATTTAATACTTTACCCCAAGCATCTATAGCCATAGCTACAATATTCATACCTGGTACATTTTTAAACTTTTCTGGTATTAAATTTTTAGATGAAAAATTATCAAACTCACTTGTTTTCATTGGTGGCTTTAAAATAAATATACTAGATTCTGAATCTAAACCAATTTGACCACGCCCAGTGGATTTTTCTCCAGTGCGTATGGAGTGTCCAGCCATGCGTAAAGCTGCTGGGAAACTTCTCATCATACCAATTAATCGAGCAAAGCCTTCACCTTGTTGTATGCTGCCACCCATATTTTTTAACATGCCTGGTACTAATGTTTTTGAACCAGGTAGACCAGTTAAAACATACAAGCTCATTGCATTTTTTTGACCAGCATTTAATAAACCAGCAATGGTATATTCAATAGGAGCAAGAGATTGAAAGCCCATATTACCTAAAATGTTGCGTAGATTGGTAGCTGGGTTAGCTAACATCATTCCATAGTAATGAGAAGATATAGCTTTCCAAATTTTTTGTCCGTAGCCAGCTTCAGCAAATTGTTGGGTAGTAGAATATTGTCCACTTTCTTTACCAAGGTTATAAGCATTTATATAACCATTAGCTAAATCACCAGTAGTACCACCAAACTCATTCTGTACTGTTTGAGCTGTCATCAAAGTAGCATCATTGTCGAAGGCTTGTTTGATTTGCTTAAAGACATTTAAAGTTCGACCTATTTCTGATCTAGCACCTAAAAAATATTGACGTATAGCAGCTTCTTTCATTAAGCCTTCACGCTGCTGTAATTGCATTTCAGGTGTAACCTTGCCAGGGTTTTCACTAAGAAATGTAGCTAATTCAAAATTCTCCTTTTGAATTTCTTCCATAATCTGAGCAGCAGCTACTACTTGCTGTGAATTTAATATACCGTTTTGTTTTAAAACAGTAGCTGGTACATCCATCTTATTAGCTAATTCAACAACTGCTAATTCTTCAGTTTCTGAAATAGATATAGAAGCTGGTTTTTCAATATTAATACCAGCGTTTTTTTGTAAGTATGATTCTAATTCTTCTCGACTATCAAATCGATTTCTGACAACTATACTTGGATCTTCTACTGCAGCTTGAACATCTTTAATAATTTGTGGTTGTAGTTCTAATGGACTGTCAGTGTTTACTGATTGTACAATATTTTCTATTGGCTGTGTGGTAGTATTGTCAGTTGTAGCTGTGCCAGTAGTACGTTGGATAATGTCTTGTTCTATGTCAGCATCAATTTTAGCACTTTGACCTTCAACTTGTTCTTTGATAGCTGGTGCTTGTTTATATATCTCAGCTGTAGTAGGAGATACTTTTTCTAAAACCTTTGTGCCACCAGTTGCAATTTTAGAATAAATCTCAGTTGCTACTTGACTAGCCTTATCAAACTTACCAGCTAACTGTACTGGTTCACCTTGGTCATTTAATAACGGTTCTAAACCTTGTGATGCAATGGCATCTATGCCTTCGACTGTATCTTTAATTAAAGAATCAGTATCATCAGCTGGTTTGCTGATTTTAGTCTTAATTGCCATGTATGGAAACTCCAAAAAAAAAGGACACGCAATGGTGTCCTATTTTATTAATTAATATATGATTTATTGTTTATTGTGTAGTTTTATTTTGGTATGCACCTAATTTATTTTGGTATGCACCTAATTTACTTGGGTTCGATCCAAACAACGGTTGTCCTAGTTTTAACACTCGGTCCTTTAAATTTTCAGGTATAGTCATGTACTGAACTGTTATATTACTTACTGCTGGCTCTAACCCATAAGTAGCTAGCCATTCGTCAAAATATGCTTCTTGCTCTACTGTAGTTAAATTTTCAATAATTGTATCAACATCATTAGACTTAGCCAAATTGCCAGTTTCATCTATTGATAGTATATCATCTACTTGTTGAACTAAATATTCTCTAAAATCATTATATAAAGATTCATTGTTCATAACTATGGTATTAAGTTCAATTCGAGAATGATCGTAGCCTAGATCTTTTAATACATCATAAACAAAACTATCAGGAGCAGAATATTCTCTAAAATCTTCATTCATAGCGTATGTACCTTTTATTTGATTACCTAATTCAATTTCTCCAAACTCAACTCCGTCTTTAGCATATAATTTTTTTAGATTATTAGGGATCATTTTATCATAATAATTTATCATACCTTTGCCACCAATTTCTAAATCTAAACCTTCGTAAGTATGACCATCTGGATAGGTAGCAGCTTCATCAACTATTTTTTGTGCAAATTCTTTACCAACTGTGTTAGGTAATTCTGCTTCAGTTACTGTTCTATCTATATCTCCAAAACCTTTTATATCACTACCAGAAATATGATATTGACCGTCTTTAGTGCCACCTTTTATTTTTTCAACAAACAAAGAATTAAAATATGCACTTAATTTATAGCGTTCATTTTGCACTGCTCCAGGTGTCCAAGCCAAACGAGTATAACCTTTAGTAGCTGCATAGTTGACCATCTTTTTAAGACCAAGTTGTGTCCAACTATTAGTATCTTTAAATGGTGCATCAAGAACTCCTGACTTTATTTCTGAATTTATTTCAGACGTAATAGGACTACGACCTGGTTTAAAATAACCTTCTCGTCTACCCATTTGATGCCAGTCCGATTGCAATTCTTCTAAAAATAATAGAGGTTGACCATCAGATGCTATACGTTCATTGGTTCTAGTGTGTAATAACACATTGCTTTCAGAAAAATGAGAACTTTGAAAAGTTTTGTCTTTCATAAATTTAACTTCTAAAGCTGTATTATATGAGGTGATTAAGCCATTAAATAATGTTCTTTCACGTTCTTTTTTAAATTTTTCAAATTCTTCTGGTCTATCTGCTGGCACATTAATTCGAGTGCTATGCAATTCTTTTATATACTTACCATCTTTATCAACTAAATTTACATACTCAGAGCTAACAATATCACCATATCTATTCATTTTATCACCAATGTTATATTTTAATTCTAAGTCAGCTGCTGTAATCATAGATTCTGATAACTTTAATAAATCTGGTTCAGATAATTCTTTATTAAATTTTAAAATGTGTTCTTTATATTTATCATAATTACCTGGCATAGTTTGTTCTTCATACTTACCGTAGGCTTCTTCCATTTCACCAGAACCAGTATCTGAACCAAAAGTACGAGTAGTTAAAGTAATTCTTGAATTATCATACCAGTCAGTTAGCAAAGCATTTTTGCTGATTACATCACCAGCAACACCGTTTACAAATTCAACTAATTCAGTAGTTTCAATTTCTTCTTTTTTAATACCAGGCGTATTGGTGATGGTATTTAAAAATTGTTCTTTAGGCATAGTGTCAAAGTTCATGCCTTGTATTTTTTGAGCTAATAAATCGTAATACGGATATTTTTGGTTTGGCAACAAATCTAGTGGATTAGCTGCAAAGCCATCATCAGATTGCAAATACACATCTTTATTTTCATGCACAATCCAACTACTTTCAGCATCCATTGGCTGAATAATAACTTCTTTATTTAGTGGCATATTTAACACATCCTCGTGTGTTATCGGTATTAGTTTATTGTTAGCACCACGAGTGAATAATCTTTGCCCACCTTTTTCAAAAACTCTTTGTATTATTTTGTCTAAAACACCAGCTTCAGCATTGGTTGTACCAAACATAGTAGTAAAAGCTGCACCACCGCCTAACCACAACATTAATGGGTTTTTATTTTTTTGCAGATATTTGTAAACATTTAATAAATTTTGTTTAGCAAAATCATAGCTGCCTTGAGTTGGAGCTGTGTATCTTGTACCTGAACCTAGTTGCATTGGACCTAACACATCACCATAACCAGCTTTAGTTTTTAGGCTTTGTAAAAATTGATTATACTTTTTATCAAAACTTTTACTCAATACCCCAAAAGTTCTGCCATTAATATGCTGGTTCATCATCCAAGTTTTTAATTCAGGCTGTGCAAAGTATTTGTATGTAGCTTCTTCAGCAGTATCAAAGTTTTTTTTAAATTTTTCAAATTTTGTACCGTGATCTCTTGCAAGTGGTTTTGCAAAGTATTGAACTCTTGCATATTCTGGAAAAAATTTAGCTACACCATTACGCCAAATATTACCAATACCAGCAAATAGCACACCAAATGTGCCATCAACAATACCAGCGTTCACGGCATGATCTAATTTATTAGCAAACATTTCAGCATCATCACCATCTAAAAAACTGTGATGCAATAAAGTTTTAATCATAGGTTCATCTTTACGATCAAACCCAATAGTTTCCATTAATTTGCCAGCAGCAGCAGTTGGTGTTGTACCACCAGAAAAAGGAATGGCAGATTTAGTGTCCATATCTCCATAAACAAAATCTGTAGCAAAACCAGCAGCACCCCATTTATATAAGTTGGTTGCCCATGTGCCGTATTTCTCCACCTTAGCTGGAGCTTTTATCATACCAACACCGTACAACCACGGCACTATTTCAGCACCAACCTCAGCAATTAATTCACCTGTTGAACCTTCTTCTAATTGTTGGGCAGCAAATGAGTTATTAAAAATGCCACCAAAATTACGGTAGTTATCCCAAGCATTTCTAACTGGACCTTTGCCAGTATTATTTAAATTAAACCAAACATTTTTGTTATCAGGTATTGAATCAATTAATGGATTATATTTATTTATATATCCAGGTACATTATCAACAAATGAAGCTGTTTCTTCAGCAATGGTATCTATAATTCGAGCAGTTACCTTGGCAGTATCTCCAGCAAAATTAGCAGCTGAGTTATATGCTGCTATGGTATCGTCTGTATTAATTGATGGTCGTGTACCTTGATAAACACTAAAATCAAACATTTCTTCACCCACAGTTTCTTGTTGGGTTTGTCCATTGCTATACTTATTAGCAACGGTAATTACTTTTTTCATGTTAGTGTCTAAAATGTAATCATAACTAAAGATAGAATTTTCAGCTGGGTTATTATTACTCTTGTCATCTTCTTGCAATAATGTTTCCATTTATTCTATCCCATCAAAAAATTCTCGGTAATCGGTGTAGATCATGCGTAAACTATTTACATTTTTTCGTATTGCATTAGCTATGTTTGGATTTTCTACTGTTGTAGCAAATTCAATAGCTGACTTTGCCCATGCATTAAAATTATTTACATCAAACTCTGGACCACCATCTATGTTCCCTACATACAATGGACTATAAACGCCTACTGGTAATGTACTGTCTTGTTGTACTTTTTCAATAAAAGCTAAAGCTCTAACACCGACACTATTTTCTTTTGCAGTTTCTATAGCTAAATTAGAAAATTTTTGAAAACCTAAATTGGCAATATTTTGCTGACCATATTTTGCATCCAAACCGTCAAAATTACCTTCTAGATAATTTAGCATATCAACCCTAGCTTCATTTAAAAAACCAGATATTGCTATATGTCTTGGATCACTTTGATTAATACCACCAACTTCTATATTAAAACTGCTGTACAACTTAGTTTCAGCTCGTGCTAATGATTTAGTTTGCTGAGTGCTAACTCTAGTAAAAAAATTATCATACGTTTCTTTAGTTAGAACATCATTAATATCTACTTCTTTTGGACCATTATCAGTTTGATATGTATAAGTGCCAGCTAAATCAGTAAAATCTAACATGTTATTATCAAAGTCATTATTTAACGCAATAATAACATCAGGATCATCAGCAATAGCAAATCCCTTACTGTTGTTCATTTTTGTTGTAGCTGCATTGTAGACTTGTTCAGTAATTAAATTTTTATTAAAAGCATTTTTAATTAACGTGAAAGCTGCTGATCGTGTTGCTAAATCATCAGAATTTATACCTCGTATAGCAGTCTGATTTTCATTTAACCAGTTGGCTGATTTAGATTCTAAAATATTTGTTTGTATATTGACTGCGTCTACACTATTTTTTTGATAAGCAAAGAATGCACTTAATGCAGCATCATCATTATCTAGTAGTGTTAAAATAGGTGTTAATAAATCATTTTCTGTGTCACCATTTATTAATTCTAGCATGTCAGTAAAATCAACATCATCAGCTGTAGTGTAATTTTCAGTTGTCATTGCCGTTGGATATAACTGTTCAAATGCTCTATTTAATAATTTACCAATAGACTCGTTTCTTAGTTCTAAAAAGCCAGGAGCATCAATCATGCCGTTATTAAGCAAGAACTCAAAATCAGTATTTAAATTAGTCAGAGTTTGTGTAACACTAAGTGGATCACTAAAATCAACATTGTCTACAGAGTTATTAATACTTTGAAATTTATTTTTTAAAGCTGTATTTAATATAATCTGTGATTGTGTATTGGTTACTCGTTTAAGATCTTCTAACGTGTTTGCATTAAAAAGATTTATAGTTGCATTTTTTAAGTTGCTACCAAACCCCATAGTATTATTAGTTATAATTTCTTTACGTTTTCTTATAAATAATTCATCTATGTCAGCTGGATCAAAAGTAGAATACAAACCATCAGGTTTGTTAATCTCAGCTTCTAACTGTATTAATTCTTGTTGTGACTTAAGAATAGCTTCACTTTTTTTATTATCATCAGCTAATTGTTTTTTTTGTAATACAAATTCTCCTACAGCTTCTACGCCTTGAGCTATAGATCTTATACCTGAAAAAACATCTTGCCCAAAATTACGATCTAGTTTGCTGTTAGTAACAAATGGTGATTG
>Ga0187219_1001124_pt1 | contig 12912 bp, 27 predicted proteins | sample 13SPOviralmetaG_FD_130162 | JGI IMG/M metagenome (GOLD analysis project Ga0187219, IMG submission 130162) | Marine viral communities from the oligotrophic San Pedro Time Series (SPOT) site, San Pedro Channel, CA, USA - 13 SPOT_SRF_2010-07-21... | ecosystem: Environmental > Aquatic > Marine >... | reverse complement strand
AGAAGCGCACATCACCTTTCAACCGAGAGATTTTATCACTTGCCCTATTCAGCCGCATTTCAAGCTGGGCAGTATCTGTCATTAATAATCTCCCCAATCATTATCAAACCGAGTGGTCTGATTATAGCGTTCACCATAGTGCTCTTTGGCATACTTACTAGCATCCGTATAATGGTTCTCATTGTAACCATCGTACTTCTCAGTAAGATTTTGTGTAGGCGCTTTGGCAGGTTTCTCAACCTCGTCCATCCAGCCCTTTACGGCAGATGCTTTCTTTGCAAGACGTGCCTTCAAAGCACTCTGACGACTGCGCTTCTCAGCAACTTCTTTGATCATTGCAAGACGATCAGCCATTTGAGTTTCAGTAAGCATACGATTCCTTTCTCATGATTCGGTGTATTATAGCAGGATTCGCTAGGGGCGTCAAGCCCCAAAGTAATCTTCCCAATACGCATCGATCATGGTTTTCCGATCCGCTTCAATATCGAAGTTTGTGGCATCTGCCCAAGTGTACATATCTTCGATCACTTCCCATTCAAAGTCAGTCACATGATTCTCCTTAGTCTGACGATTTGTTTCACTACTATAGCATATGATTCGCCGCTTGTCAAATAAAAAGATTGCTTGACAATATCAGCGAATCAGTGTATAATAAGGTGTCAACCTATAGAACAGGGGGGAACACTATAGCTTGGAGTTGTCCAAAACTTCCTCATGCCTCTGGCGTACCCATTCAAAGCATTCAAAATCTCGTATAGAGAACTTTCTTGGAGATGGCATTTGTAACTGAGTGTTAAACCCTTGAACAATACCATCCATACAACTTTCTTCACTACGCCAGACCTGCTGGCTCACAGTTGCTGTACATACTCTGGGTTCTTTAAACTCACCTTCGGAATCGATTGCGCATATCAGCAACAACGCTGACCACATTGTATTCACCATAACTACTCATCCTTTATATATCTTCTGTAAATGGTTTTCAAACTCTTCCACCTTTGCAAGGCGATTAGGCCATAAGATGTAGTCTTTTTCTGGATTCATTTTGAGGTTATTCAAGAGGGGTATCATAGCATTGTAGAGAGAATCCAGTTGGTTCTGTTTATTATCAGTCTGTTCACTCAGTGCTATTGCAGTCTTATTCGCTTCTTGTACAGTAGTCAGTTCATCTTCTGTGACGGCTGTAAAGCCAAAATCGAATATATCATCTGTCATCTTCGTGGTATCCTACTGTGCAATATCGTGTGTATAAAGGCAGTCTTAACTCACCCTCATATAGTACTTTATTTATATGATTCTTCACAGCTAAATCACGGTAGTCTTGTATGGTGTTTACATGCTCTTCTAGCTTGTCATAGTTGTTCGAAGTCAGTGCATACAGAGGCCCAGCGCATGCAGGGATATCTTTCATATGCTCACACGATGGATTAATAATGAGGTCATACTGTGCACAAACACTAGGCGAATCAAACAGCGTCTCTACGTCCTCGTGAATAGAGGTATAGTTAGGGGCCATTCCGTTCACGTCAAAGTATATATCTCGTCTCTTGTGGCATCCCCCATCGATATCATAGAAGTCCCAATGCTCGACCGTGGCGTCCTTGTTCATCAGTTCATAGAGAAGGATAGCATCCCAACTCCCCAATACCGCTACTCTTTTAAAATGTTTTTGAAACTTGGTGATCTCATATACCAGCCATTTCTTGCTTTCCACCTGACCCTTTCGAAAGCACTCTAGATTGTCTACACGACCAGCCCATGCATACGTGGCTACTCGATCAAGCAAGTCTATCATGAACGCCTCAGACATCGATCAGACTCTTGTTCTTGAGATCCTCATAGGCAAACCCTAGTATAGCACTTCGTCGTGTATTACTGCCATTGACGACCCTATGATTCCACCCTGTATTGATGAACCATACCTCGCCCTTCTTCATCTGAAGCTTGTGAACCCCAGCCTTATCACGAAACTCCAGTAGTGATTCGCTATCGGATAGGCATATCTGCGCTCTACAAATCACACTTGTATCGGCATCGATGTGCCAGTTTAACTCGTGATCCCCTTGCATTTCGCTCAAACGAAACCGATAAACGTTTTTGAAAAGAGTCTGTATATACGGATGTGTATACCGTACCACGTAGTTACCGTCCCACTCGGTATACAAGTATTCGTCTACATCATCACTGTTGCCCAGCGCCTTCTTCTGTAGTAGTACTTGTCTATACTTGTCTTGTACGTTGAATACTTCCTCATAGTCGCAGTTCTGAGAGATCCCATAGTCGTCTCCCCCTATGTCATTACCACTATGAGTGTCTAGGATGTAGTTCAGTTCGTCCACAACTCGTGTCGGAGCGTCTCCCAGCTTACACATAGTAAGCAGCTTATTGCGTCGTGGGCCTGGCCCTCCGACCCTCGTTCTCTTAGTCTGGCTGATTAAACATTCGGTCATATTCTTCTATACTCATATCGTTAAGTTGTGGTGGCATACCTTTATATATCACATTCTGCCAGCAGTCTGCACCACCGCCGCAGGTCTGCAGCATACCGCTCGACAGGTGCCATTTGTCACTGGTGTGGTGCTCTATCTTCTTTTGAAACCGTTTGATGGCATTCCGTCTGTTGGTCCCTTGCATCGAAACGAACGCTGTGTCGTACCCTGTCAGATACTCTAGCTGATACGGCAGTAGCCTCATAGTCGGACTGAGGTACGTGTCCATCTTTGGGTTAGTGAACCGTCGATAGTCTCGGTAGATGTAGGTGCGTGTCAGTACCCTATAGCAGCCGCTGTAGTACTTCTGTATCGTGCTGAACGCCATTGGCTCCTCTCCATCGAACAGGAAGAACCAATCGACGTACTTTTCATAGGTTTTTGGTAGGATTTCGAACCACTCTTTGTTACGGGCATCGTACAAATTGCCCTCTTCACCGAGTCTTTTTAACTCATTCAGAAAAGACCTGACCCCATACTCCTCTAGCGTCACGATGTTTTTATCAGCCATATCCACCATGCTCCTATGTCTATCTCATACCATTTCCTACCAATACGCCAGTTTCTCGGCTCTTCATGATGGTTCTTATGCCATCCCTCTCCCCCAGTAAGGATATTGACCCACCATAGGTTACGCACTTTTTCTTTTTTGTGGCAATATGCATTCAGTAGACCATAGCCTACATACCCATACACCATAGGCATAACGAATAGCCAGAAGGTCCAGACGTAGCCAAGCGAGAAGAAGAAGATCCAGAAGGATAATCCACGTACTCCTACGTGATTCTTATGAAACCACACCACCCTTTTGTTTCTGAGTAGGTCTTTCACAGCGGATCGTGGTATATTCGGTACCTTAAACGTAGAGGTGAGTACCTTGTAGAATGGTACGTGCTTTGGCGAGTGCGGGTCTTTTTCCGTATCCGAGAAATTATGATGTAGGCGGTGTACACCTACCCATCCAAGTACTGACCCAGAACCTGAGAGTGGTCCAAGTAGGAGTACGAGGTATTCATACCAGACAGGTGCTTGAAAGGATCGATGAGCAAAGTATCGATGATACCCAGCCGATATGATTGCTGATGATAGGAATACCCACCAAAGGAAAGAGACTAAGATATATGCCATTGAATGATTGCCTTTGCTACGATATCAGCATTGATCTTGTGTGTTTTAGCATGCTTCTTTCCGTTTGCGAGTTGAGTGTTCATGAGAGGGACTTGAATGCATTCGCACCGACACCTTGCATGTCTACTTATTTTTTCCAACTCTCTCTTCACTTGAGCATACTGATCATTACGATCAGGGTATAGATCTGTTGTGAGTGAGGATATGTTGATGATCAGTTTGTCGGTATGTTGGTACTGTTCCTCAATGGCATGATGCATAAGAATCTGCCCACGACCGTCGTATGCGTTGTTAATGAACACATCACAGTCGTGGGCTTTTTCTGCTATTTGATTGTAGTCTTTTGTGATATCGTAGCTTCCAACGTAGTTGTCCATGATATCGAACCCAATGGTGTTTGGTAGGAGTCGTGCGAACGCCTTACCAAGCCCATTCATATGTCCAGTGATTGCTACTTTAGTCATTAGTGTATATCTGTTCTCCATTATATCCAGAACCAGTTTGGTCTACACCAAAGTTACAAGACGCTACAAACAGTAGACCGAGAATGGACACTATTGTGATTCTCTTTGACCATAATATGAATAGGACATAGGCTTCTTCTGCTTGCTTTTGAGCCAGATCCTTTACGTCACTCAAAGTGCTTTGCCAACATGTCGATACGGTCTTCAGCAGCAGCCATCTTATCCAGCTCTTCCTGAATGGCTTCTACGATATCACTGTGCTCACCAATACCTACTGACTGATTCATATAGACCATAATATTAGTTTTCGCACGTTCACGATCACCTTCTGCATGCATACGACATGCCTTAATCAATTGTTCTTTCATACTATTTCCTTTTTCTCTGGGATCTGATCCCCATTCTTTGTTTGACCACTTTGCCATTTTCTTACTATCTCCTGTGCTTCGTTGATGTCTGTTGTTTTAAAAAATATGCTGCAGACAACTCGCCACTCACTGTGGTAGTTCATCCAAGCATGCGGCAACCAGTTGTTGATGAGTATCGGACTATCCATCTTGACATACTCGAACAAGTCGGCATGGTAGTCCCACACATTCCATTGCTTTGGTCCCTTGTATGATGAATCATCGATTCTGGGACTCTTGATATGATAGGGTTTGGGATAGTCATCAAGACTGTCAAACCGAGGTGCCAGATATGCTCCCTTTGATGGATGGACTTGTATCGGAATATTCAGCGTGAACTGAAGTGTCGGGTCCAGATGTATATGCGACATTTGACCAAATGGCTTGCTCATCATAAAGAACGCCGTTGGCTGAAACTGTGGTCCAAGATCAAACTCAGTCTGTGCTACCTTTATGCCTGTTCGAGGCCACTGATAGCTATGGCTCCTCATGTTGTCGGCAAAGGCATTCGGATCTGGTACCGTGTCATGGTAGACCTTGACCAGTTCATCAAACTTGGTTTGAGGAAACGCATCCAGTTTCTGATAGCGTAACATCACCTCTCCATTAGATATTCTACTTGATTCTGTAGCAGTTGGATCTCAAGCTTGTTGCCATCGATATCCTCTTTATTGACGTCAATATCATGTGCTCGACGTGCAGTCGCAGCAGCATGAGATGCCGCAAGCCGAATAAAATCGTCTTCTTGTTTGATTGCTTGCTCATCGACATATTCTGCCACACTCTCGTGTCTTGTGTAGAGTTCTTCTGTGGCATACTTGAGGGTCTCAACCTTCTCTTCTAACACGGCATTCTCTGCCTTGAGCGTGTTTGCGTTATCGAAATTGATAAGAGCACTCACGATAATAATAAATCCGAAAATCGGGTCCATTTCATTCTCCTTTTGTAGTGTTGGCGGTCTCTGCAGGACTCGAACCTGCAACCTACGGCTTAGAAGGCCGTTGCTCTATCCAGTTGAGCCAAGAGACCTCTATAGACTACAAGTATATATGCAAGTTAGAAAAGGTTGAATCGAACCCTTGAAGAAGGGTAGAGCCATCAATGATATGATACTCGTCACCGTCTTGAACGGTCACTTGTACCTCACCACCGTACTTCACACGAGTATCGATGATTTCACCAAGAAACTCAGTACCACGGCACCGTCCAGATACCTCAGTACCGACAGCGCCATATACAGCTTCCATAAAAGTTTTCTTATCCATTATGCTGACTCCAGTTCTTCGAAAGTAACTGGAAGCCAAGCTGACTCCAGTTCTTCCAGTTCTTCCTCGGTCCAATCACGAGTAACCAAGATACGGCGACCCAGATTGTTCAAGACGCATTCCATCGTGTATACTTTCTGGACGCCGTTGTCAAAGGTCACTCCGATCTCACCATCCTTGATCAGATCGATTTTACCAGACTCGGTGCGGTCACCGTACACACGAACAAATCCCATACCAACTTCAAACATAGTGCGATCCTCCTTAGACCAATTCCAAAGCTTTTTTCCACAGCCACTGAGCACCTTCGTCATCTTCGAAACCGTACTCAGAAGCAAAATCCATGGACGAACTGCCCATGACGACAGGCGCAATACCCTTGCTGTTCAAGATATATGCGATACCTTCGGCAGTGTTGGCCCAGCCAACAAGACCACCAGCATCAGAACAACACTGGATGCCACCGTTATGAGCATTGATATAGTCGATTTGATTTTGCATTGTGAGACCTTTCTTTTTCTGTCTACATATACTGTATAGCATATGATTCGATTCGTGTCAACCCTTTTTATTATTTTTCTTACGGCGCTGCTTTAACCGAGGTACCTCATAACCTAGTACAGTTTCTACATATCCATTACCATACTCATCAGCAATAGCCATTACGATCTGTTCACGTGGTTCAGTATCCATACCGTCGATCTTTGCTGATGCACCATCAGTATCGTGTGCATTGATCAACCATTGTACTGATTCAAAATCATTCAGATCATCTTTATATAGATCGGCAAGCTCTGTATCTATCGGGGCGTGATGCTGTTCCACCTTACGAATTGCTTGGTTAGTTTGATCGATAAGTTTCTGAATAGACATAATGGTTCTCTTTCTGTTTAACTAACTTATACATACTGTATAGCATATGATTCGATTCGTGTCAACCCCTTTAGTCGAAATAGTTTCCTTCAATCCAATGATATGCGTTTGGACCATCTTCGAACCAAGCACCATCCTTTGACTCTGGATTTGACCAGAGTAGTTCACGATTGGCATCTTCCATACATGCACCACCGTTCTCACCTTTTTTGGTGTAGATGTTGCCGTATGCTTTGAATGTATAGAATTCCATGATTACGCTCCTGTGTAGTTGTAAGGTTTGTTCCATTTGCCGATATTGATATCCAAGTACCAAGCAGTGTGGAAGTAGTCAGTCATGATGTCAGACTCATCGAACCAATCAGTGCCTTTCATTGCGGCGATCAGTTCACCAAAGAACTCACCAAAGACGCCTTCATCACCATCAGCGTGATAAGGGTTGGCTTGGTAGTTGTCTTTGACCTCATAGAACTGGCTACCAGTACGTTCGGCATAGGCTTTATTCTTCTTGTTAGCATTGCCGATGAAGTCGAGAATACCTTCTTTGATGTTGACCACCAAAGTAGAGTGATGGTTGACGCCGATAGTGCCTTTGACACCATACTTGGCAAGCACCGCTTTGATACCTGGAGCAAGTTTTTTCTTCTGATCTTGGGAAACATAAGCCATGTGATTCTCTCTTTCTCTTGATTACATATACTTTATAGCATGATTCGGAAGTGGTGTCAACTCTTTTTAAAAGTTTTTTATAGCTTTTTGAGCCACCTCATCGAACTCTACCTTGTAGATCATGTTTTCCAGACCTTCCAAGATATCGTAAATCATATCAGAAGCTTTGTCGATCTCGAAGCAAGCATCGCTGGCAGCACCACCGAGTTCCTCAATAACCTTATCGGTATTCCAATCGAAATCACCTGACAAGGCATTTTTCATACCCCGCTCGGTATCCTGCTTGCCTTCCTTCAAAGAAGCTTTGACGTCGGCTAGGTCTGCGATTAGGTCTTTAAGAGTTTGGACATTCATGGTGGAGCCTTTCTCCGTTGATTACATATATACAATAGCATACAAAAATAGGGGCCGCAACCCCTATTATAAACTTTTTAAAACTTTTTTACTACTGTGTGTTTTATGTCACACCAACATACTCGTGGGCATAGCAGACTCTGGTTGAGTGTTTTGCCATCAGTTCTTGGCTGTATTTTTTATTGTGCTCATACCCCTTACCCATCTCTGGACGGCTTTGACCATTGTAGGCTGTACCTCGCCATCTGGGAGAACTGTTACGATATTCACCTAACCTAGGGTGAGCCGTCTTTGTAAAGAACCGTTTACCTTCTGACAGGTGGATCTCACCAAGTGCCTCGGTCATTCTGGCACCAATACCTAATCCTTGGAACTCTGGCAGTACTACAGTACGATGACCTCGCCAAGCATTTTTGAGGGTACCACTAGGCATGGCTATACTTGAAAGAAATCCGACAAGTCTACCGTTCCAGATGGTGAGCCAACACGCTGCACCTTTATTGACATTTCCGTCGAGATAGTGATGTGGGCTGAAGTCTTTCCACGACTCGCTGGTAGCAGGTAGAATTTCCAATACGATCTCTGGCCTTTGATACCCCCTTGTGGTCAGCTTACCTGTTTGAGTATCGAATACCCAATCTGGCTGCAACCACTCGATGATGTCATAGTGACACGAGGAAAATACAATGTTCTTTAGACCATTCTTCTTGACGTATCGATAGATAGCGTGTGAGCAACTCTTAGCCACATCTCTATCAATAACTGACGTGAACTCATCCACCACGATATTGCTATCGAGTTGACGTGCAAGTCTGGCACGAAACTGTTCACCGTTCGATAGGACATGGTATGGACGCATCCAAGATGGTACACTGTTGAACCCAACAGCACCAAGCCTGTTCTGTACGTCATCAATATCCTCAAAGTGTGAGGCAATGGCTTTGTCTGGATTCCACTCTGGCTCTACCTCAGAGCCAAACTCAGCAAGCAGTGTAGTCTTACCAGATCCAGATGGACCCACGATAAGACCAATGCCAAAGTCTTTGAGTGTGGTTTCATAATCTAGAGGCGTGAACTGATGAGGAACAAACTCAGACGTACCATTGAACTCATAGTCCATGATACGACTGATCTCATCAGTAATACCGTCACGTTCAACAGTTACTTTCACCGCTGGAACTCAAGTGTGTTTGTCACACCGTTCTCGGTCCAACGAATGATTGAGTGTGAATACACACGCTGTTTTTCGTTTTGCCAACTGGTTACCTTTTCGCATACACGCTTATTTCTATAGCCAGTGATGACGGTTTCATTGCGTGGCTTCGATCCTTGATCAGCACCAATCAACCCACCAATAACAGCACCACCAGCGGCACCTTTGTCATTACCAGAGATGACCTTGCCTGTTACTCCACCAAGGATCATACCAAGTAGTGCACCACCTGCTGCGTCACCTTGACGTCGGACAGTACCATAAATTGGTACTTCTTTGTTGTAGCATTGTTTCGATGTAGTAGGGACTTCTCGCCATACATTCTTGAACTTGTGTGTAACTGTGGCGTTCACGTTACCTGCTGTTGCTGCTGTCGTTCCAAGTAGAACGAGAGCGATTGCTAGTTTGAACATCTTATACCTTCTTTCTGTAATAGGTTTCGTAGAGGTAGTCTAACTGTGGTTTCTGTGGATGATTTCTGATCCACATGCCAGTGTCTGGCTGGAAATGCTTTTTAAAAAAGTTATCCATCTTCTTGTTGCCAGTTTTCTCCTTCGGATTGATCTCTAATGAGAGTGCATCAAAATCAGCATCTGACATGATCGGGTCATCTTTATACTCGTATGCATAGGCTGCTACTGATAGCTTGATCCTGTTTCTGATCTCTGAACTATACACCAAGATCCTCAAGTTCTCTGATTCGCTCATCTGTCATACTAATAGCAACATTAATATCTATTAACTTATCGCCAGTTGCATTGACCTTGACATGCCTTAGATGCTGCAAATAAGTACGCAGACCATGAAGTTCTTGCCACTCGACACTCGACTTACCCATTACTTATCTCCGCATGTTAGCAGCATCTTTGAATGACTGCTTGTTATCCTTACGCACAGGCATAAGGTTGGATTTATGTGTGGTCACGATACCAGCAATCTCATTACCAGTGTATTTATTCTGTGGCTTTGCTGTACCATTGCCAGCAACCTTGTCAGACGTTACACGTGGACCAGTATTATAGTCTGGTATAGAAAGATGGGCGTCACCACCTTTACCAGTGACACCCATCTCTTTTAAAAACTTCTCGTGGTCAGCCAAGGCTTTCTTCCAGCCAGCTTTCCTCTTACGCTTTGATTTACCGTGAACTTGAACACCACGGATCATGTGCATGCTCATGAGTCGATTTGTTCCGAACAAAAGGGCCAGACCAAATCGTAGTCATCAATCATAATATCACGAACCTTTTCACGATCAAGGCTGTCACCACAAAATGAGTTAGATACCTCTGGATCTGTGCCAACCTTGTTGATGTATTTTTCAGTGGCAGCAATGATCATCTTTGTAGTCGCACCCATTGGGTAAAGGGTACTAGCAGCACCATAAAAGTCTTCTACATATTCTACAAACTGCGCCAGTTCTTTGTTCATCGTGTTCATGTGATTCTCACTTTCTCTTGATTACTTGACTACATTAGCATGATTCGCCAACGTAGTCAAGGATTTTATCAAGTCTTAATCATTTTCTTTTTACGCCATTCATTTACGATTGGATCGATTGGAATAATAGTGTTCTTGAATTCATCATCTGACATATGACTTGGACGCCCTTCAATGCAAGGAACAGTCCCTACGATTTCAAAAGGTCTTGGTCCCTTGGCATTGAGTTTAGTTTGAGCCGCTGTGTCTTCATCTTCGCTATTGTCAATGGCCCATTGTACTAATGCAAAAGCATCGTTATAGTACTTGTCCAAGTGATTAAGAAACCTTGCAAGTCTTTGATCAGACCCATCATACCCCTCAACCTTTTCAAGCTTACCTGGATATAGGATAACTTGCAAAGGCCCAGTATCTGGGTATTTTTTTAACTTCTTAAAGTATGTGCGCAAGCTATCAGTGAGGAAAGCAGAGCCATTCTTATATTGCTCATAGTTTATCAATACAGTGTTGTATCTCTCGATACTTGTGGGCCTGTCTGAGTGCACTTTCCAGCCGGGGAAGTCTTCGGTGATTAGCTTGGCATATTTCTTCGAGGTTCCAAGTGAAACAAGACTTTCGCCTGTTGGTGAACCACTAATATCTCTATCATACTGGTCCATATCTTTGAGTGCTTTGTTTACCAGCCTAGTAGTCTTTCCTTTCACATATGACATTGATTCTGGTTTTCCATCCCAGATCAACTCTTGTAACTGACATTTTTCAAAAAAGGCACGAATGGCAGTTCCAGTTTTCTCAATTTCACCTTCTTTGTAACACATCAGCGCCATTGTAGGCAAGTGTTCTGGGTCAGAGCCATTCTTTGGTTTACCGTTGTAGTTCAGAGCGAATGACAATGCCTTTTTATCCATTTTGGAAATTTCTTGCGCTTCGTATACAGCAACTACACACCATTCTATACCAGCCGTCGCCATTGCTTCCATTCTGGTTCGACCATCGAGTGCATAGCCGTCTAAGGTAACGGCAGGGACTGTTTCCATATCGTCAAAATCACGCAGAATACTATTTCGTAACTCATCCAGATTCCATTCTGTAATGCTTTCGGGCGGTCGAATTCCAGAGTTCCGCCAATCAGGTGAGTTCCAGTTTAAGTTTGCTAGGTTAAACCAAGCAAAACGAACAAACTTCACCGTTACCCCCACTTTAGCAGAGTTGGCTATCAGCTTATAGTTTGTGTGTATTTTTTCGTTGTAGTTAGATAGTTCGAAGACTCGATCTAAAATACTACAGTATCGAGTTAGTTCGATATAATCAAGTAAGTTTCTGTACATTGGCTGTTTCTCCTTCCGAGATTGACAACCGACTCTATGTTGTCTCAGATTTGAGACAAGTCGGTTTTGCCGTTTCATAGTAAGTATAGTATAGCGAATCATAGCCTCGCTGTCAAGTGTTTATCCACTCCAATCTGAAGATTTTTCTAGGGCAATCCAGTAGCTGATGTTGTCAACAGCATGATCGAACCGAGATACCAGTTTGGATGAGACAGACACATTGTAGTCACCAGCAATCAGCTTCAAGTGAGCGATATTGAAGATCAGCTTGAAGTTGGCATTCTCTGGAAAGGTGCCAGCAATGATGGTGTCATAGGTATTTGAAGTGGCGTTGTTCTCATCGAACACACTCAACTTCAGACTTGCGCCATCTGGCTCTACAGACAAGGTTGTGTGACCGAGTGCCGCTGATGCACGTTTCACATGAGCGATTGTGTTCGCATCCAGTGAGAACGAGACTTCGCCTTCAGGCATCTTCACGTCGTTCTTGGGTGACGTAAGGATCTCTGGGTCAGAGAAAAAGTATTTGACTTTGCTGCGTCCAGAACTATCGCTGATCGTGACAAACTGTTCATCAAAGTCTAGGTTAGGGGTATCCACAAGGGATAGCACACTAAGGAACTCATTCAGATCATAGATGCCAAAGTCTTTTGGAAACTCTTGATCAAGTGATGCGCTCGACACAACAGAACGAGAGTCTGCCATGGTCTTAATGTTGTTGCCACTACGAGCAACAAAGTTAGCGTTGATAGATGAAAAGTTCCGCAAAACATTCATCGTGTTTTCGGTTAGCTGCATTAGATGTTCTCCGTTGTTATAATATTAGATCATTATACACGATTCGGCGTATAATGTAAAGGGTCAATCGAAAGAAATATTCTGTTCTTTCTCACGGTCATCCTTCTCGTACATAGAGCGCATAGCGTTGTTGATGGCACATGCCTCTCGTAAGATCGTAAGAGATGGGTCAAATCCAAGTAGGGCAGATGTGTCTTTGGGAAAACATGCTCCACCGAAACCTCGTTTGCCATCATAGCCTGGAACAGCGGTGTGGCTGGTTCCTACTCGATCATCGTGTGTAACGGCATTTAAAACTTTGTAGAAGTTACCGCCATGGTTGTTCACCATATCATAGTATTGATTGAACCAAGCAACCTTGGTAGCAAGATAGGAGTTGATGCCGTACTTGACAAAACTCGCATCCACTGCACTCATGTGAAAAGACTGACAAGGCTTACAGATGCTGTACTGCTTGTACAACTCTTCGACTTCCTTGGTCTTGTTT
>Ga0187219_1001114_pt1 | contig 12973 bp, 22 predicted proteins | sample 13SPOviralmetaG_FD_130162 | JGI IMG/M metagenome (GOLD analysis project Ga0187219, IMG submission 130162) | Marine viral communities from the oligotrophic San Pedro Time Series (SPOT) site, San Pedro Channel, CA, USA - 13 SPOT_SRF_2010-07-21... | ecosystem: Environmental > Aquatic > Marine >... | reverse complement strand
TTTCTTTCATGTTGTTTTTTCTCAAACTCTTCTTTAAGCATAAACTCAACTTGAAGTTTTTCTATTTCTAGTTTAGACTTTTCTGAAGCACCAGCTGTTTCGGCTTGAGCCTTTGCTATAGCAGACTCTCTTTGTATTTGAGCATTCATTTGAGCGTTTCTTTGAGCATCGGCTTGCTTTTCAGCTTGATACTTTTTTCTACGCTGCATTAGCATTTGATTAGCAAGCTTAGTGTTTTTTACTGTTCTAATCATTATAGCGTCTTCTAGCCTTAATGTATCTTGTTTCAGAGACATTTGAATATTCTGCTCCATCATCTGTCTTTCTTCCTCATCTGGTAGAGCCTCAATCATTATACCAAAGTCTGCCATTGTAACATCTTTAGTTATAGATATAGCTTTCATGCTGTACTCTCCTATTGCCTCTACGTATCCTTCGTAAGCTCCTTTATACTTAACTAAATCAGAAACTCTAAGAGCTAGGCATTTAGACATGTGTTCGTATATATTAATGTAAGCTTGATTTAAAAATCTTGTAGCATTATTAGAAGCAAGAACAGCCATTTTTTGAACACCAACCAAAGCGTCTTTGCTAGGCATACTAGCGTCTCTAGCTTCATTAATACCGGTAACATCCCTAATCATTTGCATATTGTACTGGTATATAGCAACAAGCTCTTGTAAGGCTCCTCCTATACCCCCTCCAAGTTCTTGAATAGGGGCTGCTGGAGCTTGACTTCCGTCATCCTGTTGCAATCTGTAGTAAAGATTACCAGTTTGTTGATATATGTCTTGTATTTCTAAAGGACTAAATACACCACCGTCTCCTTTTGTTACATTCTCTATAGCTCCAAGCTCAATTGCAGAACCCTTTGGTTTTGCTTTAGCCATAAGCTGTTGTATCTTTAAATGAGCTAATTGTATTTGGTCAGCAAAAGGTATCATTCTTTCAACTACAGACTTGCTATCCATATCTTTTAGATTAGGAGAGTATATGCTGTAAGGTATAATAGCTTCTGTTAAATTACTTTTTGGTCTAACAATATTATCAGCGTGACCGTAATCAAATATGTGTTCCGTACCAATAATATATTTACCTTTGTAAACCATTTCTACAGAATTAACATCTAAGTTTCTTTTGTTTTTTGATTTATTAGGAAGTTTGTAATTAGATTTTTTCTTATTATAAGAATACCCTCCAAAGCTATTTGATTTCTTTTCGTATACAATATTGTCAACAGTTTTAAACACGCCATCTAAAACAGCAATTCTGTATGAGTCATACTCGTGACTTGTTTGTCCATTATAGTTTATTTGTTTATAGCTAAACTTTTTAGGGTTTCCTAATTTACCAACATTATCTTGAGCTATTTGTCTCAATTCATCCTCAGTAAACTCTCCTTTAGCCATTTTTCTTAACTCAGTAATAGTAATGTATATTATCTCTCCAGCATGACTTATATTTTTAAAAGAAGGATTATTACTGTATGATGTAACTAGGTATTGAGGGTCTACGTATCTTATGTTTATTTTTCCGTTTAGAATTGATGTTTTTGTTGCGGCTATATTTAAAGATATTAAATCCCTAATAACTCTTTTTCTAATTTCATTCCAATTGTTTAAATAAAGAGTAAGCTCTATACCTTGCTCCATAGCTATTTCAGTAGCTTGCTTGTAGTTTAGATTCATATATAAATCTAACTCATCTTTGTCTTCTGGTAGTGCCTCGTTATTTTTATTAAAAGGTATCTTACTTACCATAGTCATTTTTTCACTGAAGTCCTTCATAACCATATCAGTTTCTATATCAAGCTTATCTTGATGTCTTTTCTGAACTGACGTAGGGTCTATGGCAGTGCATTTTACTTTATGCTCTTGATTTATAAGACCTCCAGTTATAACGTCAACAAATTTTGGTATGATAGGAAGAGCTTCCCAGTTAAGATTCAAGTAAGAGGTGTCTCCTTGGGCTCCTACAATATCTTTATACTTATCTATAGATTGTAGTCCGTCAGCATAGCTTCTGCACTTTTCATATCTTCTGTGTTTATCATTTAACAAGTTGTTTTCGTTAACATGTTCATGATACATTCTTTTAAAATACCTTACCCCGTAATCTTTAGTAAGCTTATCCTCTTGAGGTGCAAAAGGGTCTGGGTATCCTCCGTAGTTTTTATTGTCTTCCATCTTTATTTAATAAGTTTTGAAATAACACCATTATTGCTATATGTTTTTACAAATGGTATAAATACTTTCTTTTCTATTTTTGGTTTTATATTTTTTTGTGCGGCAAGTAACGTTATTCCAGCAGCCATACTGGCATCAAATTTTGTTCTATTTGTTGCGTCAAACTCTAGCAAGTCTTTTAGTAAATTGTAAAAGAAAAGATTTCCCATAGTTCCATCTTCTCTTATTCCTATGTAATCATATACATAAGCTTGTAGAGCATCTGTCATAGCACTAATAACAGCCTGTCCAGTTGTTGGTAGCCCAAGCTCAGTTTGTCTTGTCTTACTAAATTTAGTATGAGTACTTTCTGGTCTAGCCATTAAATATTTTTCATACCCTCTTTTTCTAAAATACTGTAAAAGGCCTATTTTATTATTCTCTACTAATATTTGACATCCATAAAATATACACATCCTAAGCATGTCTTCGTAAAACATTTCTGCTTTTGGTGGTCGGTCTATATACTCAGCAACAAACATATGACTTTCTTCTTCGTGAAGATTAAACTTTTTAAACACATAAGCCGCTCCATTAGAACGTCTACCATCTGTAGTTACATCGTGGTCAAAAGGGTCACATCCAGCAACAAGCATTTCTTCGTTAGGAGGTCTGCTTTTATTTATTTCTACTTTATTAGGAGGAACCCATGATATATTCCATCTTCCTTTCTTATCAGGAATCCATCTAACTTCAGAGTCTTTTTCTGCGTTCTTCCATATAAAATTACCAGAAGTTGTTAAAGAAGGGCCTACTACTTCAAGATATTCTATTTGTTGATATATTTTTTCAGCATCAAACAAACACGTGTCTACAGAAACCCTAAAAGCTTCTTCAGGAGTCCAAGGAAACTGTCTCTTGTGTTCAGCAAGTTTATTTGTGTCATTTTTTAATCCATCTCTTATCTGACCTAAGTATTCTTTTGCACCCATTGAAATTTCATCTCCATCTAGGTCAAACGTTTTTGTTTTAGGCGTTTCAATTATAGACATTCCGTACTCATCTATAAAACCTTCGTATCCATCGTATGCTTCTGTAAAGTATCTAAATAATCCAGACCTAGTTCTGTCTGTTCCTATAACTTTATCGTTTTGGTCTGAGTCGTCCCATATATCTTTAAATGACTTACCTCCAGCTTCCATCTCGTTTACTGTAGACGGTAAGAATGCTTTTCCAACTATCTTTCTACCTTGAGAAAGAGCTGGCTTTACAATCTGCCAGTTTTTAGACACATCAGCTTCTAACCATTTACCACCCTCATCCGATACAAATATAGCTAACTTATCTCCATCATAAGAGTTGTTCTTCGTGTTTCTCCAGTCTATCTGGCTATTTAAAGCTTCTGACTTAGATACTTTTAAATTGTTCTTTGTAATTCTTTCTCCCGGCTTCTTAAACGACAATACTGTCTTTGGAGAATCAGTACCCTCTATAATTGGCTGGAAGAAAGGAGGCAGCTGTCTAAACAAGTAAACAACCTTATCAAATAACTTCTTGGAGTCAGCTCCAGTTTTGCTCATTATACCTCCGTTAGAATTGTACATTGAGGTAATTCCTTCTAGAACTATAGCCGCAGCTTTCCATGATGCTCCTTGCCTTCTGTGTTTTGGCATTATAAGGCCATAACAATTTTTGTCTTTTACTGAAGAATCCCAAACCAAAAAGAATCTTCTATCTCTATCCCAATAGCTTGGGTATCCGATGTCTATCTTGCACCAGTTTAAGTAGTAATAATGTAATCCAGAAATGTAAGTTGGCTCTCCGTTATTCATAAACCAATGGCCATCTCTTCTTCTAACAAACTCTTGCTCAACAAATTGAGATTTTGCTTTTTCTGAAATGGTTTCCCAGTTGGAAGGAAGAGGTGTTCTCTCCCATTTCTGCTCTTTCTTTTTTTTACCATAGCCTTGTATAGACTTTCTTGTTGGTATCTTAGGTATAGAGACAGATATTCCTTGTATTTGATTTATGTTCTTTTCGGACATCAAAAATTAAAGTATATGTAACCCTACAAAAATAACAAAAAGATTGCATATAACCTATTATTTTCTTATATTTGTGTTTACTAGATTTATTTATTAACAAAAACTTTTTAAAAATGGCAAATCTTATTAGCGTAAGCGTGTTAAGGTATGGAGAACGAGAGTTCGGTACTACACTCGCTGAAGCAAAAACAATGATGCTAAGTTCCGAGCATATTATTTACGGAACAAACGTAGAGACCGCTCTAGGAATTAATGCTACAGTAGCAACTGCTGCAACTGACGCACTAACAATTACAGCTCACGGTCTTACTAACGGAGAGTATATCCGTGTTGGAGATATAGGAGATGCAGTAGGCAACTTTGATATAGCTTCTGCTGACTTTACTCCTGGTAAAATTTTCAAGCAAAAAATTACTGGAGCTGACAATGTATTTTTACATGGTTCAGAAGCTCACTATGATGCTGACACTAAACAAGATATTACAACGGGAGCTACTGGTTTAGCCCTACCTGTTTATCGTGTTCAAGGAGAAATTATTTATGCTGACCCAGCACAAGGTGGTGCTCCTATTAAACTTAGAATTGTTGAGCCATGTGTAAATGTAGCTGATGGTTTTGGTGTTTCTGCTAAATCTGGACAGTTAAGAGCTGTTGAGGTTAACAAAAAGAATGGCGTTGCTTATGATGCTGTTACTATTTCTGAAGTAAACTTATTAGTTAACTTAGATAGAGTAATATTAACTTATGAAGGTGGTTCTTTGGGAGCTTCTGCTGATGATTGGATGGTATTCTATGATGCTTCTAACACAAACTTTGCTGGATTAGATTCTCCTTTCGTTGACATCTTAGAAGTTGAAACATCTTTAGATAGTATTCAAACTTCTTTTGTTCAACACATGGGTGGTAAAACAGCTGTATCTGATTTTGCTTCTTTGACCGTTAACGGTAGAACTGTAGCTTTCCCTGATACTTCGTTGTCTGGTTTTGTAAGACTTAAGAATATTTGTTCAGGATTTGATAACTCTTCTTCTAAAGCTCAAATCTTAATCAAGGGTTCTGGTAAGATAGGATTTGATACTTTAGCTCTTGATGAAGCTATTGCTACAGCTGTTGCTTCAACTGAATCAAATCTAACAACATAATTAATAATCTTTAAAACAATAATAACATGGCAACATTAACAGTTGGATTAACATTAGCTAGCACAGATGCTACGGCAGATGTATTAAGTGTTTCTTTATCAGATTCACTGACAACAGCACTGCCTTCAGTAGGTTTATCTAGAGCTTCTATAGCTACTTCAGGTCAAACAAATATATTGGCTACTACTGATTCTGGAATATCTTATGTTTACATTAGAAACACTGATGGAACAAATATAGTAACAGCAAAAACAGATGGAGCGGTATCAGTTATGGATATAGGCCCTGGAGAGTTTGCATTCTTCCCTCTTAAGGGAGCTGTAGGTTTAGAGCTTACAGCTAACAGTGCAGCTTGTATCGTTGAATACGCTTACTGGACTAAAGGATAGTAATTATGGGAACATTAAAAGCTAAAATAAGTTTAAGTAGTACGGATATTTCCAGTGATGCTATTGACTTCTCTGTAGAGAATAGTTTAACTATTGCTAACGGAGGAGTTATTAGAACTAAAGTCGCTGGTAATAACTTAGCAACCTCTGAAGTGCTTCTAGCTGCCGCTTCCTATAGTTACCCAACCTATGTATATATTAAAAACACAGATAGTACTGCAACAGACTACGTTCACGTAGTGTTGGATTCTATTGGTGAAAGTTCTATACAATTAAAAGGTGGGGAATGGACTTGGCTTCCATGGAGAGGTCTTCAAGACATTAAAGTGTACACTGCGAACTCTGACGATGCTACTATCGTTGAGTACGGTGTGTTCTATGCATAATAATGTATATATATAATTAAAGAAGGGGCGAAAGCCCCTTTTTTTTATTCTAAGTCAACTAAGTCTTGACATTTTTCGTACTCTTCTCTTTCGGTATAGTACTCTATTAGGCTTTTGATAGCCTCTTCTCTTTGATAGTCATCATCATCTGATGGAACATAAAGCAACCAAGGCTCATCTTCTTCAAGTAGTTCAGGGAACGTTAATTGTTCTGTTATAAAAGCATACGTATTAAACATGCATGCGTCTATTATCTCTTGCTCTCTTTCAAACTGTAACTCTCTCATAATTATTTCTTTTTTGCAAATTTTTCTGAAAACCCACCTTTAAAACTATTCTCATTAGAAACCTCATCGTCTAAATCTTCGTCTGAGTTTATCTGTTTGTCTAGCTTTACTAAAGCAGTAATCATTTCTTGAGCATCCATAAAGGCTTTCTTTTTAGATTCTAAAGCTGACTTTCTTCTTTCGTCTGCAACATCATCTGCTATAGGTCTTTTAACATCTGCAATCAACGTTGCTATACCTTCCTTAGCCGCTTCTACTAGCTCAGACAAAACTTGTTCTGTATAACTCTTTATGTTACTCATACTTAAATAATACATTTTCGTTTCGCATTCTATAATATTTTTTTCCTTCTACGTCTATTTCGTAGTTACAACCTGACTCAAAGTAAATGTGGTCTCCAACCTTTACTCCTAAATCTTCGGAGAATTCATTAACGTACTTAACTACGCCTTCTCTTTCCATAACTTCTGGTTCAGGTTTTATCATCAATCCATATGAAGTCATGTAGTTCTCTTCTGGTTCGATTACTGGTTCAACAAAAATAAAGTCTTGAAGCATAACGGGCTCTCCTTTTCTTATTACACAATACACTTGGTCAATGTGAGCCTTATACGTTTTCTTATCTTCAACACTATCTATTCTTTGTTGAAATCTTTCATCCATCACGAAGTGATGAAAATATACTTTTTCCCCTTCCTTCAAGGTTGGGTATACATTATCTTTCTTATATCCTGGCTTAGGGTTTAGGGTTGGATGTATTATATTACCATACTGTCTAGCATGCCAAGCTCTTTCAAGCTCAGTGTCTAACCATATTTCTTTACCGTTAATAATAGTAGTGTTTTCAGTTTCTTTTTCTAACTCTACAATCAGGTATTGTCCTAGTGGGCCTTTTCTTTTCATAACTAGTGGCTATACTTTCCTTTTACAGAACCGTTTCTTCCTTTCTTGATACCGCCAAACCCTTTTCTATTATCTATTCTATCCATGTATGTCTGACAACAAACGGCCTGGTCTGAAACCAATCCTTCTGGAGCTACTTTTATTGAGTACTCAAGTATCTCTCTTTCTTTATCACACTTACTACAAACAAACTTTGCCATATTATAATTCTTTTTGAATGTTTAAATCGTACTCTGGCACACACTTGTTGCCTGGGACAGACTTCCACATCCTAGTTACTTCTTCTTTGTTATCTATAACATATATGTTATACCTAGGCTCGTTAAACTGTAATGCGTATGCTTGGTCAAACACTATGTCCGCTACAGTGATATTGCCTCCAGCCATATCTTTACCTACTACGTAGCTAATGTCCCTGTCTCCAGCGGACACTATTATTTTTCTAATTAAATTGGTTTCCATTATCATATCCTTTTCCCCATATTCTGATTATATCATCATATGTTAAATTATTAGCTGATTTATTTCTTGGAGTATTTTTATCAAATCCTTCAGCTAGTTGCAACATCATTGTTTCAAAAACCTGATAGTTCATTGATGTCATTGCTACTTCACCCTCGACATTATCTATGTCTTCATCTTCTCCATCAACCATACATATTGCTAGACAAAAATGAAAATGCTCATTCTTTGACTTTATATCAGAGAGCTCATCTAAAGCTTTATTTAATTTTAATTCTAATTCATCTTCCATAGAACAAATATAAATAAATATTTCTTAAAATACTACTTTGTTAATAACTCTTTTTTTTGTATATTTGTGTATATGGCACACGCTAAAAAGAAAAGAAACTACAAGGAGGAATATAAGAAGTTTCAGTCTTCCACCAAAGCTAAAAAGAAAAGAGCCGCATTAAACAAGTACAATAGGGCTAAAGGAACTTACGGCAATGGTGATGGATTGGATGCTTCTCATAAGGGTGGCCGTATTGCTGGATTTGAGAAAGCTTCTAAGAACCGAGGAAGAAAAGAGAAGTCCAGATTAAAAGGTTCAAAACGAAAAAAACGATAATTATGTACGGAAAGAAAAAAAGCACTAAGCCTATGAAAAAGAAAACGGCTGCTAAGAAAAAGAAAAAATCAAGATACTAGTATGAGTTTTAAGAAATTATTAAACAGGGGTTCTAATCAATCTTCTTGGGCTGCTAAAAAGCAAGCTCAGGATACTAAGCGTCAATCAAAGCTTAGAAAACCTAGACCCGTTAAAGAAGACTGTGGCTGTGGCAAGTAAAAGAAAATGTAAAGTACACAAAGGAAAACGTTTTGCTAAACGAGTGGGCGGCAAGTGTGTTTCTTATGGTCAGTCTGGAAAAGCTAAAAGTGGCGGAGACAGAATAAGACCTGGTACAAAGAAAGGAGACGCATACTGTGCACGCTCCGCTAAGATAAAGAAGTGTAAAAATCCTCCATGTGCAAATGACGCATCAAGAAAGAAGTGGAAATGCAGAGGCTCTAAATCAATGAAGTAATGGCAACAAAGAAAAAGAAGAAGTCAAACAAGATATGTCCAGCTGGTATAGCTTGGGCAAAGCGAACGTTTGATACTTACCCATCTGCATACGCAAACATGGCGGCATCAAAATATTGCAAGAACCCTAACTACGCTAAGAAATCAAAAAGAAAATAAGATGAAAAAAACACTAAAAGGAAATCAGAAGAGAATCGCAGCGATGGCTCCTCCTTATGATAAGATAACACAGGCTGACTTTATAGTATTAAAGAAAAGAAAGTCTAGTAAGAAAAAGAAGTAATGGGAGAGTTAGCTAAATGGAGAAAACAAAGATGGGTACGCATAGGAACTGATGGTTCTATCAAAGGAGAATGCGGAACAAGTAAAAACAAAAAGAACCCGGACAGATGTTTGCCATACAAGAAAGCAATGAGCCTATCAAAAGCAGAGAGAGCAAAGACAGCAAAGAAGAAGAAAGCTGCCGGTGCAAAAGGAAAGACTGTAGTAGCCAATACTAAGAAGGCGAAAGTCAAGAGCTAATACCCACACAACAATACCGCATTATAAGCCCCTAGGATACGTTCTAAGGGCTTTTCTTTTGTTAGGGGTGTCCATATACCAAACGGGTGGGTGCGTTTCGCATACGATTTGTTTTCTAGCAAACACATTAGATATAAAAGTAAAGAAGAGTATATAAGACGTATAGCAATGCTGATGCAATGCCCAAGCAATGCTGTAGCATAGGGGATGAGTTCTCAGTAACCAGGGGATTATATACCCCCGTGAGCCCGACACTTCCCAAAAAAAACCCAGATTCTGTACCCGTGTACCCTCGTCCGTACCTACCCACAAACCTTTGGGCAACTATTTTTGTAATTTAGAATGAGTACAGATAAGGGATAGTACCCCTCACTATTTAGAATCAATCTAAATTTGCCGATTGACCACTACTTTTGTACTAATTTATTTGCATATGTCAATAATTTTACAGGTACGAAAATAAGCTGTTTTAAGCTACTTTGTACCCTCTATGATACCAGCATATTGAAAGTTCGAGACACTCCATTAGCATCAATTTACTAGATAGGGAAAAACTCTTTTTGAATAATCCTAGTAAAAGTTATTCTTTATTTACTAACAATTCAAAAAATAATTGATTAAAAATTAGGAATTGTCATTTATTATCTTACGCATGCATCATGCATATGCACGTGGTTCTATTACAAATAAAAAGACCCTCAATACCTAGTATTAATGTAACTCCTTGAGTATCAGCGACTTACACTAGATTTGACCTTATTCTTATTTAGACTAATTATAAATTACGCACCTAACTCACTGATAATCAGCTACTTACAAAAAACTTTCATTTTATGCTTTTTAATATTTGCATATACGTAAGACACTGATAATCAGCTAGTTACAACTGCAAAAAATAGCTAACTCACTGATACTCAGCGACTTGTGTATGTCAAAAATTTGTTATAGATTTGCAAAGTAATCAAACAAACCAACTATGAGACCAACAGCGAGACCCACTAGAGTAGCACTAGATAGAAGTAAGATTTTTAAGTATATGTGGCACGTAATCAGAACCACTAGAGTAAGCAAATCGGTTGCTCTTCAGTTGGCTTGGGCTAAAACTAGAGAGAAACAAGAGGGCTTGCTAGATGAATGGCAAGGTAAGAAACTTAAGACTAACGGGCTGACGGGACAAAAATACCACTTCAGAAAGAACGGGGACTTGTACACTTGCTATCGAGAGAACGGCACGATAAAGATTACCACGACCCAAGCATATTATACTAGAATCAATAATAGACTAGATGCTAGAGGGAGAGACAAAGGAGCCTCTAGATATAGGTGGGCATAAATCGGACGAGTCCGAAAAAAAAGTCGCAAGCTATTTGCATATGTCAAAAATTTGTCATAGCTTTGCAAAAGATTTGAATGAGTAACTAAACAACTAACTAACTAAATTAAATTTATTATGAAACATTTATCACCAACTGCAAAGAACCTTAAAACTGCAATCCTATCTATCAGCAAGGCTGACAAGAAAGTAACCGAATTGACTAGCGATAGCCTAGCATCAGACAAGGGAATCACTATCACCGATGTCGCTCAATACTTTTATATGGAGCAAGGTAGTAAGTCTACTGGACTAAACACCCTACAAAGAACGCTAAAGCGAATCACTTCAGATGAAGATTACGAGGGTAAAAGCATCAAGCTGAAGTTGTCCGATAGAAAAACAGGAGATTACGTATTCGTTGAGAACATCAAAAAGGAGAAAGTAATTGATACTATCGAGCAGATACAAAAATTACTAGAGAAACAAACAGACCTATCAGATAGCCAAGTGCAAGCAATCGGTAGTGGACTAGAGAAAGCTATGCAAGTTGCATAGTTTTCGGACAAGTCCGATAAAATAAGTAACTAAATTAACTAAACTAAATTATTATGAGAAAGTTAGAAATGCTACAAGATATAAACAATATCTTATCAGAAGACACTTCAATAACTATAGATGATTTCTTTTCAGTAACCGAGAGAGATGATGTTGTTACCTTATCGTTCACTAGTAGAAACCAAACCAAGTTTTCAATGAGTAGTGTGATACTAGGTATCAAAGCCCTCCGTTCGTTCTCATTCATCAAAGAATTTCAATGTGGTTGGAACGAAGAAATGAATTGGTATGATATTGGGTTTGATGTCGATAGTAAAAATACTGACCTAGATAGGTATTCAGTAGAAATTACACTACACTAATATCGGACAAGTCCGAAAAACATGCAACGAGAGTCGGTAGAATACTCAGTAGATACTAGTTACTACCAACGCAACAAGAGAGAAGGAAATCCGACCTCGTTGTTTTATTATTTTAAAAAAAACTAATTTAATACTGACATGATACACATAACAAGCGACCATTTTGTATGGCTAGATGTTACTGAAAAAGCAACTCCATTGTTTCCTTTCTTTAATCTTTATGAGGTTGGAGATGATGACGCAGACCATCTTATTGAAGATATAAGCACAATACCATCTATTATTAGTTATGGCTCAAGGATTTGTATTGAGGTGGGACATATACCACAAGAATACAAAACACCGATAAAAACTAATTTAAAATATAAATTTTCTACCAAATTTAATACTATTATGAAAGGTTACACAATTAGCGAAAGACTAAAGATGACAATAGGAAACATTGAATACCAACAGAAGAAAGGTTTATGGGACGATGAAGATTTAACTTTATTAGAGTACGAAATCGAAAAGCTTAAAGATGTACTCGAAAGGGTAAAAAAACTAGAAATGTCGGACAAGTCCGATAAAATAAGTAACTAACTAAAATAAATTATTATGAGAGAAGAAAATTTATCGGACAAGTCCGAAAAAGTAATCCTAACCAGTAGCATAGTAGAGGGATACATTACTGAAGAGCTAGGTAGTGAGCCTAGACACAACACCGAGTCACTATCACGAGCTATCAATGAGGTGGCTGATAGCATAGACCATTGTTCTTATGAATTGATGGAATTGCTACTAGCAAACAAGCCAATAGATGATTTGCATACACATAGCTACGGGTTTCATACGGCTAACGGCAGAAATTTAATTAACGAAATGCAAAGCAATTATTTAGAACTCGACTTATGAAAAACGACAGAAACATTAAAGACTCCTACTATGTAGAGCAAGACAACTATACTCTGGAAGTATTCTATCACTACTATTCAGAGAGAGACACTAACTACGAGGGGTTGGAAATAGAAAAGGTTATACTCAATAATTCCATCGACATAACAGACTTATATTGGGATTACGACATTGACCTAGAAGATGCAATAATAGAATCAATAAACGACTAACTATTAAAATTAAAAATTATGCCAAATCACGTTTACAACACACTATCTATTGATAATGAGATTACCGAAGAAAGACAAGAAATCTTAAATGCTATTGAAAAAGCTGGAGGTATCTGTAGATACTACAAGCCAATGCCTTCAGAAATTGAGGGTACAACATCTCCACAAAGAGTAGGAGATACAGAGAATTGCACTATTACAGAATCAAAGTCTGCCGAACTTAAACACAAGTACGGACAAAATAATTGGTACGATTGGTGTGTCGAAA
>Ga0187219_1001111_pt1 | contig 12987 bp, 25 predicted proteins | sample 13SPOviralmetaG_FD_130162 | JGI IMG/M metagenome (GOLD analysis project Ga0187219, IMG submission 130162) | Marine viral communities from the oligotrophic San Pedro Time Series (SPOT) site, San Pedro Channel, CA, USA - 13 SPOT_SRF_2010-07-21... | ecosystem: Environmental > Aquatic > Marine >... | reverse complement strand
GAGATCTCTTCGATGGGGTCTCAGCTACAGCAATGGTCTAAGGCTATCTCTGACTTGGACTACGCACACGAGAAAGCATCTAAACCTCCCATGTATAAGATGTTCTCTGATACCCAGAGTCAGGCCTTAGAGGCGTGGTCTTGTAAGAAGCAAGCCCAAGAAATGAGAGAGGAACTTCGTAGCTACATCAGTTTTGTACATGGGCCATCGGCTTGGGATGAAATCGTAAGGACTGAGGCTAAGATGCGTAAGGAACAAAGAGAACTGGTGTATAAGAAACAAGAGTTCATAGATAACTGCATTAATTGGGGTGTAGGTTTAATCGTAGTTCTAGCTGGTGCAGCTGGTCTAGCTTTCGTTATATACTTAGTAGGTAAACAACAGGGGAAATGGTAATGGCTAAGGAAGATCCAAGACTAAAACGAGCAGGTGTGTCAGGTTTCAACAAACCTACGGCTACACCAAGTCACAAGACTAAATCTCATATTGTTGTAGCTAAGGTGGGTGACCAGATCAAGACAATCAGGTTCGGTCAGAAGGGTGTTAAAGGTAGTCCTGATGGGTCAGCCCGTAACAAAGCATTCAAGGCAAGACACAAGAAGAACATTGCTAAAGGTAAGATGTCTGCAGCCTATTGGGCTAACAAGGTTAAGTGGTAACCATGGAAACTCTAGGTATAATCATGGTCTGTATGTCTGCTCTAGCAGAACATTGTCAGGTCTTAACCAGTCCTCATGTGTATAACACTGTAGAGGAATGTCAAGAGGATGCGTATAATACTTCTTTGAGCATAAAACAACAGTACCCTCATGCGACTATCCTACCTCAATGTGTTGAGTTAAACTATAAAGGGGAGAAAGCATAATGGCTAGTCCTAAACCATCTAACCCGGCCTTGTGGTCACGAGCTAAGGCAGCTGCTAAGAAGAAGTACAAGGTGTACCCCTCTGCTTATGCAAATGCCTACGCTTCTAAGTGGTACAAAGAGAAGGGTGGCAAGTGGTCCGGTAAGGACAACAGAGTAAAGAGGAAAGCATAATGCCTAAAGGAGGACTAGGTAAGTGGTTCGGAGAGGACTGGCGAGATGTAAAGACAGGTAAGGCCTGTGGTCGCAAGTCAGCTACGAAGAGCAAGAGGGGTTACCCTGCATGTCGCCCGAAGGCAGTAGCTGGTAGCATCTCTAAAAGGGAGGCGGCTAAGAAGACTGGACCTAAAAGAGTCAAGTGGTCTACAACAGCATCAGGAAAGAAAAGGAAGAAATAATGCCATACAAGAACGGAAAGAAAATGCCCTACGGTAAAGGGGCTGTAAAAAAGAAGCCAGCTATGGCTAAGAAGCCAATGCTTAAGAAGAAAAAGAAGTAAGCAATAAAAAACCCCGCTAAGGATTGAGTTCCTTGGCGGGGTTTCTTTCTTTTATAGACCTTCTTTAATGAAAGTCTTGACCCACATGGCTGTGATGTCAGATCTAACAATGTCCTCTACACCAAACTCCACCGTAGGTACAGGTAGCATGTACTTCTTAGCTAGGTGGATAACCTTAGACAAACCATCGGCTTCCCTGAGGTCACTCTGTTGTGCATCACCATTAAGGACGATGGTACTGCCCTCACCTACCCGTGTCAGCAACATCTTGAGTTCGTGTGTTGTGATGTTCTGTGCTTCGTCAACGATTATGAAGGCATTATCGAAGCTACGGCCACGCATAAGTGCAAGAGGTGCCATCTCAATGTTACCATTCTTGATACCAGTTTCGACTGTTCCTTTACCAAGGTGCTTCTCCAATACATCTAACACAGGTAATGCCCAAGGCATTGTCTTCTCTTGAAGGTCACCCTTCAGGAACCCTAGTTCTTTACCTACTGCTACATGAGGCCTCGTTATAACGATCTTATCAATTCGCTTAGTCGCATACAAATCCGACGCCACCGTTGCCGTGATGTAAGTTTTACCTGTTCCAGCTGGACCAAGAACAAATACTTGATTCGAAGATGAAAGGGCATCAATGAACTCCTTTTGTTTGTCAGTACGAGGTACGAGACCTGATGTCTTCTTAGAGTCAGCGCCTTTGTAGTTAGTCTTTCTTCGTGTAGGTTTCTTCAAGGGTTCTATATTATTCATAGGTTGACCAACTCTGCCTCTACAAAAGGAATGTGAAAGAACTTCTCACCATGCGTGATGTACCTACCCCTAGCAACCCTAAGACTATCCTGAGTTAGCTGTGTGTCCTTGATACGCCATGCCTGTTTGAAGTCAGGCCTGAAGACATAGAAGTTAAGGACACCGTTCTCTGAGGAATGTTTATCTAAGAGGCGTTGCTTACGTTCAGGGATACGGATCTCTTTCCACTCAACAGGCCAGTCGGATGTCCATGCTGTCTTAACCTCTGCCTCATTGAAGTATGTGTAACCACTCCTCTGCGACACAACATCAACATTGAAGTTCTCTTCGTTGTTAACGATGGTGTGACCCTTAGCCTCTAAGTAAGTGACCAAGGCTTCACGGGCAGGGCTATCGTATGCTTCATAATCTGCTCGACTAAAACTCTTCCGTACTGCTGCCATTGAGTAGTTCCTTTAGTTCGGTGTAGCCTCCTATGTGCTCACCTTGTGGGTTAAAGATCTGAGGTACAGTTGTCATACCAGCTTCTCTGATTAATGTTAAGAGCCACCTACTACTAGGGGAGTCGAGGGTGTAGGAGACATAAGCCATTCCCCTACCCCGCAACATAGCCTTAGCATCATCACAGAAATTACACTGTGTTCTACCTAAGACTATCCAACTCATGTCAGATCTACAATCTCACAGGAGTCACCTGTACAGGCCATAGTCTGACTACCTGATGTGTTGTCTTCTTGCTCATAGTCAGCAAGCAAAGACCAGTTGATCTCACTAGGCATCAGTGATAGTAGCTCTGTGTACTCTGTCTCACCACAGTCCTGATACGGAGCCTGTTGGTAAGTGTGATCTGAGTGTGGCAAGAAAGACACACCACTCATCTCATCGAAGTGTTTGTACACAAAGGCACCTACGTCTACCCACTCAGCGTCACGTACTGAGATAGTCACACTAGGCTTATGCTCACACCATGATCGTTGATATGTCAGCCATGTCTCTAGCTGTTCAATGGCTGTTGTATCATTACGAGTAACAGCATTGTCAGGTGACTTCATAGGGAAGCTAAACACGGTAGTCTGATCTGGCTTCATAACACAAGGCTCTGATGGGATACCTTGGTCAACCATGAACTGTGTTAAGGGGTCTTTGTTGTCTCCTCTGACGGTTCGGATGTAGTAATTATTGTGTCTGGCGTGTATCCCAGAGGCTGAGCAAACGAGTTGGCTGACTGTTCCCGATGGCTTAACACAGCTAATAGCAGTAGCGACAGGAATATCAAGCAGGCCAGCCCACTCAGCGTTAGTTTCGATGGCAATTTCACGTAACTTCTCCAATGTTTTATCTAGACCAGCATTCTTGCTAGTCGTTAGGGGGTTATCCATAATGCCTGTTAGGCTCACACCTAGCAGACGTTCAGCTTCAGTATTGTCAGCCCATACCTTACGTAGGTAGGGCATCTTAGTATAGGTTGACTGGATAGTACCTAGTATGGTAGCCAGTTTAACCTTACGAGCTAACGTATCGAAGTTATCTGTAGCTCGTACAACAACCTCTGTTAGGTTGCAGAATTGATTAGGACGTAGGATGATCTCACTGCACGGGTTAGTCCCGAATTCATAGTTAGGGTCTCTTCGTCCATTCTTTGCGGCCTGTGCCTTAGAGGCTTGGCGGTTAAAGATACCACGTTCACCTGATCCTGACTCAACCAGTGCTGTCCATTCCCGCATGAAAGACATAGCATCTGGCTTCTCAGTGTACGACACAGAGTTGTTAGCCAAGGCACGTTGTGGGTTATTCTCCCACCATGAACCAGACTTAGCATGACGCATACGATCATCTGAGAGGTTGCTCAATGAAATCATGGCTGAACGCCTCACTCCACCTACGACAACCACCTCACCGATCTTACACATCAGGTCATGGCATTCAACAGATGATAGCTTACGTCCCTCTGCCGCACGAAAGGTGTTGACAGCGAAGTTAAACAGATCAATCAGAGGCGCTGGGCCAGAAGCCCGTCCACCAAACGTCTTGAGCCTTGCACCTGCAGGACGTACCTTAGATACATCCCACTTAGGAATCTCACCACTGTACAGGAGTGCAATAACTTGACGCAGAGCCTTAGCCCAACCTTCCTTACTGTCCTTAACGACAACGATAGACTCACTCTCGAAGAGCTTAGGCACTTCTGGGAGCTTGCTGATGAACTGGCGCTCAACGGAGAACCCAACTCCAGTACCACAGAGCAAGATAAACATAGCCTCATCGAAGGACTTAAGATCATCTACGGGTAGGTAGCTACAGTTGTACATACAGGTGTTGTCACGAGAAGCGGCAGGGCCAGCTGTCATAAGTGACCGCATAGATGGCATCACCTCTAAGCCAAGTATAGCATTCTCAAGCTGGTCGATGTAACTGTTGTCACCTGCTACAGGCTTAACGATGTTGTCGATGTAACGGGATACTGTCTCACCCCAATTCTCTCTTCGTCCTTCCTTGTCTAACCATCGTGCATACCGGGAGGTAGCGATGAATGTCTGATAGTCTGTTGGTAGTAGGTTGCTCATTCACCTCGTCCTCGCATTGTTTTATCTTCCTCTAACCAGATCATACGGTCAATGTCTTCTCTGTTTATTCCAATGTCCTTTAGTTCCCTATCTGACATTTGATTGAGTATCTTGACTGCCTGTCGGTGCTCAGACCACATGACACAGTACCTCAGGAACCTAACTACAATATTGTTTACCCATCTCTTCTTCATCGGTTATCCCCTGATCCCTTAATCACACCTCGTTCAGCACGACTGTTCAGCTTATCCATGTTATACTGTAACACTTCTGGCAGGTTACTGTAGAAGTAATTAGCTAATGCTGTAGCATAGAACACAACATCACCTAACTCTTTAATGATTTCTTTCTGACTTACCTTGGCATCATCTCGTAGATACTTCTTGATCTTCTCTGCTACCTCACCAGCCTCACCAGCTAAACCCAATGTGTTTTCCATTAGGCGTTTCTCACCTCGTGTTGTGATCTTACCCTCAACCCAATAGGAGTAATCCATAGGGGTTACATCCACAATCTTGAAAGCGTCTATGTCCTCTTGTGTAATCATATTACAGTCCTTTAGTTGTCATTGTCTATCATGTCTATTGGTACATCTTGGAAGAAGAAATCGTCTAGCTCAATGTCACCCCTGTTAACAAGGATGTCTAGTACATCTACCTCTTCTAAGTCTACCCTATCTAGGACTCCAAGCAGCCCGTAGCTAGTAATTAGTAACTCAAGTTGTCCTTTGTAGTCGAACATCTGCTCACCTTAATGTTTATTAGAAGGGGTCATGCGTCATACACGTAGTCGCCGCCTATGGTGACTCCCTCAATGGTTGAAGATACCTTGTTTGATTCAGCATAGGCATCATCGAAACTATCGTATAGCATCTCCGTATGTTCTAGATCACCGTCAACCTCAGCTAAGTAAACTACACAATAAGGTTGCTCACCTGTGCTGTCGATGGTGTACTCTGGGTGTTCGAATGGACCTTCAAGAACCTTATGCAAGGTGATCTTCATTTCCTTTTCCTTTCTCGTAGCCATGTATCAGGTATAACTTTGTCTGCGTACTGGAAGCCATGCTTCTTACACCACATACCATAGGTGGTCTTGCTACCTTTGTACAGCTTTGCTTTACTGTTTGTAAAGACAAACCTTATATCGTACTCAGGGTGTTGAGACTTAACTGCAAGGTGTTTAGCTCTGTCCGAAGAAATGAACCGGCCCTTGGTCTCAACTACAATACCATTTCTAAGAACAAAGTCAGGTGTGTAGGTCTTTATCTTAGGATCTACCCACTTGATCTTTAGTTTCTCGTACTCGAAAGGGACACCCTTCTCTTTAAGGAAGGTAGCTGTGTCCTCTTCTAGTCCTGACCTATAGCCAGCAAGTAGTGCTCTCTTCCTTAACTTACTCCGCATCCAAAGGAACCTCTGGAACCTTAGGCTCATACACTACATCAACCAAGTACTGTGGGCCGAAACTGTATATGAACTTACGGGCCTCAGGCCAACACTCTTTCTTGAACTCACAGTAGCTACACATCATAGGCAGCTTAGTGTTCGGACTTGACTTGGACTGAGGTACTGGTTCGTAGCGTTCAGACGGGATGTCCCCTGCTACTAAGTCCTTAGCCTCTAGCATTTCATGCTCTTTGGTCTTTAAGTCCTCTGTGAAGTCATGTACATCAAGGCAGATATGTCCGTTCTGTTTGTCGATAGCAAGGAAAGCACCGTGTGTCTTATTTGTCACAAGTGGATCATCTTTACCTGCATACACATACGAACTAAGCTGACTGATGTAGCCGAAAGCGTCGTCCTCTCGTAGTGTACCTTCCTTGAACTTCTTGAAGGCGAAGGAACTACAAGACTTAACATCCACAGTCATGCCGTTAATCACACAGTCACGATGTCCTTTGATACCATGAACATCAAGACGGTCCTGTTGTCCTTTAACATCATGGCCTGCAGCGATAGCAATGGCAAGTGCAAGCTCTTCGATCATGTCTCCGTAGAAGAACTTGAACAAGGTACTAGCATTGAGTGGGATAGCGGAGTCAGACTTGTTGACCTTGTACCACAGTTTACGTTTACATGGTGTCCCGATAGAGGACAGTGAGAGATAAGCCCTAGGTTCTTGGGGCTTGCCGAAGCGTTGGTTAGCAGCCAGTGAGATGTTGGAGCCTAGGGTAGAACCAACTACCCCAGACCAACCACCTTCACCCTTGATAACCTCGTGCATGTCAGCAACAAGTGTATCAATGGTTTTCATATTAGAAGCCCACCGCTTCGTTCTCCTTAACGTACTCTACAAGTTCGAGTACCTTAACACTGACTAGGCTAGTACGAGCATACTGCTTACCGTCACCACCTGTGAACGTAGTAATCAGGTTAGTACACTCAGCTACAGTACCGTTACCGATAGTACCCATGTCTTCTGTCCAAGGGTTACCATCCTTGTCTGTGACCTTAGGCTCACCACCTGCTTGCTCAAGTACACTACCGTCCTTCTTGAGAACCTTGTGTGGACGGACGAACTTAACTACCATCTCGCCTTCCATGATACGCTTCTGGTTAGGTTGCTTCTGTGAACCTGAGTCTTTGAGGCGTGACATCATCTCCTTGTCGAGGACTTGGTTGACTGTGTAAGCACCCTCAGTCTTCTGATATGCACCACCGTACCCTTCGAGGTCTCGGTTACCCTCTGAGAGGCGAGCCCATTCGATTGGGCCAGTTGTTGTTACTTCTTTGTATGTTGTCTTAGGCATTGGTTTTCCTTTGATTGTTAGGGGCCATACTTATATATTAATACGTACAGTAGTCGGTGTCAACAGTTAATGTGTATCTTTCCAAGATTTTCCTATGGAAGATTCACCAGCGAGGGGACACATAATTCCTAGGTGTAATCCCGCCCACTCAATAGCATCTCGTTGTATCTTAGCTAACCTTTCGGCATCTTCTAAACTCCCTCTTATCTCTGTTTGCCATTCGTCATGCACCCAAGTACATACCTTAAAGTCTAGGCCTTGGTTGCTTGCCTCTTCCATCCAGCGTCTTGTTGCATACTTCATAACGAGTGTCTCCCCGTTCTGCAACATACCCGCTAGTGTCTTGTGTTCGCTGGGTACTACAACCCTGCGTCCATCATAACCTTTGAAGTAACCCTGACTTGCTATCTCAGGGATAACTTTCTTCTTTAGTCTAGACAATCCTTCAATACTCTCAGTGAAGTTGTTGACTGCCTTACCTGCCTGACCCATGTTAGTCTTGAGGATCTGTGCAATCTTAGCTGTACCTGCTCCCAGTAAGAAAGCATAGATGAACGTCTTAGACATGTCCCTCGTGATACCAGCTAGGCCTAGAGCCTTACGGTTAAGGTTATGGATGTCTGTCTGATCCTCACTCCTACCTTCGATGATAGCCTTGATGTACTGCTTACTCTCCATTATGTCAGCAAGTATTCGAAGCTGGATACCTGAGGCATCTGTACCTACAAGGTAACACCCCTCTGGTGTAGTCCATAGGTCTCTGAACCTACCATCGTAGTCTGACTTCACCTTCTCAACTGCTGTCTTAGGCTCACCATGAAACACACTAGGTATGTTTCCCATGTTCGGGTGCCTGTGTGCCATACGTCCTGTCCAAGACCCTATGTGCATGAACTGACCGTGGATACGGGTGTCATTGCTATGTGAGAACGATTGTAACCACTCTGAGAGGGTGCTTCTACGTCCTTCTAGGGTGAGCCACTCAGCAAGAGCATGAGCACCCTCAGGCGCACTCTTAGGCAGTGTCTTTAGGTTCTCCTCTGATACTGTCCATCCATACTTGTTGTAGTAGTCTAGCTTGTCTAGGTTACCATCTCGCAGGGCCATACGATGTCCTACTGTTCTGTCCACTGGGTTCCAACCAGCATCCCATAGTCTCTCAACACGTTGCTTAGTAGAGCCGGGGTTGAATGTGATGTAGTCGTAACACAACAGCATGTCTCCTACAATCTCAGTCTTAGGATATGTGTTGATTGCTTCTGATACATTCTTGAACAACTCACCATCAGCCTTGGTTCGATACTTGATCTCCTTAACTACCTCTAGCTTTGGTGGGAAGGCCTGATGGATACGTTCCTCTAGTTCCTGTAGCCTCTTAGTAATCTCTAGGTGCATTGCCTCTGCGCTGTCAATGTCGAACTCAAAGCCACCCTCGTGCATCTCTTGGCAGATTATTGCTACGTCATGCTCAAGACGCATAGCTTGTGACCAAGCCTTGTCTTTGATCTGAGAAGAGAAGTGTTTGAACAACTGCTCAGTCACCTCTACGTCACGATGGCAGTAAGCTAACATCTCTTCTGTGAGGCCACCTTCGAAGTCCTTGAAGTTATCCTTAGGGTATCCTAGCTTCTCTCCCCATGTGGCTAGGCTGTGTGAGCCTATGCCGAAGTCAACAGACATGGACACTACAAGTGTGTCAACGATCTTAGTCATGTCGATCACTGGCCCTACGATCCTGTTAATGACAGGCCCATCGAAGTTAATGAAGTTATGACCTACCCACCGGGTAACTTTCTTAGCGTACTCGACAAACCTTGCACGTTCAGCCATGTCTATATGTAAATTAAGGAACTCATTAACGATACCAGTGTCCTTCTCTTTAGTGCAGATGCACCAGATCTTCTTAGCATCTAGGCTTTCTGTTTCTATGTCTGCGAATACTATCATTCCATCTTCCCTATCCAATGTGTCGTATCATCGAAGGGGTCAAGTCCATCGTCCCCTATCTTCTGTGAGCTTGAAGGTTGTCTCTTCGAACCTGAGCTTACCTGCGAATCCTGTCTTACCAGCTGGTCTGTTCTTGATAAGCAAGAGTTGTGTTGTGTTTCTTTCATCACGATCCTCTGACATCTTGTCTCTCTGTAGTTTAACTACAACAGAGGCACGTTTAGATATAGTCCTACAGTCCCGCACCTGCCCATCATCATTCTCGTGAGCAATGGTTACGATACCTACGTTAAGCTCAGAGGCTAGGCGAGACAGCTGTACTGACAAGGCAGACAACCATTTCTCTACTGACTCGTCACCCTTGCGTGAGTAGGCTAGGTCTTGGATGGGTTCAAAGAACACATAGTCTACACCACAAGCCTCTCGAAAGTACCTGATCTTTTCTAAGATGTCCATAGGGTCTTCGTCAACTGCTATCTGGAACTGATACAACCTCTCCTCTGCGGTCAACTCAGTGATAGCCCTCTTCACATCATCCTCCATGTCGTGCTCTTCGATAAGGTCACGGCGAGTGAGGTTCTTGTTAAGGTGGTACGACACAAGGCCTAGAACACCACGTTTCTCTGTCTCCTCTAGGTGGCATATAGCAATCTTAAGATGCTTGTGCTCAGTCAGAATGTAGTACTCTAGGTATCGCATGAACTCTGTCTTACCGATACCCTCAGGTGCTTGGAACACAGTGAAGTGTCCTTGCATGAGGCCTAGTGCTACATCATCAAACGATTCGATACCTGTCGATACATAGACTGCATCATCCTTCTTATCGAACAACTCAAGGAACTGCTCCGTTGTGTTGCGGATATTGTCAGGCGAGTACCGCTTGCAGTTATAGAACGCAGCTTGGTAGCTTGCCTTAGCATTACCCTGTAAGAACTCATTAGCATCCTTGAACTTGTCATGTACAATCTCGTAGGTCTTACTAGGAAACAATGCACCGATCTTAGCTGCAAGAGACTTACCTGCTTGGTCATTGTCAACGGACAGGATGATCTTATCGAAGCTATCTAACCACTCCTTTGCTTTACCTTGCCATAGCTTCTGGTTAGGTGTTGCGCTAGGTACTGACACACAAGGGTACTTCTTGTCGAGCATCTGGAAAGCAGACAGTGTGTCTAGCTCACCCTCACATACTACAACAGACCTAGATGAACCTGAGTTGAACTTATCCATACCGAATAGCTCGTCTGTCTTGAACCCTTTGTCTGTCTTGAAGGCCTTGTCCTTGATGTTGCGTACCTTACGGGAGCCACTAGGGTAGGTGTAGACTTGGTTGTTACCGAATGTCTTAACACCGTACCATTCCATAGTATCTCGACGTACCCCACGGTAGTCAACGTAGTCTCCTGTACCTTCAACCTCTACTGGTGTTCTGTCTAGCATCTGTCTTGTATCCTTTAGTGGGTAGGTATCCTTAGCCCAGCTCTTAAGTGACATACCCTTGGATGGGTAGCTCTTGTCGCAACTATGACAGAAGCCTAGCATCTTGTCAGGGTTATAAGCAAAGGCATTAGAACTCTCACAGTCTTGGTGAGGGCATGGCTGGTGTGTTATCTCTTGTGCTTGCATTAGTTCCTCACAAACTGTAGCTTGAACATACCCTCCGAAGAGTTTATAGATGCTACGAGATCCATTAGTTGTTGGTATGACATACAGATTAACTCGTGACTGTCAAGGGATTCCTCGTACTGTCGGATGTAGACTTCATTGTTATCTGTTAAGACAACCTCAACATCCTCATGTTTATCTGCCTCGTCCATGATTACTACAACAGAGGCATCTGATTCGAACTCAACTGTGTACATCTGGTTGCTCCGCTACAATAATGTTAACGTGTGCTACGTTACCTTCTACACGAGTAATCTTATACTCTAGCCCAGCCTTAGTGAGTAACAATCTTAGTTGACCTACAGGTATCATAGCTTATCCTCTCCATTCAGTTGATTGATACGCATCTGTGAGTACCTGATAACTTTCTCTAAGTCAATGATCTCACTCTCAACCTGCGTCTTACCCTCGTACATCTTGTAGCCTGCACGGCTGGCATACTTAACTATGTTGCCACGCCAGAACTCAAAGCCATTACGCATGATGTATGTGATAGGCTCAATGGTCCACCGTGCGTAGTGCTTAGGTTCATTCACGATGTCTGATGTATGCTCTGCCAATACACTCTCCTTAAAGTCTTCACGTTCTTTTATTAGACGATCCCATTCACTCTTTATCATCATCATCCTCCGTCAGTGCATCCCACGATACAGGGAATATCTCAATCATCTTACGATCAATCTGCCGTGCTACTACCCGTGTCTCGGCCTGTGTGTCAGACTTGCAACGTAGGTTACACATGTCAGCAAAGGCATCAAGGCTGCCACTCCAGTACCACTCTGTCATGGTAGACTGAGGCAGTACCATACGGGCTTGCTCAGGTGCTACACCATCTTCCAACAAACTTTTGTATAAACTTAAACAGTTGTTATTGTATTCTGTTACAGCTTCGTCTGAAAAAGAAACAACCTCACCTTCACTACCCTGCTTCTTATCTTCACTACGTCCACGCCATACGTCAGGCTGATAGAACTCAGGTTCATCATCGACATACCTACGGCTGATCTCATTCCAGCGTAGGAACTTATGCTTGACTAGCTGCCTAGCTACAAAGATCGGAGCCTTAACGTGGAAGCTGGCGAAGCAGTGACCGAAGGGGCTGATGTGCTTGTGATCTGCAAGGTAACGTATCAGCTTGGCATCCTTATCCTTAAGGTAAGGTGGACCCCACATGTTATCTTCCATCTCACTTTTCTTACCGAAGGATACCCGTGCAGCGTTAGCTACCGTCAAGTCTGTACCCATGTGGTCAATGTACGTTACTTCAATCATGGATGCGTACTCCAATACACTCTATTGTTTCTAGTTTGTCGTTGACTAAGACAGAAGCAATGCGAAGTTCTGTCATGCACTTTGTTTCATTGTCGAATGTACCTAGGTGATGATACCTAACACCCTGTTCAGGTACTGCATCGAACCATATAAGTAAGAACATTAGTTTCATTAGAACGGAACCTCTCCATTTACATCTCGTGGATCTTTGAATGAGTAGTCAAGTCTATCATCTTGCTTGACCTGAACCTTCGGTTGGATAACTACAACACCCATCTCTTGCAGGTGTCTCTCTAATTCTGGTGTCATAACCTTACCTCCATACTTATACATTAGTACGAAACCTATAGTGCTGTCAACTACTCTTTATACTTTTCTCTGTAGCCTACTAGCTTTTTAATCTCGTCACTCTCGTTGATACTAAAGATACGTTCAAGATCATCCCGCCCGAAGGTGCTGTATGCTGTCTTGTTTATATCATCCTTGCACATGGTGCAGTAGTATCGGTTCTCTTTACCATCAAAGAATGACGGGTCAGGTTTGTTACAACAGAAACATCTCATGGTCTTATCCTTTAAGTATCTTTGTTTAAAGTATCCTTATAACACAGATACTTTAAGGGTATATCCTTTAAGTAAAGATAGGGTATCACAACTCAGTGCTGTTGTC
>Ga0187219_1001103_pt1 | contig 13037 bp, 13 predicted proteins | sample 13SPOviralmetaG_FD_130162 | JGI IMG/M metagenome (GOLD analysis project Ga0187219, IMG submission 130162) | Marine viral communities from the oligotrophic San Pedro Time Series (SPOT) site, San Pedro Channel, CA, USA - 13 SPOT_SRF_2010-07-21... | ecosystem: Environmental > Aquatic > Marine >... | reverse complement strand
TAGTGTACCTAAGTCGTGTTTAATAGCAGAAACTTTCTTTTCTGACTCTAATAATGATTCTAATTCTTCTTTACTAATTTTTGACATTTTATTAAATTTATAGTTATATTACAAATATATTAATTATTCTCAAGTGTTTCTATTCTACTTTTTAAATCATTGATTAGTTGTTGTTGTTCTTGTATAGCACCTACTAATAATGGCACTAACTTTGATTGGTCGATACCTTGATAATCTGGCACTTCTCTTGTACCCATTACCTTTTCAGATACTAATACTTTTTCAGTCCATTCTTCTTTAGCTTCTGTTACAAGGACTTCTTCAGTATATGCTTCTTTACCCTCTACAATTATGTTTCCTTCATCATCTAATTCTTCTTCAACAGCAGGATGCTCTATAGTTTCATAAACTGCTTCTTCAGCAGGATGAACAACGTCTTCATAAACAGCAGGAGTTACTTCGTATTCTTCAGTACGCATAGCATCTTTTTCTCCTGTAATAGCTTCAGGCACTATTTCTTGTACTTCGTGAGCTAAGAATCCATCTACTGTTTTATCTGCATCTGCTATAAAATTAAATCTACTAGGTTTTAATTGACTTACCCTATCTAAAGCACCAGTCATTGAAACTACGTTTTCTTTTAATCTGTAATCTGATGATGTGTTATAAGAAGTTGCAGAAGAATATGTACTAATAGAACCTACCACACCATTTAAATTTGTAAAAGTCGCTAAATATCTTGTTCCAGTAGCATCATTCATTAATTCTAAAGCTACATTACCACTAGTTGCTGTACTATTACTTGAGACCCTTAATGAACCAGTACTTTGAAACGATTGAGAAGAACTATATCCTCCAGTAATTTCAACATCCCCCCCAGATGTTATACGCATTCTTTCGTTCCAAGTAAGTGCTGCATCCGCAGTACCACTTACAGCATTTCGAAAATATATTGTACCATCTCCACCAAGAGATATTTGTGCAGCCTCATCTGATTCTATGTATTTTTCACTACCATCATAATACATATTATTAGATAGGTATGTTCCATTATAGGCTTCCCACAAAGCAGTTCTTGTAGAAATTTGCAAGGCTTTAGTTCCGCCTGCAGTTGCCCAAGCCTTTGGAGTAGTCCCAATTCCTACGTTTCCTCCGTTAAACCAAGAATCTCCACCTGAATATATTTGAACAGCTATAGTATTACTGTCTTTAAGTTGTAGAATACCAAGGTCTGATGCCCCGCTTGAACCCGTCCCTAAATAAGCAATTTGATTACCAGTATTATTTTTTATTATTTCTAGCGATGCAAACTCATTAGATTTATCAATAGTTAAACCTCTTCCAAGCGAAGTAGTACCAATTCCTACGTTTCCTGAAGTGTCAACAGTAAAACCATTAGGGTCAGTAACAGAATTTCCAGAACCATAAGCACCTACACCTAAATGAAATCCATTTGAATCAGAACCCATCCAAGTAGAACCTGCACTTGTATTAGTTCTACCTATTTGTAATTGAACCCCACTATCCAATCCTTCAATATCTAAAGCAAAGTCAGGCGATGTAGTTCCAATTCCTACATTTCCTGTCCTGTCTATACGCATTCTTTCTGCTTCTTGTTGTCCTGAACCACCATCTGTATGAAATGACATATATGAATTTGCACCAATGCTACTATCAGAACGCACCTGTATTGAACTCGATACTCCTACACCAGAACCACTTGCATCAGATTTATAAAAACCTAACCTACCTATTAATTGATTAGAACCTAGAGACGTATCTGTACTATACAATAATAAATCTCCGCCGCTAGTAGCTTTTACTTGCACTTGGCCAGAACTATCAATACGCATTCTTTCTAAATCATTTGTCAAGAATTGAATATTAGCAGCACTTCTTTGCCATATACGAATATCAGAACCATCTACTGTTATTCTTTTATTAGAGTCCGCAAGTTGGACATTTCCGCTGTTTACTGTTACGTTTCCTGAACTGTCTATACGCATTCTTTCTGTACTTGCTGCATCAGATGTGCCTGATTTTGTTGAAAAAATCATATCTGCTGTACCTGTATTTGTTCCAGTACCTGCGGTTGTCATAACCATACCAATAGCTCCTAAACCAAAAGTAAAAGATGGAATGTCAGAACTCCAAACAATTTGTCCCTGTCGGTTTACAGTATTTGTTACTCTTAAGTTTATACTAGATAGATTAGCTTGACCTAAACTACTTGAAATTAAACCAGAATTACCTGTTATATCTAATTTTCCCTTAGGTATATTAGTATCAATTGCTATTTTTCCATCAACAGTCAAAGTATCATCAATAGTTGTAGGTTTATCTACATAAAAAGCGGTATCTGTAAAGTATGCAACTTCAGCTTCTAGTATTCCTATAGAAACTTTAGCTTGTGAAAAAACAGTTAAAGTATTTGTATCGTGGTCGTGTGAAATAAAGTTTGCTTGGTCTGCTGCCGCAGTACCATCTGCAAATCTTATATAAGCTGTATCTGTAGTTCCACTAACTAAAGTCATTCCACTATCATCAGGCACACTTATAACTAATTCATCAGCAGAATAGTCACTAGGATTAGTCAAACCAATGCCAACAGAATCTTCTGAAACATCTACAAATAAAGTATCTGTGTCTACTGCTAAATCACCTCCTATTGTAGTATTACCAGTAATACTTGCTACTCCAGTAACAGTTACACCTGTTTGATGAACTTTAAATTTTTCATTTCCTAACGAAAAGAACTCAAGTTCTGCTTGGTTAAAATCTATATATGTAAAAGTTCCACTACTTGCACGAAGTGTATTGCTTACTATGAGTATACCTTGTTGCAAAGGAGCTACATCTATTACAAATGCTCCATTGCTATCCCAATACATTTCTACATCATCTCCATCTCCTAACAAAATTTTATTGTCGTCTGCAAAACTAATGTCACTTGCGAATGTTACATCTTGTGAACTGTCTATTGTTATTGCTGTAGAAGCAGCATTATCATCAATACCTGTAGATGTAAAATTAGTTATCTTGTCTCCTGCTGTTATAGCTATGTCTGTTCCTCCTGTAGTGTTCCCTATTGCAAGTATTTCAGCTAATGTATCTTGTCCTTCTACTGCTGCATCTACATATCCTTTAGAAGCTGCGTGAGTATCTGCTGTAGGAGTTTCTGGAATAGTTACTTGACCTGAAAAAGTTCCTGTTGTAGCACTTACACCTCCTGCAAAAGTAGCATCTTGTGAAGTGTCTATCGTTAATGCTAATGTGTTTGCTGTATTTATTTTTAAATCACCACTTGCAGTAGTTATTTCATTACCACCTTGACTAACAATAAATCTCATATCATAATCATCGCTTTCAGGTGCTTTAATGTCTATATAACCACCTGAAGCTCCACCAAGTTCAACACTTGCTAATCCTGTAGAAGAAGTAATAGACAAGTCTCCACCATTAACCTCTACATCTCCACCAAATGTTCCTGTAGTACCTGATATTGTTCCTCCTGTAACATTACCCGTCAGATTACCAGTAACATTTCCTGTTACGTTTCCTTCTAAGGCAGCAATTAAAGTAGCTTGAGCATAACCCGTTCCACTTGTATTTACTGTTGTAGTAGGTTCAACTTGTAAGTCTTTAAATAATCTGTATTTGCCTGTTAAAGCTTCTCTAAACAGTCCTGAGTATAGTGTAGTACCTGAAGGAGTGTATTTGCCATAAAACCCTATATCAACTGCATCTGTAGAAGTATTATTATTTGCCAATACAATTAAAGGGTCTTTTACTGTTAATGTATCTGTTCCTACTGTTGTAGTGCTTCCTTCAACTACTAAGTTTCCAATAACTGTTAGATTGCTACCTATTTTAGCGTCTCCATAAACGTGTAGATTTAATCCTGACTCTGGTGTTACTCCTATTCCTACTTGAGTTGTTGAGAGATATAAAGGAGAATTATTACCAAAACCATCAGTTAATTGCTTAGCACCAACTGTTATATTTCCGTTATCAGTGAACTTTACAAGCGACTGATAAGTGTCTTTTATTTTATTTCCTGAAAGTGTAGCCATTATTCAAAACAAGTTGGTTGTGAATCAATATGTAAAGTACTCTCGTTTGCTGTATCGCCAAAATTAGTGCTACAGTATATCTCTGCCCAATTTATTGTGTTTGCCATTATCTTTCTTTTTTAAATAAGTTAATAATTTTTTTACGTTAACCTCTTTAGGTTTGTAGTTCTTTTTTATAATACCCATCCGTGAAATCCTGTATCTTTGTCTGGGTAAATATCTTGATTAGAATTACTATAATACTCATCAAATTTAGATGGTGCATTATAAGTCATGTAATCTATAAATCTTTGAGCATAATACTCAGCAAAATCTCTCTCCTTTTGAATTAAGAAATCTACCTCTTCTTTATTTGCTATCTGACTGTTTTCAGAATTATGTTTATATACCCCACCATTTGATATAGAATAAGCTGCAAATGGCAAGTATTCTACCATAGCAAAGTGTATAAGCATTGGTTGTATATAGTCATTAACTAAAGCTAAGTAATCTCCACTTAAACTTCCTGCTATTATATCAGAACTTATTTTATCGTATAAATCTGTGCCTAAATAATTTTGTACATGAATTTCTTGTGCCAAACTAATAAACTGTATAAATTTATCTGTATCTACATTTGAATTTAATGCAGTATTTTTAACTAAATCTGACCTTTTTATAAATAGTGCTGTTGCCATTATTCTTCTATATTTATTTGTTCTTCTATTTCTTCACTATCTTCCTTTTTTATTCCTGTTTCTTTTTCTATCTCTGCATCTGTGATAGCATTTGTTAAATCAGTAAATTCTAAAGGTTGTAATGTTTTAAAGTATATATCTAATTCAATTCCATTGTACATCAATACTTTTTCTAGTTCATCTAGTATGGTAACTTGCATTGGTCTAATAACCGTATTGTCCATAAGTAAAGATGCTGTTTGTAATTCTTCAGCATTATTACCTAAACCAGTATTGTCTTTTATACCTACAAGCATAGGCGATACAATTCTGTGTGATACCATTACCTTTCTCATAGATTCATCGCTAAGAAACTTATATTGCTCATGTGCATCACTTAGTATAACTGGCTCAATACTTGCAGACAGTTCTTTGCTATCATTAAATGCCAATATAAATCTACCAGCATTAGAAGACCCACTAAACTTTTCTTGTATGTTTTGCTCAATCAAACTTCTTTGCTCTTCTGTAGGAACGCCATTGTTAAAGTTTATAAGCATACTTGGTGCAAGTCCATTTTGTATATTATTTATATGATAATTAGCTATCTCTTCTTCTAATTCGGCATACTGTAAACCTCCTTGATAATCTACTGGTGAATAATAATAAAACCCAGCTCTATAAGGTTTAATATATAATATTTCTAATCCTGCATTACTTGTGCTAAAAGCAGGTATTCTTTTAGGACTTAACTTAGATGTAATCTCTGACCAATCTTTTGCATAGTAATAGCCTTGTATTTGACCTTTGTTATTTGCTTTCTCTGCCCTTAACGTCTCTACAGGTATATGTTCTACTTGCACAATCTTTTTTCTGTCCTTAGAATAGATTATTTGAAGTGCAGCTTGACCCATCATTTTATAGTCATAGCATATTTTTTTCATACAGTCTTTAGTAAAGAGTTCCTTCATCTCTTTATATTCCTTTTCATTTTCTTTACTATCAACTGCGTCTAACCCTTTGCCATATATCATTTCAGCAATACCATTTATAGCAGCATTATTTGTAGGGCTTCCATTATATCTATTTATTAAATAATTAAAATAGTTGTTATCGTCTCCGTATTCTACCCAATCTCTATTGTATTGTTCTTTGATTTCAGGTCGTGTATAAGATGACATATTAACTATATGTATCTTTCCTTTTTCTGCTTTTGGCAACGGTTTACTATTATATCTTTTTTTTGCCATTTTATTTACTTTTCTCATATTATTACAAAATCGTTATCGTATGTGTTTTCTGTAGTGTATTCTCCAGAGTGTACATCAAAGGTATTAAAATTAGTTTGGTCTGTGCAAAAAATAGAGCCTCTATATATAATTACAGCACCATTTTTAATTGCAAATGAATAAAATCTACCTTCTACTAATGAAAAACTACCTGCAACAGTCATATACCCATTTGAATTAGTTACAGAAACACTAACAGTACTTGTAGTTCTTTTAGATTTATCAGTTAGTTCAAACGTAACTGAGCTTTGTGCACTTCTAGGAATTACCTTAAAACTCTGAGCACCTGTTGATGTTGTTAATACTACCATATTATAAGTAACAAATAATTGCTAATTTGTTTTCATAAAAAAAGGGATACCGAAGCATCCCTTAATTTAACCCAATTAAATTTAGTTATTATAAATTAGTACCTTCCGTAATAGTTACAGTTCCAGTTAATCCAGCAAATTCACTGAATGGGAATGTAGCAGAAGTGCTATCAACACTCATAAAGTTAGCTGGTTTTCTTTCCATGCCACTTAAAGTTAAAGTATATCCGCTTAAATCTCCCATAGCAGCTCCAGTAACAACTGTTCCACCAGAAACATCAGCTCCATGCTCTAATCCCATTAAAAATACATTTCCATTATAATCTTCAACAGCAACATGAGGTCTTCCGTAAGCTAACAATTTTAATTCTTTATTGTCTTCTTTAGAAAGTTTATGTAGTGTTAAATTTAATGTTTGTTCAAAGAATGTAGTTCCATTTTCTCTTGATGATGTAATATTTTGTTCAAAAGACGAGTTTCCTTTAACTTCATACTTATATGCTGTTAAATTGTTACTGCCGTCTCCTGTCATATTAGTAACTTCGTCATCTGTTTCACTAACAGTTCCCAAATCACCAAAGTCAACAAAATATATATTTTTTATACCACCAACTACATCTTTACAAGGTTCTTTTCTACCTATATTTAGTCCACAAGCCATAGTTTATTATTTTTTATAAAAAAGGGTAAGTAGGCATTTACCCACCTACCCTAATTTTTGGTTAATTTAATTTATTAAGAATATAGTACAATGTCAGACCCTATTCCATACTGAACACCAGCAGTAAATCTCATAACAACTCTTACGTTTTGAGAACCATCTAGGTCAGCCATATCGATTAACTTAACTTCGTTGTGGTCAGATAAAAGACCTGTTCCGAAGAATAAGTTAGATTTTTGAGCAGCAACAGCTCTGTTGTCAGCAAGTCCGTTAGCAACAAATAATTTTACACCATCAAAAGATAATGCTCCATTTTGCCACCACATAGTACCTTGATTAGACACACCGTTTGCTCCAATGCTAGATACGTTTTCAGTTCCAGCAGCATTTTCTAAGATTCCAAACCCTCCTAAAGCTCTTACATAAGCTCTAGCGATGTTTTGAGATACATAGATGTATAAATCTTCTTTTCCGTATAGTGAAGAAGGAATAGCATCAACAATAGCTCCTAGTTGAGCAATAACATTTGAAGATGTTACAGTTGCAGCAGCAACGTCAATAACGTCACCATCAGCAGCTAATAAAGTTGTAAATCCATCGAATTCACCAGCGTTTCCGTTAACACCTTTCCAGATGTTGTTTTCTGTTTTTTCAGCAACTAATCCAGAAACGTGACCAATTAAGTAGTCAGAGAATTTTGGAGGTAGGTTGTCAAAAGCAGAGTATCCCATTTGTACAGCTTCCCAGTCACTTCTAAAGTCTTTCTTACAAAGCTCTAGGTTTACTTGGAACTCTTCTGGTTGAAGGATTCTTTCAGTTAATGTAATAGTTGCAGTATCAGTGAAATCACAAGTTGCGTCTTTGATTACGTTAGCATCAGTAGCAATTTTCTTGATTACTTCTTTGAACTTTACATTTGGTTTGATTTCAATACCACCTCTATCAAGTGTAACACCTGATAATAAAGCAGCAGAAATGTACTTGCCTGCAAATTCGCCAGCATAAGTACTTGTAATTGATGTAGTAGTAGCCATTTTTTAATTAATTTTAGTTTTTAGTTTATTTTAAATTAGCAATTCTGTTCATTACTCTATCTCTAGTGTTCATAACTCTGTTTTGACCAAAAGACTTAAAGTTTTGTTTTACTTCCCCTTCAGGGTTGTGTGATATTGGTTCTGAAGCTGGTTCAGCAGATAACTTTTCTATTTCTTTTTCCATAGATAGTTTTTCCTCACTGTAACCTAATTTCATTTCCTCAATCATTTTCTTTAGTTCAGAGATTTTAGAATCAAATTCGTCTTTACTAACGTATTTCATTTCATCCATCTCAATTTCTTCAGAGGCTTCCTCCATTACAGGAACTTCCTCTTGTAACTCTTCAGAAACAACTTCTTCAGAAGATAACTCCTCTTTTACTTCTTCTTCTTGACAAGCAAGCTCAGTAAGTTCTTGAGATAGTTTTTCTTCTTCTTTAACTTCTTCCGAAAGATTTACTTCTTGATTCACCTCAACTTCTTTTACTTCATCCTTTTTAACTAATGATAGTTTTTCCATGATGTCGTTCAAAATTGATGTAGCTTTAGTGTTTTCCATAAATTTCGATTTATAAATTAATTTATCTTAACTAATTAACTGTATATAAAAACCTTGTTAGATTTTTATGCTTTTTTCTGTATTATAAACCATTCAGAACCATCTGACCATACTTGTATACCCTCAAACTCTTTATTGATTACATAAGCACTTGTAGAACCATCTAATGTTTGTGAGTTTATTGGTGTTAACTCTACTCTTGTTGCAGTATCAAATCCTCCATTGGAAATAAATCTCATAACTCTATTTGTGTTATCAGAGGCAGAAGGCAAGTTTAACGTCATTGTTCCATTACCTCCACTCCAAGATAATCTTATAAGCATAGAATTAGAATAAGTGGAATCTGATAAACTTATTGTATCTCCACTAGATACTGTTAAATTAGTAGGAATTAAGTAGTTTTCAATTTGACTTATTGTAGCTTTTTGTGTTGAACCACTCTGTACTACAGCTATTAAATCAGTTTCCTGTATTGATGATATTGAATCTAATTGTGATATTTTTTTTGACATTATTTATAATTTTATATTGTTACCGTTTTCTTGTAGTATGTTTGCTCCTGATTCTAACAATAAAACACCTACACCTGATATTCTTCCTACACCTTGACTTCTTAAAGTGCCATCACAACACTTTCTTGAGTATGTGCCATCTTTACACATACAACCTCTTCTACTGCCACTTGGAACAGCGTTTCCTAATGTTTCGTTGGTTTTACTCATTTCTTACTGCTTTTAGGATGTTTAGTTGGTAATAAATCATAATCAGTAGTGTATTTAGCATTTTCTGGTCTTCCGTTTCTTACTAAATACATAAAAGCATTTACTCTGGCGTGTGCCCACTGTGAAGGTGATTTAACATTTGGTGAATGACTTGTGTTGTATGCTCCAAGACCTCTTTGAAATACTGAAGCTAGCATACCAACAGTTATGCCATAACCTAGCTTTTCTTTATATCTTTCATTAAAATCATCTGCTTTTTTCTTCAAGGAAGCTCTATCTTTTTCTGATACCTTAGCACCTCTTTTCCCAGAAGCATCTCCTTTTGCAGTTCCTTTTCCTTTAGGATTAGGATTAGGTGTATCAGATTTAGGTGCTTTAGGACTTTTTCTTATTGCTCCATCTTCTCCTACTTCTGCTAGTTTGTGTTGTTCACAAGGCATATACCAAGTTTTACCTTCAAGCTCGTGTTCGTGTATTCCTTTGCAATCTAAATCTTTTGCCATTTCTTCAGCCTTTTCTTTACTTGAATAAGCTAATCTATCATTTATAATTGCATGGTCTTTATCTACAACCATAGATGCCATTTTTAATTCACCAAGTTCTCTTAGCTTGCCTCTTGACCAGTTTAGACCTGCTTTACCACCCCATAACAAATAAGATATAGTTCCACAAGCTTTACTGTCTCCAGCATCATAATACGTTTCTGCTCTTGATAAATAAGAATACATCCTCTTAATTGTTGACACACTCAATTTCTCACCTCTTGACAACTGCTGTGCTCTTATTTTTCCCACGCTTGTGGCACATTTATTATTTACTTTTTTGTTTAGTTCAATACCTCTTTTAGCATTATTTCTAACACCACTTCCGTAATCACCATAAGTTTTTAACTCATACTTGTTGTCTAGTATTGAATTGGCAATCTCCAATAGTATTTCTCTTGCCTCTTCTTCTTCATTAACTTCTTGTATTTTACTCATAGCAATTTTATCTGTAAAATAACCTTCTATAGAGAATCCCTTTACTAAACCTGTTTTAACGTAGTTATCCCAAACCTCATCGTTATTTACTTTCATAGATACCATCCAAGTACCTACAGGTAAATCCATATCATACTTTCTTGATTTATCGTGTACATCATCTTCTATAATCCATGATTCAACTACAGATAGTCCATATAATTCAGCTTGATGCTCTAATGTAGATTTGTTTTGGTTGCCTCTCATTAAGAATAGTTCAGATGCTTTTCTAACAGTATCTTCACTAAAGAATATATAATACTCGTCTTCTCCGTTACGTCTATAAATATTCTTGTTAGGAACTAAAGCTGCACCCATTAATATTTTCTTTTCTTTATCTACTTCAGCTAATTTTATTTCGTGCTGTTTAGATAATGCAATAAAGTTTTCTTCTATTGCTGGTTCATCTACAATAGAGATTGCTTCTATTCCAGATAATTCTTGTTCTTCGTCTATAATTAATTCTACTATTTTCATATTGAATTTATTTTAATAATTAACCTATTGATGCTGTAGTTGTAATATTTCTTTCCAATTCTTGAGCTGATGATATTTCTTTACTGACAACAAATGCTTTTAATGGTTGTCCTGTTACACCTGCTAATGTGGTTGCTAATTGACTTACTCCTCCAGCACCGACTACATTAAAGTCAGGAGCTTCTATTTGTGTTGGTGTGCTTGTTCCAGAAATAGAGCTTGAGGGTGTGCTTTTTCCACCGCTAGATAATATTTGTTTAGCTTGAGCTGCGGCTCCTAAAACAGCAAGAACTTGTTGTGCATAAAAAACAGGAAAAGAAAAAGCGGCTAAAGGCCCAGTTCCTTTAGCTGATTTTTGTGCAATATCTAAACCTTGCACATATCCAACAGCAGTGTTTATTGCTATTTCAGTTAAAGCAGCAGCTTTTGAAGCATCGCTTCCTTGTTTAAACAATTTGCCCATAGTACCAATAGCTTTAGCATAAATACTGATTATTGATAATTGTGACGCCTTTATAGCATCCTCTTCTTTTTCTCTGTTATCCTGTCTTTGTTTAGCATAATATATTTGAACAGCTAATCTAGCTGATTCTTTTTCTGTTTCATAAGCTTCTGTAGAATTTATAGCATCAATTTGATATTGTTCTTCTGCTTTTAATTCTGCATCTTTTCTAGCAAAATCATCTTCAATACTTTTTGCGCTGTACTTTGCAGTAATATTTTGTAATTTAATATTATCCCTTTCAATTCTTTCAAACAATCCTTCATCTATTTGACTTTCTTTTAATTGTTGATTAGCGTCAGTGAGAGAAAGCATTTCTGTAGTTAAGGATTTAAACTTTTCTATAAGCACATTTAACCTATTTTCACTTTCTTTTGTAATTTTATTAGATTCTGCATCTGCCTTATTTCTTCTTGACTGTATAGCTTCTGCACTATTTACATCATCATTATATGCTTTAAAAGGAGCTGACACTAATCCAATAGCTTTCTTTAACCCAGCAAAAGCGTCAGCATTGTTTACTATAGTTTTAACTGCTGAAAAACCAACTTTAACATTATTTTGTAAACCTTTTGTATTTCTGTCAACAAAATCAGTTCCTTTAGATATTTGTGAGTTTACATCTTCCTCTACTTGTGCTAAAGCTTTAGCTCTTTTAGTCAACTCTTCTTGTATTTGACTTTTAATAGTGTTAGCTTGAGATTCTAAAACCAATAACCTTATCTTATCTTTTATAAGTTTATTTGATTTTTCAGATAAATTATTATTTTCATCTAATTCTAAGTTTTCTAGCTTTTGTTCTTTAGCAACCTTGTCTAATAGTTTTTGTTTTTCTGTTAAACTTAGGTTGTTGGAATTTAACATTTCTTGATAACTTTCTAGTGCTTTAACTTGACCTTGTACAGCTTGTGTTCCTTCTATCAAAGCATCTTTAACTGCTCTAGCTGCCTTTGCTTTATCTTGAAATCTTTTAATTATTTTTGGCAAAAAAGATATTAATAGTTGAATCCCGATTATAAACAAACTTTGTATACGAAACAACCTGCCAAGAGCTTTTGTAACACCGCCTGACGCTTTTGCAGAAGATTGAAATAATGTTATTAATTGACCTAAGTTGTTTGCAATAGCACCAAACCCATAAGACGCATCTGAAGCTAAACGACCTGTTTCTAAAAGTATAGCGTTATTTAATCCCGTGTCTGTTTTTAACTTTTTAGTTGCTACAGATTGTTTTACTGTAGCTCCTTCAAGTCTTTTCATAGAGTCAACAACTTTATTAATCTGTACTTCTGCTGATTTAGTTGTTACGTCAACTTGAATAAGTATTTTTTTACTTGCCATGTCTTAATCTTTTAAGTTGTTCTTTCATTTGTTTAAAGTCTTTTACAGCTAAATGTTTGCCTTTTGCAATTTCTATATTTTCTCCTGCTCCATACCAATCAGAAGCGTTTAGTAAATCAAATATATTCTTAATCATAGTTATAATTTGTTTAGTAATTCTAATTGACTTACTTCAGTTTTAAAGTTTGTGCTTATAGAATTAATCGTAAATGTTCTATCTTGTATCACAAGCTCATCATTTAATCTATAATTAACTAATATATCTGTTGGCAAGTATCCTTTTAACTTATATATTCTTTTCTTTTCCTCAAAGATTCCGTTTATATAATTTGCATAAAACTTTTTAAACAAAGAGTTAGTGCCTCCATCATAATTAGTTAAATTCCATTCATC
>Ga0187219_1001101_pt1 | contig 13055 bp, 4 predicted proteins | sample 13SPOviralmetaG_FD_130162 | JGI IMG/M metagenome (GOLD analysis project Ga0187219, IMG submission 130162) | Marine viral communities from the oligotrophic San Pedro Time Series (SPOT) site, San Pedro Channel, CA, USA - 13 SPOT_SRF_2010-07-21... | ecosystem: Environmental > Aquatic > Marine >... | reverse complement strand
TTTGGCTTTGCGCTAGAGCCTTTTGGTCTATTAATACCAGTTTTAATTCTATAAAGCATGTCTTCTAAAGCTTCTCTAAAAGGCGTTCCAAACGCTGCTTCAATTTTATTTAAGTTTTCTTCCGAAAATATTACATCAGCATTTTCCTGAAATTCTTTAAGATATTGTGCTCTACCAACTCTACCGGTTGCATCTACTAAATCTATTCTTATATTGCCATTTTCCCAACTAGGACCTGGGCCTACATATTCTTTTTGTTTAGATATTGAGTTTACAGAATCGGCATAAGACCTAAGCATAGGGTCTAATTTAACTAAATCAACTAAATTTTTCTGGTCAACAGGGCTTAAACCAGGTATGTCGTAACCGTGTTTGTCCCACAAGTATACTCTTACAGCATCTTCGTATGTAAAATCACCATCAGGAGTTTCTTTAGCAAGCATTTTGTTAACCTCAGGCATTTGTTTGTTTAAAGCTTTGTAGTCATTTGCTACAGCTTGCTTAGCAGTGTCTATTTCTTTATAAGCCCTGTTTAAAGGTCTAACCAACGCTTGTTCTAAAAAGCTTCTGTGAGCGTCACCCTGCTTACCTTTACCCATAAAGTTATATAATAATCCTATAAAATCTTCATGTGATGGTGGTATAAACACTCTAAATTTACCTTTATCAGCACCACGCTTTCTAGCCTTAGTTCTTTCAAAGCGCTTAAAAGACTCAATACCAGTAACATCTTGCAATTGGTCATTAAATTTATCATTTAGCGTTTTGCTAAATTTAACTTTAGCTTGTTGTACTTTTGACTTGACGTCAAATTGATCTAACATGTTTTTAACTGCTTGTACGTTTTGCAAAGCGTCATCAGCAAAGTAAAAATCGTTATAACCATCGCCAACTTTACCAGCAATCCAAAGTGCTTTAGCTTCTGCTGTAGAGTTACCTAGTCCAGTTATATTTTCTAAAGGTATATTTAAACCGTTAGCTTTTAAAAAGTCAAATATAGCTTGTTGAGCGGCTGCAGGCCTTGCTGTTAGTACAAACATGTTTTCAGGACCAAACTTACCTTGTAGTTTTATTGCTTTGTTAAACAGCGGTGCTAACTTACCTTTTACAACTTTATTAAAATCAGAAAAGTCAAATTCATAACCTTGATCTAATAAACTTTCGTAAGTGCTAGCATATTGTTCTGCATTTAAAGTACCAGTCTTACCATCTGGAGTTGTATATTTAACTAAAGATTTAGTTGTAGCTAGTGTATCATCAAAATCTAAAACAGTTATGCCTTTTGGCTTGTTTACTGTTCTTGAAAAATTAACAGCGTTGTATAGTTCTTGAGATTCATTAGCTCTTTTAGCTAAAGTTTTAGAAAACTTAATAGCCTCTAGCCCCATTTGAATACGCTTGTCATTAATTATTTTTTGTAACCCAGCAACGTTACCAATTGACTGTGGTGATTTCATATCGTCTAACACTTGTTGACTTATTCCTGGAAAAGATCTAAAAGCATATTTTCTAAATGGTCTTTTCACTTGCCATTTTTTACCATTTTTACCGTTTTCAAACACACTTTTATTAGGCATGTTCTTAGCATCAGCTTCTTTAGCCACTGTGGAGTAAGAGTTAGAACTAACTCGCATAGTCACAAAACCATCTCCACCGCTTTCTAATGATGTTAAGCCAAATTGATAAATATCACCACCCATACTAAATAAACCCCTACCCATTAACTGTATTAAATGTACTTGGTGTTTCTTGAGATTATAAAGCTCTGCAATATATTTTAAAGGAAAAGGCACTGTAGCGCCTATGCCATTAAAATAACTACTTCCAGTGTCAGGGTTGATATTGTCAATAAGCTGGTTGTGGCCTTCTATTGGTATTCTTTTTATTCCATCCCACTCAATAACTTTTTTTGGATTACCATTACTGTCTTTTGACGATTTTAAAAACTTTTTAGCAACCTCAATACCTTTTAAAGTTTCTACCTCTAATTCATTTAAAATTTTCTTTAGTTCTGGCGAGTATTCTTTTTTAACATTAAAAATTTGTTTTCCAAGATAGTTAATAACGCTGTGAGTAAAGCTGCCGTATTGAGCCAAAAACATTTTAGCTTCAATATTCATCTGCACACCGTGTATTTCTACAACAACATCTGGTAAAGCGTCTTTTTCTGAAGGTTTTTTACTTATAACTTTAAATACTTTTGGATCGTTAATTCTTTTTTCAAGTATTAAAGCAACGTCAATTAGGTTTTTTTCATAATCAGTACCTCTTTCCCCGGCATCAGCAAGTTTATCATATGCTTTAGCTAAAAACTGCTGCCAACTTTCATAACCTTGTAGAAGCGGCGTGTTTGCCCAAATAAAATCACCAATCTCCTCCATGTCTTTTTTGTTTTTCAAAAAGCCACTGTATGGAGGCAGTAGTTTACCATAATTATCAAAAACGTTTTTATTAGACATATAAGCATCTGCAATTGCTAAAGCAGTGTTTATTTTTTGTTTAGAATATTTAACGCTATCAAAGCTTTTGTCTTCTTGTTTTTGTTTTTCTATAGTTTTGCTATCAACAAAAGTTCTAAGCGATGAACTAAAAAGTTGACCTGGATTTGTAGAATTATTTTGTATATAGTTTTCAGCAGCTCTAACAGCCTCTGCTTCAGCTCTCATTAAGGCTAAGTTTCTTTGATTAGCTATTAACTTGTTTTTCTTACCTTCAGTATGGTATTTTGTAAACTCAGCTTTGTTAGTAGTGTTTCTAAATATATCTAACCTATAGTTACTGTCTTTTTTAAGACTAGGTTTGTCAGACTTTTTAGTTTTAACATCTACAAAGCCCATTTTTTCTTTTTTAAATAAGTTTTTGTAATTAGTTCTTATTTTAAGTATTTCCATACTAGAAATAGTGCTTTGATATGTATTGGCTAAGTAAGCTTTGTAAGTATCAGGTATAACTAACTCACCTTTTTTCTCTCCAATAACACCCATTTCTTGTCTTATAAACTCTGCTAAATCAGGTATTAATGTTTTTTGTATTTGCCCGACAACGTCCGCAGGGTTTTCTTCAATTATTTTCTTTAGTTGTTTTTTAGAAACTTTTTTTAATATAGTTGTTTCAACGCCATCAATAATTACAGTTTCATTTTCTATATCTAAGTCTGCCAAGTTTGTAAGCTGTCTGGCTTTTGTTTGAACTAATTTTGTTTTTACACCTTCGGTTTTTTTAGTAGTAGCAGCGTCTTCAGTTGTTAAAAATTTTGCAGCATCTTCAAGGTCTACTTTTGTAAAATCAGGAACTATAGTAGGGTTTTCTTTAAAAGTATCTAACATCCTATAGTTAATTCTTTTATTTAAATAGCCATATAAAGAATCATTTATTGTGGGATCAAAACCATTTATATCAGTTCTACCTGTTTTTGACGGGTTTATTAATCTAAACAAAATTTCAGCTTGCACTTCTTCTCTAACTGATTTATCAGCTTTTAACGAAGGCCTATTATTAAAGTAGTTATCTACTTGAACTTTAACCATTGCTGGTGTTTGTTCAACTATTTTTTTGTTTTGTTCTTGGTTATTAACTGGATCATATTCACCTGAGTTACCTATGTCGTCTAAAGTTTTCTTTGCAACATCCTTTTGTTTTTTAGAAAAATCTATTTTACCACCTTTCATTTTAACACCTTGAGCAGCCAAGTCTTTAAACTCTTGTCTGAACTCACCCTTCTTAGTATCTTGAACATAAGCGTCTAAAAAGTTTTGTATTTGCTCTCCTGTTTCAAATCCTATTTCTTTAAAATCACTTTCATTATTCCAAAGACTAGTAAACCAACTAGCTGCTTTTTGAAGAGAGTTTTTATTTAAGTTACCTTCTTTAGATAATTGTGCGTATATCGTTAAATACTCTTCACCGTATTCTTTAAACTCTTTATCAGTACCGTCCTCATTCTTTTTATAATCACCGTCATCAAGCGCTTTTTCTATTTTTGCTAAAGTGCTACTACCTATTTGGTTCATAAACATTTTAACCATGTTTTCACCTTTAGCACTTAGATTACCACTAGCATCATCAGCTTGCAATGTTGACTTAACAATACCGTGAAGCACTTCGTGCGTACTAGTAGCCACCGCATTTTGCTCTGCAGCAACCTCCATGTTTATCAATAGTTTATTACCAACTTTTGTACCATTAACATTTATGTTTTCCATTTTAGGCATTTTAATGCCTTTAAGCTTATATTCTTTCTTTAAAGCCGCCATAAACTCTTCGTTAGTCTCATACCTAACTTGTTCTAAACCTTTTACATCACCTACAAAAATATCTCCAGAATCTAAATCAGCTTTTAACAAACGCATGTTAGCCGCAACTTTTATGTTTTTTACGTCAGTGTCTATATTGTTTAAATTTTCAAACAAAATTTCAGTCTGTGCATCAAAGCTAGATTGTGATATAGCACCCTTTTTTAAACCTTTTTTTAAGTTTACTATCTCAGCACTTGTGTCTCTTCTCTTGTTAACAAGGTCAGTTAAGCTTGTTATTTCACCTTCGTTTAAGTACTCGCCAAGCTTTTTATTAGACTCTAAGTAATCTTTAAGATCTGTTTCTTCTATTTGGATTTGATCTTCAATATTTTTTAACTCTTTTTTAGAACCTGCTTTAGCCATGTTTTCTGTAAGAGCGGCTATGTTGTTTATTTTTTGATTAACAAACTGATTACTTGTAGGGTCAGATCTTAAAGCTCCTTGTACAATTTTCCCACCCCCAGTCATACCTGTACCACCAATAACACCTGCAAAAAAATTATCCCAAGCTTCTTCCGTAAGCATATAATCAGCTACATCTTTAACAGACTCTTCTAAACTTTTTTGTTTACCTAAACTTTCGTTAAGCTTTTCAGTTAATCCCTGACCATATTCTGTTATACCTTCTTTTCCACCAGTCATAAGAAGTGAAACAGCTTTTTTACCAGTAAAAGATTTTTTAGCTAATTCTTTCATCATACCTTTGTAACCAGCTCTTTCCATAACATATCCAATAGCTCCTAAAGCCGCTGGTATTGCAGATTCGTCTTGATCATTTTCAACTAACTTAGAAAAACCATCTGGATCATCGCCGTAAATAGCTTTTGCTTTTTGCTCGTTATAAGAAACCCAAGAACTACCTATCATTGTTGCAGCCATGCTGGTACCCATTGTAAGTCTAGCAGCTACAGCGTGCATAGCGGTTTGTTTTATAAAACCTATACTAGAAACAAGAGCATCGTCAAACTCTCCTGACTTTATAGCATTTAAAAAACCTTCGCTGCCTACGTCCACAGTTTGTCTTCTACTTTCTTCAATTTCTTTACCTTCATCAAATCTTTGCTGTAACATTTTGGCATAAGCAACGCCAACGTCTTCCCCTGTTTCAACGTTAACTTGTTGTATTTTATCACCTTTTGAGTTTATTTTTGCTAGCTCATAATATCTTTGATTTTCAACAGCATCATAACCATCCCTGTCGTAAGCAGCTTTGTCAAACGCAACTACTTGCCCGTTTTCAGGGTCTAACCAACCGGTTTTACCTTGAACGTCTCCACCTAAAAAAAACAATGCAGCTTCTTCCCCTAAAACAGGTTTTATAAAAGCCTCTGCTGTAGACGTCCATATATCATAACCTATTTTAGCAGCCTCACCTTTGGTGTTTAATATTTCATTTTTTAAACCTTCAATAATAGAAATATCGCCAGACTCGTCAACACTAATATTGTTTTGACTTATATAGTCATCTAAAGATAGTCCCTCTGCTTCTGCATAGTTTTCTAAATCTTCTTTTTTATATTCAAACCCGTTAGCGTGTACGTACTTTGGCATACTATTTAGCGTTTTTATTTAACCAATTATCAAATATTTCTTTTGACTCTGTTCTTCCGCTAGGAAAAGTTCTTTTTGTATCAATTTCTTGTGAGTTTTCACCGTTAAAAGTAAAAATATACTTATCATTAAAACCACCTTTTTTCGTGATTTTTACACCAGGATATAAGCTTTCGATTTGAGATATTTTGTCTGCCGTCATAGCTCCTTTGAAATAACTTTTATCAATACCTGGAAGCGTAGGTGGTTTTTCGTCGTCACCACCATCGTTACCACCATTATTATCATCGTTTTTAGATTTTTTAGGAACTATATTTCTAAAAGCAGAGTCTGTAATACCTAGAGCTCCTAAAAAGTCTTCTAAACCTTGATAATTTCTTGTTTCACCCTCATAAACAGTAGTGTACACATCGTTTATAGGGTCAAAAGTTATACTTCTACCTAAGAAGTTTGTAAGTTTTCCCTTTCCTTCTTTCAACTCTTTCAATAGTGTTTCACCAGAAGATCTAGTTGCCGTTTGGTTTGTACCACCAACAAAAAGACCTTTACCAGGTATGTCCAAGAAAGACATGTTGTTCGTCTCGTTAAAACTATTTTGCTGCTCAATGTTGTAAATTTCTTCTCTAGTATCATCTACGTACATAGAAATTAAATCTACTATTTTGTCTTTATTGTCAGGGTTTTGCATCCAATTGCTTCTTTCGTCTAAAGTAGTTTCTGAAAAGTCTTTATTATTAATTTTAAAATCATAAAAAGCAGGGTTTTTTAAATCACCAGAAGCCCATTGCTGAGCAAAGGTAAAGTTCTGATCGTCTTCAGTGTTTAAATCTGTTTGAACAAGGACTAATATATCTTCTGGATCTTGACTTCCTAATGTTTTTTTAACAACATTAGTTCTTATAAACTGGCTTTTACTAGTTGTTTTACCATCTTTTTTACCACTTACTTTAGCGGCAACAAATTGATCTGCTATAAAGTTTTCTGCTAAAGTATTTTTAACATTCCAATTGCCTTTTTTAGAGTCAAAACTGTCATCGCCAAACATAACCATACCGTCTTCGCTAATAGTAAATCCACCTTCAACCACATCTGTGGTGCTAGCGTCATCTTTTTCTAAATAATTATTAACATACCATTCAGACCCAAGAACACCTGTTTTTAATTTTCTTTTAGTACCAGCTTCAAAATACTTTTCTTTGTCTAATTGAAGTTGATTTAACTGATCGTTTAAATTCATGAACTGTCTTTCAATTAACTCTGCAGCTCTTTTATCCTCTAAGTTTTGGTCTTTTTGATAACTTTTGTTTAACCTTATATATTCTTCTTGTTTTGTAGAAACCCAATTTTCAACCTCACCCCTATAAGACTCGTCTATTTTTCTTATATTATCTGGTGTGCCAACCTTGTTTAACCATCTATCAATATCTGCAGTTTCTTTAGCCTCTTCTTCCATCTGGCTCTTAAGTATAGTGTTGAACTCTCTAGCAAAAGAAGACACAGAGGTATCTCTACCCGCTTCAAGCATAACCCTTGTACCTGCAATTAAATTTTTATCTGCTGCCATAGTTTTTTATTTTATAATTTTCCTGATATAATTCCGCCAGCTATTTTACCTATTCCACCATACAAAGCGCTGTTTGCATCTGCCATAGCTTTGTCTGCAGCTGCTTTTTCCATTTGAGACATGCCTAGTAAAGTTGCTGTTTTGTCAGACTCTAACTGTCTAGCCGCTGCTTCTCCTTTTAATCTAGTTTGCTGTGCTATCATTTCTCCTTTTTGCATTGCTAACTCACCTTTACCAACAAGTAATTGGTTTTTTTGTTCTTGAGCGCCAATTAAAGCTGAAGCCTTTTGATTAGCCATTGTTGATTGATTTGCTAGTGCTTGTGCTAAACCAGCAATACCACTACCACCTGCCGCGCCTTGTAACCCTTGCATAATATTAGCTTGATTTTGCGCTTGCTGTTGCGCCATAAAATCAGCTTGCTGCGTGTTGACGGTTATGTCTTCGTAAACATTTTCACTAAAAGTATTTTCAAAACCAGCAGCTAAATTACTAGTGTCAAGAGCTTGGTAATCTTCCATTCTTGTTTCATAGTTTCTGTTAGCATCTATTTGTGCTTGTTTTCTTTTTTGACGACCTATTAAACCCTGGGCAATACCCATAGCGCCTTCTATTATACCAACCTTACCAGATTTGCTTAAATCAAAACCAGTAGATTCTCCAGCAACAGCGTCTTTAGCAAAAAAATTTTTTAATAGATTTTTTAATCCTGCCATATTTTATTCTTTATTTATTTATAATTACACTTTTTACGTGTTATTTACTACTTTGTACTACATCAGATCCTACTGCAAACAGCTCTACCTCTGATGTCAATGTATTTTCCATTTTAACTTTAGCATAGTAACCGTCAAGCCCAGACGTTTGCACCTCAGTATCTTTACCAAAAAGTATAAATGCTTGGTTGCCTGGAACTGGTCTTGTTCCTATAACTTGTGCTGTTATTGTTTTTCTATCTTCGCTTATCCCTATACACTTACCTAACTCTCTTACCTGTGTCTCTTCATTTTTTACAAAGTAAATAATATCGTGACCAAAAACAGCGTTACCACCACTGTCGGTAAGAGGTTTTGCTTGTAAAGAAATATTTATAGGGTTTGCAAATGTTATGTCTATTTGTGCCATATTTTAATTTTAAGTTGTATCAAGGCCTTGAGTAAACCATCCAGCCAAGTTAAATTCTATTACCGCGTTTCCACCAATAGGGTTTTTTACAATATTTAAAGTTCCAGTAAACTCTAACTTAGTATTGCCAGTCCAAACTAATCCAGTTGAATTTACAGTCGCATTAGTAACTTTCAACTGCGTATTTGATATTGTAGCGATACAGCCGTTTTCATAATTCATAGTGTTGTAGCCACCACTTAAAACACCCATAACGTCTATTTCGTTTTGAGATCCATTTGTGTATTTGTAGTTTTTTCTATAAGCGTTGTAATCAGATGATTTTATAGTGTTTGTTATAGTACTTTCTAAACCTTTATCTGTTCCAGTATTTACGTTACCGCTATTTAGCAAAGATGATGGTATAGAAGATGCCACAGGTGTTAATGCAGCTGTAATATACTTAATACACTTTCTGGGATTATTTGCTGTTGCTAAGTAAGCTGTTAATGAAAAATCAAAGTCTTGGGTGTCTGAACTAGTTCCAGCTGCATTACTTTGTAAAACAGCAATGTTAGAGCAAGAGTTTATATCTGTTGTAAAAGAACCAACAGCGTAAACAGGTGTTAACCTTATTTTTGATATTTCGAACCCTTGAGCTGCGGCGCTAGTTGAATACACTTGTAATTCATCGGTGTTGGTTGTACCAGCCACAAACTCCATGTTTACAACTCTCCACCCATTGCTACCGGTGTAAGCTTCCCCAAAAAGCCCAATAGGTCTACTGCCGTTAACACCAGAGTACAATGAATTACTGGTAAAATGCTTAAACCTAATACCATCAGCACCAACTGTAGTTGGAACCCTAACTTCAAACGTTAACTTGTAAGTTCTACCAACCACAAGGTTTTGGGTTAAAACAGAGTTTACGGTGCTTAAAACAATATTTGCAATTTCTCCAATACTCGAAGCGCTAGTGTTACCAATAGCCACATAAACACCTTGTGGCGAGGCTGCGTTAGGGCCGTTAGAAGAGCCTTGAGATTTTGCATACCCCAAAAGAGCGTTCCAAGGCGTAATAACGTTATCTGCTAAATTCCATTGATCTTTTAAGTTTATAATATTATCACCGCCAAGACCTCCAATACCAAAAAATCCATTACCACTATTAATACCAGTTGTGTCTCCTTGGCTTAACTGTAGTATAACTTTAGTGTCTTTGTATTGATAAAGATATACAGGCTCTGCACTACCGTTTGTTACAGGGTCTGCATCCCAAAGTATTGTGTTAGCTCCAGATACCGCAAAAGTAATTCTAATAACCTCATCTCCTATTGGCACTCTCCAGTATTTTAAACCTGGAATATTAAAATCAATAGTTGGAACAACATACGTTACACCTAAATGAACATAACTTAAAGAAGTTCCGTCTTCTTGAAAAGTATAAACCCTAGTGTACATGTCTATTTGGTTGTAACCAGGCGTAGTGTTTCGTATTGCAACTGTTATAACAGCGCCAGGATCTCCATACATTTTTATAGACCTATTATCTCCAGTAGATTTTAAATAACTAGTATCAAGCTCATACGAGTATATATTGCCTGTTGACGGGTTGTAACCAGGCTCTGCGTTTGCTACAAATATTATCTCATCTGAACTAGGTTGTAAAACATCAGGCGTATAAACTATAGAAAACAATCTAACTGTAACAATACCTTTACTATTTTTAGTATCTGTAACTGTAACAGAGTAATCACTTGGATCGCTTACATTACTAAAGTCTATCGATGGTGGTACATTAAAAACAAAATTAGTCTTTGCTGTAAACGTTTGTGTAAACGCTGTTAAAGCCACGCCAGGAGTACCAACAATAGGATATGTATCGTTTGTTACACCAGTCTGTGCTAAAGTACATTTTGTTGTTATGTTTTTTATTTTACCAGCCATATTAGTAAGGATTTATAGTTTGAGTTAGTTTAGCTGTACCCGCTACGTCAACATCAAAAGAGCATATAGACACAGGCATTGTTCCAGAAATAGGTATTGTTATTTTAACAACGTTTGAAGCTGTCCCAGGAGTACCTAGATTAGTTAAAACAGGCGAACCTACTGTTGGTGGTGAGGAAGATGGTAAAAGATTAGAAGTAGTTACCGTAAAATCAGCAGCTGAAACAGACCAAGCTTGAGAAAGAACTATCAAGGAGTGCACATAGAAAACAACGTCGTAAGATATTGTAGCTCCTGTAACAATATTATTAGATTGCGTTACAACTGTGTTTGATGAATTGCTTGCAGATGCATTTACAGTCCAATAAGGTTTTGTATCAGCAACCTTAGCAGTTGCAGTTATAGGTAGATTTACAGCATAACCGTTTAAGTCAACACTAGCCGGACTTCCAAGTCCTTGCGTAGAAAACTCTTTGTTATCAAGGCTTGTAACTGTTGTTGCAACTCCTTTTATGTAATTAAACCAAAGACCTTCTTTGTCAACAAACTCATTTACTTTACCTGATTGAAGATCTGTCTCTATACTACTAGCAACCCAATCACTTGTACCCTCATAGTTTAACGTTTTAAAAGTTTTTACAGTAGATGTTTCTTGGTTAAAAACAAAAGTTATATTTGAACCTTCAGTAGCTTGAACTCCGTAGAAATTATTTCTAATTGCATTTTCACCATGCTTCCATAAAAATTTATTATAAAAAGTGTAGTAGCCACTATCTAAAGAAACGCCAGACTCTGGTAAAAACGATTTTAAACTTGTCCAGCCTTTTACATCTTCAGAAAAACTAACTGTTTTACCGTTAAACGTTAAGTTGTAGTTTTGCTTATCTTCATCGTAGGTACCTATAATATTTCCAGCTTCTTTTAAATTGTCTCTAAAAAATGTAGTCATACCAGTTTTTGAAATATCAGTTAAACCATCACCTGATAATCTAATAACAGCATTTCTATCTTTGTCTGTAAAATAAACTCGATAACCATAGTTTGCAAAAGACTCAGGGTTTCTTGATATTCCAAACTCACCTAAAAATGGCACTGTTTGTCCTAAAACCCTGTTTGTGGCAACGACGTTTGTATTTCCGTCAGCGTTAAATAAAGCATCTTTATTTGCTAGTATTTTTAATATTTTATTTTCACAAAAAGCAAGTACATTTGTGTTTCTAGTAAATAGCTTTTGAATAGTACCATACTCTGGATTTAAATCTTTTGTTATTTTTTCAGCTTGAATAAATTGATTTAAGTTGTTTAAGCTACTGCTTTTGTTGTAAAGACCAGAGTATATAATAGAGTTTGTTTTTACTTCTTTTTTGTATTCATTATCTAATACCGCTGAAACCTTAACGCCTTTGTCTATAGTAGGTGCGTTAAAATCATCTCTTATTCTGTCTGACTCAACACCATTACCAAAAGAGAAGCAATTAAACCAATTGATTTTAGTTTTTGGTGTATTTATTATTTGTGCAACAGTGTTTGAGCTACCGTTAGTCCAAACGTTATTTGTTTTGGTAGAGCCATTAGCAACACTAGATATTATAAAGTCAAACGTATAGTCTTGCGAGTATAAAACGTTGCCGGCAGAGTCTTTTTTAGAAATTGTTATTGTTTCACCAGCTGGTATATCACAAGTCATGTGAGTTTGTGATATTTGAAAAGCACCTGTTTTCCAACCTCTAACAAAACTTATAACAGCGTTACTTGTCAAGGCGGAAACACCTGTTGCTGGGTTTAAATAACTAGTTGATATTGACATACCATCTTTTAATATCATTTCTGTAGAAGATGTTTCGTAGTAAAGGTCTAAGTCAGCTCTTTCTTTTGGCTCTGTTTCAAATATTGCAGGATCGTTTGTTGAAAAAGAATTTTTACTAGGGTCTAATTGTAATATTTCAATAACAGAAGCGTTAGATACGTTTCTTCTAGCGGTAGTACCATCTAAAAAGTTTATATTAGCGCTGTTACCATCTGAATCAACAGAATCTTCGTCGCAAGGGCTCCAAGTTATTTTTTTGTCTAAGCGAATATGTATTCTAACGCCTTTGTTTGTAGGAGAATCAAACCTAGTAGGCTCATCTTTCCACTTAGTAGTATAGTTACTAACTTCTAAGATTTCTTTATCTATAACAGTGTAAACGGTAGACTTACCATCGTAAACACCATTAACCAACTGGCCTGGGTCTTTAGAAAATCTAAACTTAGTACCAACGGTTGTCAGCTGTTTGTATAAATCATAATTTTGTATATCTTTGTTTTTTGGAGGAAATTGATAACCAGTAGGAAAGTTTTGATCAGAATAACCTTGGTAAAAGTTTGCTTGCTGTCCAGACCCTAGGTTGAAAACCCTAAACTCTGCATAATTATTACCAACCACAAAACCCTCACCCATTTCTTCATTAAAACCATTGTTATAGCTTGAACTTCCGTAATTATGAAGTCTTAGTTTTTGATTTATATCTAACCAAGACCAAGCGCTATCTATAGCCCAGTTGCTTTTTACATTAGTACCCATCCAATAACTTTCGTTATCCATAGTTCCTTTC
>Ga0187219_1001097_pt1 | contig 13069 bp, 16 predicted proteins | sample 13SPOviralmetaG_FD_130162 | JGI IMG/M metagenome (GOLD analysis project Ga0187219, IMG submission 130162) | Marine viral communities from the oligotrophic San Pedro Time Series (SPOT) site, San Pedro Channel, CA, USA - 13 SPOT_SRF_2010-07-21... | ecosystem: Environmental > Aquatic > Marine >... | reverse complement strand
TCTAGGTCAACCGCGAAAAAGGGAAATATCTCATCAAGCTCAATGACATTTTGTATCTTGGATAAATCACGGCTCATGGGATTACCTGAACCGCTGCAAAAGTAATCCCGTACAAAGAAGACCCGTCAATTGACCGATCTCGCTGGCCTGAATTTAAACGCCAGCGACCTCTCGCATTGGTAACAACAACCGTTGACCCATCCGCCGAAGCACTTACAACATTCGGCCAAATATCGAGCGTTGCTTGACCCGACGCATTTGTGTCTATTTGAGTAAGAACCTTGTGAAGGGTGGCTGTCGATGCTGATCCAAACTGAACATAATCGCCAGACTTCAAGTAACCTGTCGCGCTTGCAGGTAGCCCATCAATAGCAATTGAGGAGCCTGTTTGACTTGCTCCGTTGATGGCCGGAGAACCTGGCGCGCTAGATGCTGACCCTCTTGGAGTTGCCCTGTTGGGATCACCCATTAAGAATGTACCAGCACGTCCGTTAAGGCTCAACAACCAAGCAGTCCACTCTTCTGCTTGTTCATACTTCATCACTGGAAGCTGCACTTCAGCTTCCCATCGCTGCCCTGAGTGATTGTGAATTTGCTGCTTGTAGGTGAATGGAGAACTCGTCATGGCTGTTTGATTGACAGCACGAAGTGTAATACTTGAAATTCCAGTAACCGTTGGCAGGTCTCTTGGATAACTAATAGCCATTAAAATGCTCCCGCGAATGAACCACCACGGCGCTTGGCATCTAACACCGCTGCCTTGCTCGCTTCTTGTATTTGAGGCATTAAACCGACGATTTCAGCACGAACAGTTTGCTGGATACCAGTGGTCACGTTGATCGTTTGATTCACGACCACGCTATCACCGCCGCCAACTGCCGCCTTTGATTGCGCTACACTTAACACGCGACCAGCCGTTGATGGGACGAATAATTCTCTTCCATGCTCGCCTGTAACATAAGGCCGACCAGCTTGCACAGCGCCACCAGATGCTCTTCCTGATCCGCCCTGAGATGGAGTTGCGCCAAAGAAATTGCCAATCGCCCCAGAGATAGAGCTTACCATTCGCTCCACAACCAAAACTCTGTAAAGCTCTTTAATAATGTCAGCAGCCATTGATCTGAACGCATCTTTTGCAGACATAGTGCCATCGACCATAGACATAAAGGCGCTCTCCATGCTGCTCTCAACAGTTTGCATCACTGAGTGTAAGTTATCAGCATCGAAGCCAAGCTCTTGCAGATAAGGCGAAGCCTCAAGCATTTGGTCAATCATCTTCTGAAGCTCAGTGCGAGTGTCCTCAATGGCTGGTGGAATTTTTTTCAGTGGGTTTAATATTTTACTCGCAGCAATTTCAGACGCCTCCCAAAGATCAATGAGCTTTTTAGCGTCTTCAATATTTTGAGCTGACGTTTCGCTCTGAACACCACTTTTGATTTGAGCTAAGAGCGTCTCTAATTTCAACTCTTTTTCTTTTGCAATTCTTGAAAGCTCTGCATCCTTGGCTTTCAACTTGTTTAATTCGGCAAGCTCTTTATTCGCCGCAATTTCAGCGGCCAACGCTTGAATGGTTTTAACAGATGTCTCAGTTGATATTTCCTCTGGAGTTGGCGGTTCTGGCAAATTGTTAGAAGGCAGAGCGCTGATTTGAGACTGAATCAAAGAAATTTCATCTTGAGTTTTCTGCAATTCGGTCTGGTACATAGTCAGACGATCAAATTCTCTATCACTCAAAAGGGCAAAATCAGTTAATCCATCATCGCCTTTTGCCTTTTTTATGATCTGCTCACGCTTTTGAGATACGCTTTCCAAGTGAGATTGCGCATCATCAAGCTCAGATTTAAGATCTTCAGCCAATCTGATTTCTGTACCGGGCAGCATTTCATCACTGAAAAGCTGGCTGAATGTATTGAACAAAATTCCCGCTTTTTCAGCCAACGTGGCCATGCCAGAGGATGTGGCAATTAAAAGAGGAGTAAGGTTAATCAAGGAAGAGCTTACGTTTGCATCTATAACCCGAGATAGCAAATCAAGTTTGTCTTGGGACTCTTCCGCACTTCTAATAAGTCTCTCGTCGATCACAACGCCAAGCTCTCGAGCCTCTTTGCGCATTCGCTCCATTCCATCTGAACCTTCGCGCAAAAGGTTAATCATGGGAGCGCCGCTTCGCCCAAACAACTGCGTCGCTATCGCAGTCTTTTTCATTGGGTTTTCAACTTTATTGACCTCATCAGCTATTTTAGCTAATGCGCCGTCCAAGCCCAAAGCCATCAAATCGTTTGCAGAGAGGTTTAACTCTTCTAAAGCATACTTTGCTGTGCCGATGCCCATTGATGCTTCCGCAAGACCCTTGCCGAGCTTCTCAATGCTTTTATCAAGCTCATCTTGCGTGACGCCTGAGCTTTCTGCGACCGTGCGCAATTCTTGAAGCGCGTCCGTTGTGATGCCGATCTGATCTGCGGTCTTCCCAATGTCATCCATTGCCGTAACAATTCTTTTAACGCTGGAAATCAACGCCGCCGCAGATAAAGCTGGCAAAAGAGCCGCAGCAGCTCCGCCCAATTTAGAAAAAGCCGCTGACGTTTTTCCCAAACTCTTATTAGATTGCTTAGCAAATCGCTCCACACGCTTCTGGCTTCGATCCATAGCGCGGGTAAATTCTTTATCTTTTGCCGAAAGAATGATATTCAGTTGTTCTGCGCTAATTGCCATCGACTCGCCTCACCAGCTCTCTATAGTCACCAGAAGTCATGGCATCATAACCCGGCTCCTTGGGTGAATGTGCATCAGACCACCCCTTGAATGCAACCCATGTATCTTTCGGGATCATATCACGGATTTCCTCTGGATGTAAGCCAGCGACCATCCCGTTGCCGATCATGGATCGGACATTCAGTCGGCTATGTCGGTGGCCTCCGGCTTTTTTTTTACTTCCGTTTCATCACCAACGTCAGGCATGAAGGCAACTCCAAGAACCGCTTGAGCGATTTGATAGAGCCGCATCAAGTCTTCTGGAGTGCATTCATTGATGACCGCATCCGCCTGGGCGTCCTTCATTCCGCCGCCAACTAGTCCCAAAGCAACAAGATCGCGCACCTCTTTGCTAGTTGGCTTCTGGCCTCTGCTGAAAAAACCATCCCAAAGGTCGAATATACCGCGATGCTTATCTTCAAACCTCTCAATCTCACGATTGCGAAGTTTGAAGGAATAAGTGGCATCGCCGATAGTTTCGACAATGCCACCTCTCTGTGCTTCAGCAGTAATCGCCATTAGGCGGCTGTAAAGGTGACTGTGCCATTTGACTCAAGAGAAATGGAGTAAGTGACGCCACCCTCAGTCTCGCCACCAAACTCAAGTGAAGCGATGCGAAAAGCGCCAGCATATGTGCCAAAGTCAGGAACAACAATTTGCATGTTTACTGAATTGTCTGCCGCCATCGCAACAGTATTCATCCGAGCTTCTGCTGTGCTGTCTTCAAAGAAACCATCGCCAGATACGCTTACGTTTTTCAGACCAGCCAAGGTGGCTGTGAACAAAGCGCCTTCTGGCGTTGTGCAATCTGGAGTTGTCACATCAATCGAAGAGTTGTTGATCGTGAGTGATTTTGAATTTAAACCGCAGAGGTTTGTGAATGCTTCTGCTGATTCACCATCGCCGATTTTGACCAGCAAGGCGCGTCCAAGTTGTTTAGCCATAACTGGCCTCCATTGTTGTGCGCTTGCCCAGAGCGCAGGAGTCTAGGCGTTATCTTCAAGCATAGCCTGAAGCACAATGACAGCCGTGTAGCCACGACCCTCACCATCTCTTGTAACCGAAAAAGTTTCAAATATCAATTCAACCAGATTGAAACCAGCAACCGTCACAGCGCTCTCCTGACGATGCAGAGCGTCTTTTACCGCCTCAACTATTTGAACGGCCTCAACACGCCCTGAAGGACTGCGAGAGTGAGCCTCAAGGCTAATTCCAACCAAAGCACCCTCGATTGTGTCAGTATCAAAAGCTGCGGGAGAGATTTCATTAAATCGCAAGTATGGAAACGTCGCATTTTGCGGCGGCTCATCATAGACCCTAGTGCTGACAATATCGGTGATATTGCTGTCGGCAACCAGTGCAGCGCGAAGACCCTTCTGCAATGAAAGTGCAAACCCATCAGCCATTGACAGCCTCCTTGATCCCACGACGAATAGCCGATTTTAGAGACTTTTTAAATTTTGGACCCTGAAGTTTTTGCGCCAGACGTATATATGGCTGCGCCTCGGTAGTCCCGCGATTTCCCTTTTTCCGACCAAACTCAACTGAGTTTGCTTTTATCTGCGCATCTTTCTCAGGGGGAGCAGCTTCAACAGAGCCAAGATATTCGTTTGGCTTGTTCTCATATTGAGTATAAATCCAACCTTTCAGCTCACCAGTGGCAACCGGAACAAGATTGCGAGCCAGACGCGCAGCAGCCTCAGTATTGCGCTTGATCGACTTAACTATCTGACGCTCAACAGCATCAGGCATTTTGTCAAATTGTCTGCTCAATTTCTTCGCGCCAACCACCTTCATGTCGCAACGCCCTTCTCAATGACAAACTCAAGAACAGTGTCCTTGGCATCAAGCTGGATCACGTTCTTAATTGCCCAGGTGATTCCACGAGCAATTACACGATCAGCCGCAGTCAGGGTTTGGGTCACGCTGTCAGAGCGAACTCTGAGCGTTGCAAGGTTGTTGTCTTCCAAGACGCCACCAGATATCTTTTCTTTGCCTCGTTGCTCCAGAATATCTGCCGAGCGCGTCACAAGGGTGGCCCATCCGCTATAGACATTCCCATAATCGTCAACCGCGCCAGACGATAACCGCTGGAACTCAACGCGATCGCGCAGTTGGCCAGCCCTAACCATACCAACAATTCCGATAGAGGTTCAGCATTTCCTCATAGCCAAACGGTATGTTTGAAAGCTCGTCTGCCCCGGTTTGCTCGCGATTATCATACCAATGACCGATAAGCAGCATGAGAGCGTGCCGGATCGTCTGCGGGACATCAGTGATCGCGTCTCCATATCCGATCTCATATTCAATCTTAATTGCATCTGACCGCTGCTGCGCAGCAGGCCATGTAAAACTATCTTTTGGACTGATAATTGTAGCAAAGTCAGTGCCAAAAACTTGATAATTGTTGACATCATCAGACTGAATAACGCCATCAGTGTCATAATACTTAACCGCAGTCACGTTTTGAACTGGGCCAAGTATTAAAGAAACATTCTGAGGAGGATTGGAGTGTATCCATTGCGCCCACTTTTGAGTGATCATAGCCTGACCGAGTGCGCCCCGCACATCTGTATATGCAACGGCGACATCAATCAGCCGCGTCAATATCGCATCATCGTCATCATGCTCAACTCGCAGTTGCGCCTTTACCTCCGCCAAAGTGATCGGAGTTATCAGAGGAGCATCAACTAGCTCGAGTGAATGATGACATGAAAGCGGCTTGACCATGACTTATTCCTCAGAAACCGCCTTGCGGATTTTCATTTTCTTTGTGGCGCGCTCGATCTTTGTTGGAGCTACCGCAATAGCTTCGGCGATGCCAGCTTCAATGAAGCGCTTTGCTTCAGCATCATTGCAATCAATCTCATCACCAGCGTTGTGGCTAAAGTCGATCCCGGCCATTCCTGTAAGTAAACGAACTTTCATCAAAAATCCCTTCCTGTTGAAGTGAGAGGGGCCAATCGGCCCCTCTCTTAGTGCTTATGATGCGGCTGTGATCAAGTGCTTAACAGCGGCTGTGTTGGACAATACACCGTCGAATCTAATGTAACCCAATATGCCGAAGTCTGGGGCAAATCGTTCACGAGCCACATAGATGCTCGGTGCGCCGACTTTGCGAACATAGAATTTGGACATATCGCCAAAGACCATGACCTTCTTGGCCGCTGCAAGGCTATCCATTGCTTGGTTTACAACTACGTTATAACCCAGCAAGTTCTGTGGAACGCCAGCCTGATAGTTGCCCATCTGCCAGAGATAGTTGCCGTTGCCGTCTTTCAGCTTGCGAACCGCAGCGAGTGTGCTGTCGTTCATCATAATCGCTGTGGAAGGCGAGGTACGGTAAGCTGGGTCAACAGAGTGAATGAAATCAATGATCTCATCTGCTGTCACGGCTGCAACTGCGGCTGCTGTTTTACCAGCGGCTGAGTTGGTCACGATGCCTTCAACGTCAGACGAACCTGAACCAGTTGTCAGCTTGTCATTGGCGATGCGACCAAGGCGCTCACCGATCAACTCGCCCAAAAGGCTTTCCATGTTCAAGATGCTGTCAGCGTTCAACTCGGCAGACCAACGAATCCACTCGGAGTCGAAAGCAAATGCGCCAACGGACTTTTGACCGAAGGTTGCATCTTTGCCGCCATCGTCTGTTGGCTGAGTGCCTTCAGTATGAGCAACGGCAGTAACGGCTGTATCGTCAACGGTTGGGATGTTGAACTGACGGCCATCGGCTGAGTTGATAACTGTGAACAATGTGCTGTCGTACATTGGGCCAGTTGCAATCATTGATTTCTCAATAAAAGTAGCAAGCTCAGTTGGCACAGTGTAACCACCAGCAGAGTCAGTTCCGCTGACTTGCGCACGCTTTTCACGCAATACGTTGCGAACTTCTGCGTCAACAAAAGCATCACCACCAGCAGCAATCATTTCAGCGAAAGCAGCGCGGTAGTCCATTTTGAAGCCTTCGTCTACGGCTGGCGCAGAACGGTCTTCAAATGTTGGACGACGATCAAGGTCAACGCTGTCACCAGCGCGGAGCGCGGATTCAACTTTTTGCAGGCGCTCCACCTTTGCGGCCAGCTTATCGTGATCGGCCATCATGGCGTCAAATTCACGCTCAACTTCAGAAGCGCGAGCCTCTGGAGTTTCGTCGCTAACTTCGTTAAGTTTAGCACGGGCCTCGGTGGCGATGTTCGCCATCTTCTCCCGCAGGTCTTTAATATCAGCCATTTGGGCCTCCATCTAAGGGAACTGGTCTGTCTCACGACGATCAGATTCCACGCACTTGCCCAAGGTGCAGGAAAAAGGGCAACAGCGGGAGTCCGCTGCTATCTTTTACAGTTTAGACTTCATCCGAAGCCTTCTAACTGCTTGTGACTTAGTATTTGCATCACGATGCTTCTGCAAAGATCGTAAGCCAATATCTGTCCCATCATAGGCAGGAGTCGTCACGATTGAAACATCGTAAAGCTGCAAATCCTGAATGCTGCGAAGCGGCATGTCACCGCTATCGTCCCACTCTTGACGGGTTGGAACAAAAGCAAAGGACATTTTGTCTAAATCGCCGCGCTTCATCTTTGGAACAATGCTGCGAACATCAGGATCGCTTGCATCCAAGTATGTATCAACAAACAAACCACGCTCATCTTCGCGCAGGCTCAAAGTACCTGATCGCGTGCGAGCAAGAGGCAACCCATCATGGTTCACAAGGAAAACAACATCATCGTTTCTCTTTAGCGCGTTGGTGAACGCACCGCGCTCAATAACTTCGCTGAACATTCCGCCAATATTGGTTTCTTCTCCAAAAACAGCAGCATAACCACTGACACGGATGCCGCCATCATCCTCTGCACGGACCTCAATCCGCTTTGTGGGACGGAACTCACGCTCCTGTTCTGCAAGCATCTCAGGCTCTTGATACTCTTCAGACTTACCAAAAACCACGATCACTTCGTCTTCAGTCTCTTCGATACGCTTAATATGGCGTTTCTTTTTGCCATCTTCGTCATAGGAGCGAGCCGAAACCTTCGTCAGCGTGCTGAACTTGTGGCCAACTCGCGTGCCAGACGGCGACCAGCCATCCTCGACCTCACGATAAACCATAATCAACGCTGCTGGGTCATCCTCAGTGCCATTTATTGTAAAGTCGGTATCTGGCACGTTGATTTCGCCATTGCGCTCAATGCGCTCAACTTCGCCATAAACCTCTCCGCCAGAGCTATCCCAAGTGACATAATCTCCAACGCTTAATTCATCTGGCTCTGCGCGATACTGCATTTCAGCCTCCATTTTTTTAGACGATACCACAGAACTGCGGTCATCGTCCACTCGTTCAAGTTGAGCATTCGCCCAAGACCGACCAGAATCGCCACCCCATAGCGCCCAAGCTATACGACCATTGCTCGGATAGCCGTCCTCGCCTGGTCGAAAACCCTCTGCTTCCTTGTCAACTTCATGCCGCGAGAAATAGCTGGCCATGCGCTGCACGGTCTCCATGCTTAGATTTTCGCCGTTTGATATGTCACGCGCGCGAGCAATCCCAACCTCAGTGCCACCGCGACCAAATTCACGCCGCCAAGCTAGACCGCGCTCGGCCTCTTCTCGCATTGCTTTATTCGGTGTCGGCATTAAAACCCCCGACCTGCGCGGTGATTGGAACAGTTGCGCCTTGAACCATCAAGCTGTCACCGCCCTCGACGGGTGACATATTCTCAATCGTGCGAACCTCATTCGGTGTGCGGATGGCGTTCTGGATCGTGGTTGCGTGTGCATCCATGCGGGTCTTGAAGTCACCGCGCAGCAAGCCATCAACATTAAACTCAATGTACTGCTTGGAGCCGCGCGGAAATAGCTTCAGGTTCATTTCCTGCTCAACCTGCTCAATCCAACGCTTCAAAGTGTGCTTCACAAAGTGCAAATCTTGCTGCTCTGTGTTGCTAAATGTGCCGTGCGTTAAGTCCTGCAAGAAAACAGGCGGCAAGCTGTAAATTCGCGCGATCTGCTCAATGCTAAACCGCTGCAACTCAAGCAACTGCATTTGCTCGGGGTTGAAGCCGATCTGCTTCATCTCGTGGCCCATTGGCAGAGCCATAACTGGACGGCCTTCACGGGCCAGCTTGGCAGTGGTCTTAGCCACATCATCAGACGCACGGGCGGCAGCGGCTCCACTTTGAAACGGACCTTGCAAAACTACTGGAGGGATGCCGCCAGATTGAAATGCCTTTGCACCGTATCTGCTGGCTGCGATAGCCATGCCGATTGCATCTCGGTTGGTAGCGATTGGCCCTCGCACATCTAATCCGTTCGATTTCAGCATAAACGGAACATCAATCACTTCGCTTGCGGCGTAAGTTTGGCTATTGTGGAGGTAAACTCGAACTTGCCTGCGGCCCTCTGTGCGATGCTCAACGCGCGTATATTTCGGATCAAGTGGCCAGAGGTTTTTGACAGCGCCGTTGCCAGAACGCTCAATGTAAGTAACACAACGACCACCAGTAAACACTTGGTCGAACATATATTTGCGCCATTCAAATGATGACATGCTGTCGTTTGCTGCATCATGCAGGATGTTCTCAAGCGGTCCAGATACCTTTCTGCGACCGTTGGCAGTCTTGCGGTAGACATGCAGAGGCAATCCAGCCAGCGTGCCACTCAGGAAATTGACCGCCGCCCAAACAGCAGGAACACCTAGAGCCGTGTCAGTGTTGACTGTAACGCCAGCTGATGCCGACATTTCACCCCAACCCATAACTTGCAGGAAATCCTCTGCTGATACAGGTGAGCTTGGGTTTTCTAAATTGCGACTTTCTGGTTTGCGAAAGCGGTCAAATAAAGCCATCTACGAGCGTCCTCGATGTTTGTTACAAATTAACACATTAAACGGCCATCGTAAAGGCAGGGTCATCCCAGGGAGATGCTGCAATCACTTGGTCATCATGGGCGGAAGCGCCTAAAGCCATCGCCAAAGCGACTAAGCCATCAATTTTGCTCACACTTTTCCCCTTGTTTAGCTTTCGGTTTCCAGCCGGATCACGCTCGGCAACTGCTCCGGCAGCGCACATATTCAGGATTGGATTGCCACCGTGATGCAATTTTCTTTCCGCAACCAGCCTTTCGAGCTTATCAACCGCTGGAGCCATGTCTTTAAAGCCCTGACCAAACGCAGCCATAGGGACTTGCGCACCGATTGCATCAAGCTCCCTTTGAAAGTCATTTATTCGCCAGCGGTCATAAGCCAGAAGCGATATGTCGTAACGCTCAGAAGCCTCGGCAACCGCTCTGGCCACCAGCGCAGGGATAATAACCGGGCCATCAATCAAAGTTAGAAAGCCCTTGTCTGCCCACAAGTCATAAGGCACCTTGTCAGCCTTTGATTTCTCCCGAATGCCATCGGCAGGCAGAAAGAACTGCGGAACAATGTGATAACCATCATCAGCGGGGAAGGCCATCACAAACGCAGTCAAATCTCGGCTTGCCGACAAATCCAACCCTGCATAACAACTCATGCCGGATTGAACCTCTGGCTCGGAGTTGTTGGCTTCCCATTCTGCGCGGGACAGGAATGGAGATGTCGCCTCAATGCGCTGATTTAAGAATAGCCACCGAAAGCTGTTTTCTTTTGCTGGCAAACGCGCAGCCTGTTTTGCAAAGTCTTGAATATCTTTTAGACTGCGGAACTCGCCCAGCGCCGGATTTGCCGCCCTCCATGCGTTCTTGTCCAATATTTCGCAGTCCTCTTCAGCGGAATAAAGGTGACAAACAATTCGCTTGTCTTTCGCATTCTTGGCGTCATCCAACCAAATGCTAAAAAGATCGCCGTCAGTGGCTGCTTGCGTGCTGATTGCAATCAGCAAAGGGTCATCGTGAGCGCCCTGCGCAGTTTCGATTGCTTCAATAAAACTATCTGTCGGACCTCTAACCTGGCCGACCTCATCAAGAATAGCCAGCACAGGTGACAAGCCGTGAGCCGTCCCGGCCTCCGCGCTGATCGCTTTATATTCAACATTCATCGGCAGGCCGACCAGTGATTTTTGGCTTGGCACTATTTTTATTATTTGAGACAAGCGAGGCGAAAGCCGCACCATCTTTTCGGCCAGCTTGAAAACAAGAGCAGCCTGATCTCGGCTTCGTGCGCCGCTGGTGATCTGGCTGTTCTGCCTTGCTTCAGGGCCAACGATGTGTGCGAGCAGGATCGCGGCGATAAGCGCAGACTTACCGTTCTTTCTCCCGACCGAAAGATATGCCCGGCTGGTTCCTTTCGGGTTATCGTATATATCAATAATAAATTTTCGCTGGAATTTCATTAACTTCAAAGACTTGCCGACTAGCTTGCCCTCTGGCACAGGACAAAAAGCCTCAATAAATTGACAAACTTTCTCCCCGCGCGTTGTCATGCAATTTGCTCCATCTTAGCCCAATGCAGCTTTTTAGATGCCCTGACAACACTTCTGCGCTGCGCACCACTTTCAAATACAGCCTTTGCGGCGCTCTCGTTAGTTAATATCAAGTCTAAAAGACGCTCCACATTTTCGGCCTCGTCCGTCTGAAGGGATAAAGTTATCATGCTGAAAGCTCCTCATAGGTCTTTCCGCTTTCGGCATGAGTTGCCTTTTCGCCAGTGAAGTCCTGCCATCGCTTGATGATGACATCGCAGTATTTTGGGTCTAATTCCATCAACCTTGCGTTTCGACCATGCTTTTCGCAGGCGATTGCAGTGGTTCCTGACCCAGCGAAGCTGTCCAAGACAATGTCAGAACCTTTGGTGTTGTTAAGCATTTGATACTCAAATAACTCCACAGGTTTCATCGTCGGATGCTCGCCATTGCGGGTGGGCTTGTTAAAATCGAGAATTGTGGTTTGCTTGCGGTCTGTTGCCCATAGGTGCGCGGCACCCTCTTTCCACCCATAAAGACACGGCTCATGTATCCAGTGATAGTCTTGACGCCCCATCACCAGACTTGATTTCTTCCAGATCAAGCATTGGCGTATGGGCCAGCCTATATCTGCTGCTGCGCCACGGAAATTATATCCCTCGCTGTCTGCATGCCAAATATAGAAAACAGCGCCTTTCTTCATCACTGCATCCGCAGCGGAATAAGAATCACGCAGGAATGTTCTGAAAGCATCATCGGTCATGCTATCGTTTTGAATGGTTAGCTTTTCTTTTGTTCCTCCCTCATAAGCAACGTTGTATGGCGGGTCGGTGAGCCACATATCAACAAGCTGCCCTTCACAAAGTTGCTCAAGGTGTTCAATGCTGGTGCTATCACCACACATCAGCCGATGCCTACCAAGCACCCAAACATCTCCCTCAACGGCAACAGGAACCTCCGGTGCTTCTGGCACGGCATCCTCGTCGGTCAAACCCTCAGTGCCTTCCTCGCTGCGCAAAAGATCGACAAGCTCATCTTCGCTAAAGCCCATCAACTCGCCAAAGTCTCCAGCCAAATCCTCAAGCTCAACTCGCAGCGCCTCATCATCCCAGCCAGCATTAAGTGCCAGCTTGTTGTCCGCAATAACCAGAGCGCGGCGCTTGCGATCATCAAGCCCAGTAACAACAACAGCAGGAACCTGATCCATCTTTGATTTTCTTGCAGCTAAAAGCCTGCCATGCCCAGCGATCAAATTGCTTTCTTGGTCGATCAGGATTGGATTGGTAAAGCCAAACTCTCGAATTGAAGCGGCAAGCTGCGCCACCTGTTCGTCGCTGTGCGTCCTGCTGTTCATCGCGTAAGGAATTAAATCCTCAACCTGAACAATCTTGTGTTCGTAAAATTCCATCAGTTAGCCCTCGGCATTGCTATTAAATCGTTGTCATTAAAAGACTGTAATGTTTTGTCGGCGTCAATAGTGGTTCTCGCATAGCCATTTACAGTTCGAGGATCGCTGGCCATTTGGTTTAAAGACATTGAACGGATAACAGCCATCTGCCTTCTCTCAAGAGTGTCGATCACAGAGATTAATGGATTAGGAATTAATGTGCCACGCTTGTTCTGAATAAGAACGCCAGAACGATCTAGGGTTTCCTGATGCTTTCGGATGTCCGACTCCATTCGGACCACCTTGGCTAAAAGGATCAAGTCCATGTCGCGCCAGTCCTCGCGTGCGCGTGCGCGCGTGAACTGTCCCCATATCACTAATTCTTCGTCGCTGCGCAATTCTACACCCTGCGGTAAAGGGACGCTTTCGATTGCACCTTTGAACCCACCGAGGGCTGCTGTGACGCTATTCTTGTCGCTTCGCTTTTTCTGGCTCATTTGTTTTTCCCAAAATTTCCGTAAACGCGCAAAAAGAAGTGGGCGGCACTGCTTCCTCCTCT
>Ga0187219_1001096_pt1 | contig 13082 bp, 15 predicted proteins | sample 13SPOviralmetaG_FD_130162 | JGI IMG/M metagenome (GOLD analysis project Ga0187219, IMG submission 130162) | Marine viral communities from the oligotrophic San Pedro Time Series (SPOT) site, San Pedro Channel, CA, USA - 13 SPOT_SRF_2010-07-21... | ecosystem: Environmental > Aquatic > Marine >... | reverse complement strand
CAGAACCTGACTCAGTTGGAATATTACCTAGGGGTGAGCCTGAAGGATACCCACTTAAAAATAAAGCTCCATTACCTATATCTCCTGTCACACTTTCTATTTTAAGATTAACCTCCATTCCATTAGGTATAGCGCTTATATCTAATACAGCACCCTGATTACCTGCGTTAGCAACTATTCGTAAAACATTATTACCACCACTAGAAACCACGTCATTTGAATCAGGACTACCATAGTAAGACCAATCGGGAAGAGTGCTTACACTAGCTGCGGGATTTGTAGTAACACCATAGAAAGCACCGTTGTCTACGTACTCAACTTGCCCTGTTTCTTGAACAATAACGCTTTCTACCGCACCTTCAAAAGAACTTGCTACTATATAAAAAGTAGTATTGGTCTGAGCTGTTTGCGTAAAAGTATAAGTTCCATTAGCTGAAACTACGCCTCTTGGACCTCCACCTACTGTTACTTGAACATTTCCGCTTACATAATCAGAAATCGTTATAGTAACTGTGTATATCTTACCTACTGTAAGGATACTCGGTTGCTGTAAATTTCCGCTATTACCGTCGCAGACTGCTTTACCGCCATATATTTGCCAACCTGAACCTGCCTGTACACTCCAATTAGAGTCAGTTTCAAAGTTACCGTTGGTTATTAGGTCCGGCCCTAGCATGTTAAACTTAGGGTTTTCTAATATGTCGTTACCTATGTACGACTTGTTTAGTTTTAAATAATTCGCCATCTTATGAAAGTGTTATAGCTGTTGTTGTTAATATTTCGTTGTACTGATGGTCTCTAAACGCATCAAGTGGTATATCTAATCTACTATCTGTTGCTGATTGACCATTAAGTCTCTCAAGGTATTCTTCAATTACTCCCGCAACAAAGAATGTGTTGGTTGCAGGGTTAAGCTGCGTTAAAGCAACCTTGTCTGAGTTCTTCCCTCCCGCAAACCAAAACGATGATTCTTGTGGGTTGGATGTATTCTCATCATACTCAGACATTATATAGTTGTCTGTCTTTATAAGTTGATTTCCTCTCGTATCACCATTAGCCGCAAAAACATTAAAGAACTCACCTGCCGTTGAAAAATTATCATTAGACATCAATAGTGCATTATTATCTAAAACCTGTTTAACAACACCCTCAGTACTTGTGGATGTGTTGAAGATTACATCACCCTCTTTTACTGACTTAGTAAACCCACCGTCAGCTACCTGTAGGTAGTTGTACTGAACTTCTTTTACAGAAGCGTTAGAAATTGAACCTGTGAAGTCAGCTATACCATATATATTAAACTCTAAATTTCCTGTAAATGAAACTGCAAAAAAGCCTTCTACGGTTTCTTGTCCTACTGCTGTTGAATCAAGAATACCAAAGGTAGATTGATTTCCTACAACACCATCTAATGCTGTATATATGTTTGTTTGCCCGTCACCTGATTGGTAAGTTCTTGTGTATGAAAACTTATAACTTTTACCGGCCTCAACAGGAATATTCTGCCATATTTTACTGTTAGTTACATAGCCACTTCTTGTAGCTTTCCCATCCGATATAGACCAACCCGTATTTGGAAAAAAACTCCAACTATTATTATCAAGATTAAAACTGTTATCTTTAAGAAGCTCACTAGTTCCAATTAAGTAAGGCTCTTCGTAAAGAGTTACGCTATTTACCGTAGCACCACCTGTGGTATCTGAGTAAAAGTAAACTTGAATCTTACCATTAGTATTATTACCAATTGCTGTAAATGTGTGAGTATATACTCCTGTTGCTGAGTAATACGGAGAATATGTAGCAGCATCTCCTCCTGCTACTAACCTAATTCTAGGATTATCACCCGTAAGAGATGTTATGTCAATTTTCACAACATACCTTTTGAATTTTTGAAGCACAGTAGTAGCTGTGGATGCAAATGTTTCATTAGAAGAACTTGCAAAAGTTAACTCGTCATTTGATATTGAAACCGCTCCACTACTAAAATTCCAATTACCGCTAGTAGTAAAGTCACTGTTAGGAATTAACTGCGGCGAGCCATACGTAGGTGTTTCTGTCGCAGCTATTTCTTTTAAGTAAATAGATTTAACTCCTACAGAGCCCGAGAGAACAGAGCTGTTTCTTATGAGCGTAAAATCAGTTTGTTTAGCAATGAATTTTTTTGTATTCTTACCTAACTTAGTGCTTAATTGAACAAGGCTGTCCCCATTTTCTATCCTTAAATTATTGTCTTCAGAGGACTCGTTGATAGTATACGTAATCTCATAAGCCTTTCCTATTTCAAAAATATCAAGGTTAGTTGCTCCGTTAGCAGCTCTTAGGTAGGTTGAATTTCCACCGGTCCAATTAAAGTAGACACCGTCTGATGTGAATGTAGATGATGTACCCGCCGTACTTCTAAGCCTCCAATTAGGAGCTAGGTCGTAATTGTCACCATTTACAACGGGTGTGCCCTCAAATGTGTTGTTGTCAAAAATCTCAGGCTGCCCCGAAAGTGGTATTCTATTACCATTTGAAACTGTTAACGGTATCCCTAAATACTTCGCCATACTATGAAAGTGTTATAGAAGTTGTTACTAGCACCTCGTTATTCTTGTGGTCTCTAAATGCGTCTAAAGGAATGTCTAGCCTGCTTGATGTAGCTGACTGAGCATTCAACCTTTGAGTGTAATCCTCAATTAGATTCGCTACAAAGAACGTGTTCGTTGCAGGAAATAAATGAGTAAGGGTTACCTTATCAGCATCTACACCACCTGCGTACCAAAATGACGACTCCTGCGGGTTGCTTGGGTTCTCGTCGTACTCAGACATAATGTACTTATCTGTTCGCACAACCTGATTCCCTCTTGTATCCCCATTAGCTGCGAAGACGTTAAAGAACTCATCCGCTGTAGAGAAATTATTGTTAGACATCAATAGTACGTTGTTGTCTATAACCTGTTTAACAGCACCCTCTGTGTTTGTAGACGTATTGAAAATTACATCACCCTCTTTAACTGACTTCTTAAACCCACCGTCAGCTACCTGTAGATAATTGTATCCTATTTCTACTACTGAAACATCACTATAATATATAGGATTAGTATCATTAGCGTTTCTACTTAATGAGGCATAGGTAGTTAAAGATGTTGCTGTATAAAGAACATTAATAGTTCCACTAGAATCTGTAGATTGGTCAGCAGTAGGACTACTGCCATTCTCATTTGGTGATAATCCAATTAAAACTGTACTTGAATTAGGGTTTTCAAAGCTTGCTGTTATTGAATAAGTTTTACCAATTTCAGTGTCAAAGCCTTGAGTTGCTCTAGACGTAGATGCAACAGTTGGAACTATAACTAATTTATTATTTTGCACACTTAAAGATGCGTTTGTGTATGGTGCCCAACCTGTAGTCCCATTTTTAAAATCGCCATTTTTAACAAATTCACGAGTCCCTATTACATAAGGAATTTCTTTTACGGATACATTAGAAACCGAGCCTGCAAAATTAGAATCAGCTTGTATGTTTAATCCGGTAGCGTCATTTGTTACAATGCCTATAGTTTCATGAGTTCCTAATCTAGATTCTGCAGACCCTGTTATAGAACCGTCTCCCGTTATAAATCTTACAGACCCCGCTGTATATGCTGTTATTTCAAAAGATATAACTACTTTCTTACCTGTAAGTCCTTGAAAGACATTTGGTTGAGCCAAGTTAGTACTTTGTGTCTGTGTTCCATCGCAAGCCCAAGAGCCTGATGATGGGCCTGATGCGTTCCAACCTCCCGCTGTAATGTTCCAATCACTAGCATTAGCAAACTCACCGTTTGTAACATACTCAGGCGAACCATAGGTAGGTGTTTCAGTTGCTGCTATTTCTTTTACGGATACATAACTAACCACTACATTTGAAGAAAACCCTCGTAAAGAAAATGAAGGAGATTTAGCGATTACATTTACAACATATTTTCCCGGAGAATCAAAAACACCATAAACCGTTCCAAATGTAAAATCCCAAAACTTTACACTTCCATCATCAATTGAATCAATAACAATCTCCATCTGATAAGCTTTCCCTCTAGTTAAAACTTGTTGAGAGTTTGTCATTGACACTAAATTTTGCGGGCTTCCTACTCCTCCTGTAAACGTAGCTGTTCCGGCTGACGTATCTATATTCCAACCCGTTTGAGCAGTCCAATTAGCAGTAGTACCTACTTTAAAGTTATTGTCATTAACTATTTGAGGCTGCGCTGTGGGTGGTATCCTATTACCGTTTGAAACTGTAAGTGGTATTCCTAAATATTTTGCCATTTCATTCTTTTTAAATAGTTGTAATGCTAGTTACTTCCAAAGGTAACTTTACCTTTAAAGACGAGTTGGTGTAATCTTTACTTGCAATCTTATCAATAGCATCTACGATAGCATTCTGTATAAGGTATGAACTTTCTGCAGGAGTTGTTACAATTTGAATTCTACCCTCGTCAGTTCCGCTGTTATAACGAATCCAAGTATTTTCGTTGGTATTTTTAACTACATGTTTAATTCTATTTACTGAAATTAAAACGTAGTTGTCATCAGCGTCATTGTATATCTCTAAAAACTTTTCCATGCCTAGCCTAGTATTATGTCTGTTATTTCTATAGGGCAGTCTGCAGTAATATCAATTATTGCGTTTGTCCAACTTGTTTCTGCCATCTCCTTAAACTTATCTTTTATAAAGTCTTGAACAAGTTTATCTGTATCCGCCGCATGTACTAACTGCAATTGGTCGTTATCGTTTGGTGAAACGTAGTTTATGTCTGTTCTTACAGATGATGCCTGAAGAACTGTAACGAATCCGGTTTGTGGAATTAAAAACTCTCCGTTAGCCGCGGTTTTGTATATTAAAAATTTTGCCATGTTTTATCCTATATTTATGCTTGTTACCGCTAACGGTAGTTTAACTTCGATAAAAGAATTAGTATACCCTTTTACAGATATTTTTTTAATCGCATCTATAATTGCATTTTTAACCAAAAAGGCTGAATCTGAATCGTGATTAACCTTAATAGTATCTATGGTTGTCTCTACGTTAAAAGAAATATTTACCCTTGTGTCACTTGGTTTAGTAACAAACTTTATATCACTTGCATTTACTGTAACATATCTTGACTCCGAGTCATCGTATATTTTTAAAAACTTTTTCATTTTATTGTATAGCTAAATCTGTTATTGTAAAAGGAGACTTTCCCGTAATATCTACCACAGCATTTCTCCAATTTGTTTCTGCTAACCTCACTATTTCATCTTGTATAAAATCAGCTACTTCACTTGCCGGGTTAGAAGCGTGAAAAAGAGATATTCTCTCTAAAGCATTAGCTGATACGTAATAAAGTAAAGTTGTAGTGTTGTTATTTCTTTTTGCAAATATAAATCTATCTGCAGGGATTAAAAACTTTCCGTTAGCACCCGTATCTATCTTTAAAAACTTTGCCATAATAATTAATCTATTTCTATTACTGTTACGCCAACAGGTAAGTTTATATCTATTGTTGCTTTAGAGTAAGACTTACACATTAACTTTTGAAAAGACTCTATAACCAAGCTTTTAATTTCTTTGTTAACATCAGCGGAAGCTGTGTTATATCTTACTTTTACATTGTTTTCCTCTTCATCCTTCGTATTGTAGTCAAAAACAAGAGCATTATTGTTAGCGGTATGTACAAATTTAACAGCATCAGCGTTAATAGCTACATACCTTGAGGTTGAGTCATCGTATATTTTTAAAAACTTTTTCATGAGTCAGTCATTTCTATGTTTTGTATAGTCGCAGGAGCAGAAGACGTAATGTCTACTACAGCGTTTCTCCAATTGGTCTGAGCCAAATTAATAAGTTGGTTTTGTAAAAAGTCAGAAAACTCATGACCTGATAAAGAACCATGAGTAATTACTATTTTGTCAAAATCATTTTGAGCTTCGTAATAAGCCTCGGTAACTGTGTTACTAGACTTTTTACACATAACAAAGCCATCAGCGGGAACTACATGCTTACCTGCGTTAACAGTTGTAGCTTTAAGAAATTTTGCCATCGTTAAAAAAAATATTAGATGATTAATAATGAAACAAAGATAGCAAAAAAAAAGGAAGCATTTCTGCCTCCTCTTTTACTACTTGGTCTCTGCGACCTTCTCTAAGAACTCAAGGACGTCAAGCCCCTCATCGCTTTGTAAATATGACGACACCACATACAGCGGGTCTTCACCGAAAGGTATTGTTAGCATACGCTTCTTGTTACTTGGCGTATTAAAGAATACCTCCTTCTTATTGTTTCTAAACGTCAACACGCTCTTATCAAAGAACGACTGAACCTTGGAGTCAATCTGAAGCGAAGCGTCTCCTACAACCGCTAAGAATGCGTGCGGGTCCTGCTTGGCAAATAAAAGAATGTCTCTTCTAAGTTCTGCTGATGTGATATTGCTTGGGTCTGTACCAAACGCTACACGAGTTACCGCCTCTATCTGCTCAATTGAAAGCTCACGAGCTGCAATCAATGCATCAACCTCTACGTTAAGGTCCTCTACTATCTCCTTAGCCTCTTTAGCTTTGTCAATGGTAGCATACTTAACACCATTAGATGGGTGTATCTCTAAGAACTTCTGTAATACCTGATTTGTTTTTGGAACTGTAAGAAAGCCGTCGTCGAATATGATAGGCTCTAATATTGCATTTCCATCCTGCTCATCCTCAAACGGACTCTTTTGGTTTCTTGCGTATCGAAGGGCTCTGTTCTCGCCTTTCTCCTCATCGAACCATAGCAATGGAAATCTTCTTGTGTTTCTTGATGCGAGCATAAATGATAACGGTACACTGCTACCCAATAATTTATACTGCTTGTCTACGTACTCTACTGTTTTTTTCATTTGAATTTAATTAGAATTTAAAAAAGTAAAAGAGAGTCCGTTATAACGGACTCCCCTTTTAATATACTACTCTTGGAATAAGAAGAAGTTGTTTGCACCTAAGGTACACACAGCTCTCTCAGACAAGAAGTTAACCTCCATTGCATCCAAGCTAGAAGTAGCTGCGCCACCCGCTGAACCTGTAATCCAAGTCTTGTAACGTCGGTCTTCAGTTTGTGAAGCACGGTAACGTACATGTAAGAAAGGACGCTTAGCGTTCTTACCTAAGATTTGGTCATACACTGAAGTTGAACCTGCAGGAACTAACAATCCGTTAATTTTTCCTGAACCTGCTCCTGATGGTAAACCACCACGCATAGTTGGGTCATTCAAGTATTTCCAATCAGACTTGTAGAAGTCATACCCTCTTCGGAATCCTGTGAATCCTAAGTTAAGAGCCATCTCTTCGTCATTGTCAAATAGTCCGTAAGACGTACCACCTGCACCGTAAGAGTTCTGAGCAGCTAACATGTCATCAATGTCGAATCCGAACTGACGGTCAACAAAGATTACGTTCTCCTCAATAGAACCTTGCTTGTCAAGACGTTGGATAACAGCGTCAAAGTCACCCAATACGTTAGGGTTACCACCTGACCATACGTTACCTCTGTTCTCTACTGCGTAGAATACACCCTCAGAACCTGCGTTTACAGTTCCTACTGCAGCAGTTGAAGTAGATAAAGCAGCTTCTGCTCCTGAGTTTGGAGCTGCAGGAATTGCTTCTAGCATAGCTGTTTCTAGGTAGTCATCAAAACGAAGACGAGTTTCGTGCTCAGACTTCAAGTACCAAAGGTATCCTGTAGCACCATTCTCTGTAGTAACCTCAACCCATCCGATTTGAGCCATATCAGAACCTGATACTGCGTACTTGTCTTTAAGGATGATTGGTTTGTTGTCGAAGAAAATATCTTCAGACTCTAAAGAACCTTCCATACCCGATGTTCCTTTCTTGAATTCAGAACCGTAAACAAAACAAGTAAATGTTTGTGATGCAGCAATAGTTACTGTAGCATCGTAGAACGCTGCAACAAAAGTACCTGCTGCTGTATCAACATCAGTTACAACCGCTTTAAAGTTTTGACCACCCGCGTTGTTGGTTAACATAACTGTTTGACCTTTACGGATAGCAATACCTGATACGTTTGCATCGTTAACTGTAAAGGTTGCTGTTGTACCTCCGGTTACCGCACCTGTAGTTACGTCTACGTATTTAGTGTGAAGCCTTCCTTGCTCAGCCCATTTGATAAGGTCTGAGTTAGTTGGCATCTCTGCTCCTACCAAACGTAGGAAAGATGCTACGGTACGGTTACCGTAACGCTCGAATTCCTTCTCGTAAGTATCAGGTAGATACTGATTTAAGAAGTTAAAATCTGTAATGTAGTTGCTAGATGTAGCAACTTGCTCTGCACTCGGCTGTAAAGCGAATCCATTGCCTGTAATTGAACCTGCCATTTTTTTGTTTTTTTAAAATTATTTTCTTTTAATACTCCTAATCTTTAAACCTCGACCTGAGTCGTTGCTCAAAGACTTATACTGTGTTCCTGATTTAACAGTTGAAGCAGGGGCGTTGCGAGTCTCCATATTAATATTCTTAGTCTTCCTCATAACATCCTCTGTCGCATTTGCTTTACCTTGCTCATAAAAAAATTGAGCAAACTTCTCAGGATTCATTGCAACGGCTAGCGCTCTGTGGTATCCTGCAGCGTCATTCATAAGCCCGTTATCATCCAAATACTTGTTAACAAAATTCATTGGTGATAGCTGAGCCTTCTTAACTTCCTCTGCACTACCCGGATTAAAAGTAATTTGGTCTTCCCCAATCTTGAACTCAAAACCTTTGAACTCATTGCTGAAAACCTCATCAGTCTTTTGTGAGAACCACTCAGACTTTCTTTTTGTTTCCTCTTGCTGCGTTGCCGCCTCATTCAAATACTGCTTATACGCCTTGTACTCCTCAGTCTCACCCTCAGAGATAGCTTCCCGTCTTGACTCAAGTGGTTGCTTATACATCTCCTGCTGCTCGGTAAAGTAGTTCTTAGCCTTAGCAATAGCTTTTTTCTTTGCTAGTTTAGTTTTTTTAATCTGCGACTCCTCATCAATATCTTCATCGTATGAGTAATCTTCCATCATTAAGTCTATGTCATCACTGTCGAGACCTGCTTCTGTAGATTTTAAATACTCCCTTAGCAAAGAGTCAGGGTTCATCTCATCAAAGTTCTGTTGTAATTTAACATAATCACCGATGCCTCTCCCTGTTTCTTTTTTATACTTAAAATAAGCAGCCACATCCTCAGGTAGTTCTTCTTGAGCTTCTCGCTCTACAAACAACTCATCTACTGATGTAATCTCCTTATTGTACCTTTCTCTAATATGTGAAAGAACTTGCTCCTCGGTAATGCCTTGCGGCTCTTCCTGCTCAACCTCTTCGGTTTGCGGCTCTTCTACTACCTGAGTTTCTTCTGTTGGTGTTGAGTCCTCTAGTTGCTCTTCATGCTTTTCTAGCAACTCATTTTCTACCTCCGCTGTAGATTTCTGCTCTACATCGTCTAACGCTTTTACTTTAATTTCCATTTGATTTGATTTTATGCAAAGTTAAACAAAATTTATTTATATTTTAGACGCTTTTTCTTGTGACCTTACCTGCCTTGGTGTTGGACACAAACTGTTTTCTTCTGCCGTATTTCTTTTTCTTTTTAGCGGTTGAAGCTCGTTCAGACTTGCTCATGCTTTTGGCTTTCGCTAAAGGCAAGCATCTATCAGGATTCTTTTTATCCTTACTAGTACCGCACGCTCCTTTAATAGAACCGTCAGTCCCTATGCGTACCCACTTCTCATCTCTCCACTTCTTAAGCTCACCCATTAGTACTTTGGTTTTTTAGGCTTCTTCTTTTTAGTAGACTTATTCCAACTAGCGTTTTTAAACTTTTCATTTAAAGCGTTTTTAAGGCTATCTTTTTTGTTTAAATAATTAATCAAACTATCGTGTTTTGAATATTTACTTTTTTTCTTTTTTGTTAAATCAGGCATTACTTTTTAGATTTTTTAGCGTAGTTAGGGTCTTTACAGTATTTACTTGCAGCCATGTTTGCATAAGCTGAAGGGTATCTGTCAAATGTTCTTTTAGCCCAAGCAATTCCTGCGGGGCATATCTTATTCTTTTTTGTTCTACCTTTTGTCGCCATGCTACCTTGGGTTAAATTCAGCTAAGTCAAATCCATCTAAACTATCCTCATTAGATTCAAAGTTCTGAGGAGGTAGGTTGTTCTTACGCTGATTTATTAATTTACTCTGCTCAGTGTTCTGCTGACTAATTCTATCTGCTTTAGACTTTTCTCTTTGGTCTTCTCTTTGACTTAAAGCATTTTCAGATATATCTCTAAGGCGAAGGTTAAAGTCAAACTCTTTCTCCATTAACATGGATTTAAGCTTAGCCTCATTGTTCATTTTCTCAATTTCAAAAGCTATCTCGGCTTGCTTAATTTGCATTTTAGCTTGACTTTCTGCTTGAATCTTTTGCATTGCTGTTTGAGCCGCCAACTGCTGAGATTTAATTTGCTGTTGAGCTGTGATAGATTGCTTTTGCATTTCCATCTTTTCATCACGCTCTTGCTTCTTAATTCTCTTAACCTTCAATAATTGGTTTGCTAGCTTTAAGTTTCTAAGCTCCCTAATGTCAATAGCGTCTTCTAGGTTTATATCACCCTTAGATAAAGCCATCTGTATATTCTGCTCTAGCTGAGCCTTCTCTTCCTCATCAGGCGATACCTCAATAAATATCCCAAAGTCATATATGTACAAGTCGTTAATACTATTTAATATGCCAACATTGTACTTACCTATCTGATTGGCAAACTCGTCCTTAAAGTCAGCATACTCTAGTATATCAGAAACTCTGTACGTCAAAGCTTCAGCTAATGTTCTATACATATAAAGACTACCATCTAGGATGTGTCTTGTAGCTGTGTTAGAATTTAACGCTGCTAACTTTTGCACACCAACCAAAGAGTTAGGGTCGGGTGTAGAGCCGTCTCTCGCTTCATTTAAGCCTGTTACAGCGCGTATCATTCCTAAGTAATGGTTATAGTTACCAATAAGCATTTGCGTCTTACTAGCGCCTGAATTTGACGTTAACTGTTGAATAGGAACCTTACCTTGGTTGTAGTCTCCATCCTGTGTGTAGCTCCTACCAATCACACTACCTGTTTGGAAGTATAGTCTTAAAGCGTCTTCAGGATTGTAAGCACTACCTGTCCCAAGGTCTACCTCATTCAGTCCATCCGCATCAATATAAACACCGTCAGGCACAACTCTTGATATTACCTGCTGAAGCTTTAAGTGAGTCATCTGAATTAAATCAGCAAAAGGAATCATCCTTCTAACCAATGACTCAATATTTCCTTTATACATTCTAGGGGCTACAGCCACGTAATTAGGTATAGCGTGCTGACTAGCAGACTTAGGTCTAACCATGTTCTCAGCCATCTCCCATTTAAGCAAGATGTTTGTTCCCATAACCATAACGCCTTCGTACCAAACGTCAATAGTTTTTTCTACCTTCTCAAAATTCCCCTCATCCATCATTTCAGTGGGAGGGTTGAATTGGTCATCCTTTTCAATCATCTTAGAACCACCATTGTCATACATTTTCTTTTTGTAAACAATCTTTTTAGTGGTCTTATAATTAAAGTACATCAATGTTGCTGTGTCCTTGTAGAAAATATCATTCTCATAGAACTGAGCTGTGTTATAATAGTCATACCAACTTTGACTGTACTGAGATATTTTTTCAAGGTCTTGATTGGTAAGTGTAGGGTCAATCTTACTTAACTCTACAATAGGTACTGTTTTAATCTCACCCCAATAAAAACAATCTTTAAAGTGAGGGTCTTCAGTGTAGCTATAAACTACGTTAGCAGGGTCTACATAACTAACCTTAACTCCTGCGCCCGGCAAAAACTCATGCTTAGCAACTCCAATACCTAGTACGGTAAGGTCGTAATCAAACTGCTTACGCATATCGTCATACTTATTCTCAGCAAACAAAGTGTTTATAGCCTCTTCTTCAGCTATCTCAATAGCCGGCTTGTACTTTAAGTTCATGTACAAGGAAAGCTCCTCGTCATTCTCAGGCAAATCGTCAGGGTCCATAGTAAATGGATTAACACCTGTATTCTTTTGTATAGTGGTAAGAACATCTTTAGCCACCATCTGACCCTCTATCATGTCCTGATACTGAGTCCTTTTTTCCTGAGACATAGCATCCTCTGCATAAGCCTTAACCTTAAAAAGTCTATCAGACATTCCGTTAACAACGATGTCTACAAACTTAGGTAGGATAGGTACAGGAGTCCAATCAAGGTTTAAATATGATAGGTCGCCATCAACAGCTAACTCGCTTTTATATTTTGCTACTGACTGCTCACCCCTTGCGTATAACCTTAGCCTATGAAAGTCTCTCCATTGGTCGTAGTATCTACATGAATTACCATCTCTCTTGAACCATTCGTACTGTATTGCTTGACCTATCTGTATTCCAAATTCGTCAGTTGCTTTTTCTGCATCTGAAACAAATTGACTAGGAAAACCTGCAGCCGATATGTTTACATTTACCTCTTTCATCTATCTTAGTAATTCACTGATTGACCCTTTGTTATTGTATCTAGCAAAGGTAACACTTATTTTTGACTGTTTTTGTTCGGGCTGATACGAGCTTTTCTGATTGGCCATAATAGCTAACCCTGAGCTAATCGAAGCATCAAACTTTGTTCTATTGTTAATATCAAACCTAGCCCAATCCTCAAGAGTTCTAGCGAAAGGCATTGAGCCCATCTCATCAGAATCTCTATACGCACCACTCATATCTATACCGACGTGCTTCTCTATATAAGACTCAATAGCTGAAGCGTGTGATTGCTTCACATCCTCAGACGAGTTAGGTATTCCTCCTAGCTCTTTCTCTGTTTTTGAGAGCTTATTAAACACCTTATCAGGCCTGTTCATTGAGTACCCTCTGTAACCTCTATTCTTAAAGTGATACAGGAGCCTTGGTTTGTTGTTCTCACAGAGAAGTGGCATGCCGTAGAATATACACGCCATTAGAACCTCCTCAAAGAATATCTCTGCAGTCTGCGGCCTAGCTATATACTCCAAAAAGAATTCATTGCT
>Ga0187219_1001086_pt1 | contig 13142 bp, 17 predicted proteins | sample 13SPOviralmetaG_FD_130162 | JGI IMG/M metagenome (GOLD analysis project Ga0187219, IMG submission 130162) | Marine viral communities from the oligotrophic San Pedro Time Series (SPOT) site, San Pedro Channel, CA, USA - 13 SPOT_SRF_2010-07-21... | ecosystem: Environmental > Aquatic > Marine >... | reverse complement strand
GGAGAAGTGCCATCTTTTTGAGATGTATTTCGTACCGCAGTTTCATCAATAATATACATGTCAATGCTACGTTGTCTTAGACTTTCAGCACCACTGCGTTCTAAATCCCAACAACTTTTGCAACTACTATGTTGTACACCATTAAGTAAATCTTTACGAACTTGTCTTAGTTTTTCACTGTTCCAAGTATCAGTAAGTGTATCTGTTAAAAAATCTCCTACTGGATCAGGATATCTCCAGCATGCACTTAACTTACCTTCATTCTTAATATTAAGATGAGTAAATGGCATGCCACAGAATGTATCTTTACTCATTAAAAATATCCTTCATTTCAGGAAAGGTAGCACTAAAACTATTGTTACGCTGTCTGTCGCATAATTTTAAAAATTCTTGCATCTCAGGTAAACGTACACTCCAGTCTTCACTTTCCATAAAGTTTAACATACCTTCTAAACGTTTAATACCATAATCAGCTGATCGCCATTTGTCGTATTCTACTTTTCCTTTATACCAACTTGGTATACTTAATTCCCAATTAGCTTCCCACCAAGGATAAAACTCTTCATACTTTTTACGACATTCTGCTTTAAACCATGCAGGCAATACTTTAACATTAAGATGTGGCGGATGGTACACAAAGTGATAATTAATCCCACCTGCTCCAAAGGGCCACATGTTAATTTTATTAAAGCGTTGTTCTAATTTCCATTTAATAAAGTCTGGCAAGTAGTATACATTAAGTGCTTGTACTGCACAAGCAACTGTTACTTCTACATTGTTTGAAGTTTGGGTATCTAGTATATGAAATACTTCTTGTGTACGTTTCCATTCACTTGGATAACGAATATAGTCGTTCATTTCGTGTATACTATCTACCGAATAATGGAAACGCACCAGTTTGAATTCTCGCCATAAATCAAATAAATCCTCTCGCCATTCAACTCCATTTGAGTTATAACGTAGTTCCAGATTTTTTGCATGGCCTTGCCTAATACATTCTTCAAGTATCTCATAGTGTTCCTCAATAATTAAACTTTCGCCTCCGGCAAAATAAATTTGTTGCATGTTTGGGATTTGTTCATAAAACTGTTCCCAAAAAGTTGGATTGTGTTTATGCCAGTTATAACTACTTCCGTTTATACTTCCTTTATCACGCCACTGTGTGTTGCTTTTTAAACTTTCGTTCTTAATCTGAGGATGTATTGCACTCCAATCCTTTATCCAACCACTACTGTCATGTGGGCTACACATTACACAAGCAAGTTGGCACTTGGTACCAAAACGTAAATCTATGTAAGTTAATTTAGGAGGCACACTGCCGTCTTCCTGTGTGTCTAATATTAATTTATCTACATCAACACGCTGACTCCAATATGCAGTTTCCCACATCCGTTTACTACGATGCCCAGCCGCCTCTTCTTTAAAGCATTTACTACAACTAGGAGGCACTTCTCCATTCAGCATTTGCTTGCGTACATTACGCATATATTTGCTATTCCAACTGCTTTGGAAGTCTGTTATGTTAAGATTGTTAGGTTTGCCTTCGTCATCTTTAAGTACACCTACCATACCACCATGTTCTTTATCGTTAGTAGGCCCAACGCTACTTGCGTTTGCTGTACAACATACACGCATGCTACCGTCTGGTCTAGTACTTAAATGCACCCAAGGTAAAATGCAAAATGTATCACTTACTTTATTTGACATCTATTGTAAACTCCAATGGATAATGTTCTATGTTATTACTTGCAAGCTCAGAGTGTATTCTAATGTCACTTATAACAACGTCTTGTGCAGTTAAAATTTTATCTAAAGAAAGTTTTTCTCCACGTCTGCCTGTAAATGTGGGCTCTTTAATGTGATTAATTAACTGATACTTTTCATATAAATTATTTATATATTGATCTTCCCAGTGCATGTCTCCAACAATTACACTAGGGTTGTCTTGGGAATCAAAAAGTTCCATAACTTGATGAAGTTGATTATTTTGATTCGGAATATCGTAACTTGTTAAACAACTAATTATATTTAAATTTGGTAATCTAAGAGTAGGTATAACCCTACCTTGACTAATGCTATGTGTGGCTGGATTATTTTGTAATGTGTAACAATCAATATTGTTGCCACCTTTTACTAACATACCATGCTGTTGCCAGTTTTCAAAGAAATGACAATGACCAAAATAACTTTTATAACGTTCAGGAAACCTTTGTAATAAGATTACATCACAGTCGCGAAATAAACTTGTTATTTCTACAGGATTGGTCCTTGTATGATGCCATACATAACTGCCAACCCTAAGCATAAACTTCCTTGACAGCCCAGTCACGTTCCTGGCACCACCAACATTTTCCACAAGTTGTTGTCCAGTAGTTTGTGTCTAAATGATTACCTTCACAACTACGTGTCATATTATTTAAATCCCAAAATATACCCAACTGTTTTGCTAAAGTAATCGTTACACGTTTATCAGCATTTCTAAATGCTTCTATAAACTCAACTAAGTCAGGATATTTCCAGCCCACTTTATGACTAGTACTAGCACTACCATCACTCATAGGCTGATGCTTTTTACAATTTGTATCTCTATGCAATTCTCTAAACTGATGCATATCTGCTGTGAAGTCCATGGGTACTGGAGGATTTTTTGTTACACCATTAAAATTTAGTTGTATATGTTTGTAAGGTTCTTGTAAATCATCTAGTAAACTTATATCAATACTTTCTTTAATTAAATTTTTCTGTGCTTCTAAATAAGATATGTTTTTATTTTCCCAATACTTGTATGCTAGTTTATATTGCTTGTCTTGTATATCTATGTCTGGAAAATGTCCTCTAACCCAATTAATAATATTATCTACAATTGGCAAATTATCTACTCTGCGTCTGTGTTCATCATCAGTATCATCAGTCGCTCTAACTACTGTCAAAGGCATTATTGTTGCTGTAGGATTAAACTCTTGACATGTCTTTGCTACCATGTATAAAAGTAATGCACTATCAAACCCGCCACTGCATAAAATACTAATCTTAGGTGCATACACAGGAATATGTACATTTCCATATGGTGTTTGATAAATTTTATTCATTAAAGTACTCCTTGTATTGAGGTACAATATCTAATATATTTTGCCCTCTGCGCTCATCTAATTTTTTTGTTCTCACAACAAAATCATTCCAATGTTGCGAATGTAAACTATCTTTGTTCATATAGTTTGTAATGCTATCTAATACATTGCCTGCCTTATCCTGTAAATCTTCAGGAAATAATTTTAAACTTTTGCTGTATTTTTTAGCAACATCTTTTTTAAGTTCGTCAGGTAAAACTTGTATATTCATATGAAAGGGTCTATGTGCAACATGATGCGTAATTAGAGGCTTGCGCTTACTGCTATTTATTTTGCTATATCCTTGCTGTAATTTCCAAAGCATAAAGTCAGGAATATGAAATACATTTAAACTTGTAACTGTTAAACTAAGCCATGCATAAATGTTATTGGGCAATTGGTCTATTTTACGTAAGTTGCTTTCTATTGTATTCCACTTAGCAGGGTATCGCTGATACTCTAATACGTCTCCATATCCATCTACACTTGCACCAATAAGAACTTGTTTAAATTGCGCCCACATATCTAACACACGATCTGGTATACTAGTAACATTTGTATTATACTCTAGCAATATGTTTTTGGCATTATCCGTGTCTATACATTTTTGCAGGAAGTCGTAGTGGCGTTCTATCATTAACGGCTCGCCTCCTGCCATGTATACATGTTCTATATTATGTAAATTGTTTTCTAAATATTCCCAAAATGTTTCACTGTTATGCCAGTCATAATCATTTGTAAACCATCTGCCTTTGGAATTTTGTTCTAGTTCTACTGTACCGTGAGTGTCTTTATATTTGTTTCCATATAGTGCTACATGATCTTTATACCAGGTATGACTATCTGTTGGCCCACACATACGACAAGCAAGGTTACATAGGTTACCAAAACGTAAGTCAAGGTACCTGACAGGCGTGTCTATAGCACCTTGATCATCAGTTACACTAGCGGCCCATTCTTTACTGTATGTTTGTCCCCAGCGTTCGTTTTCGTATGTACGTCTGCTGTTTAGTCCGCTTTCTTCTTCTTGCTGGCATCTTGCGCATTCTGTACTCCAGACACCATTTAACATATTTTTACGCATCTCAAGCATCATTTCTGCGTTACGAGCTTCGTGCATATTATCTCTGCCAGCATTATAACTACGTCCATCAGGATGTCGTATTACACCTTGATTTTTAGTAATATTTGCCTGACAGCAAACTCGCACATCTCCATTGTTGCGTACTGCTTGAAATATCCAGGGTATTGGGCAATATGTATTATTCATTATGATTAGCTATCTTAAATTTTGCTATAGGTCTAGCCTCTTGACTTTTTGTACAACAACTGTGAGCACACTTCATCAACTTCTTACCTTTACCCAACCCGTATTTTGCTTCAAAACTTTGAGTCAGATCTTTCTTGTAAAAAGGATGATTGATTATTTCTTCTACAGTATACAGGTCAAGTCTGTTCCAGTCAAGCGAATTATAAACTTTAAACATATTGTGTTGTACTTGTTGCCAGTGTGTATTTTTGCCGCCAAATTCTGTGTTACGAACAAAACAACAAGGCCATAATCTTGCATTAAAGTCTACAAAATACATTTGTTCCTTTTGAAAGAAACACTCAATAGGATTATCTTCAAGAGGCTTAAACTTATTATATAAAAAATCTATATCTACCATTTGAGTTTCTACTGTACTCTTGTGATTTAATTTTTTAATCTCTTGTATTTTGTCTAGTCCTACATTCATGTGGCTTATTAAACTTCTATCTATACGTTCAATAAAATTATTAAAGCCCATTTGTTTACTAAGTTCTCTAGCCTCATCAACTTGATGTTCATTCCATGGAAAGATAATATACTGCCAGCCGGCATTTCCTCCAGCATCAATAAATGCTTGAGCATTGCTCATAATTTTATCCCATTTAGTGTTTTGTCTATATAGATGATTGGTATCTTCTAATCCGTCTACACTAAATTTTAAATGATGAGCTGGAAACTTCTGTAATATTTCTGCTGTACGTTTCCAATAATCAGGATTACGCACACCGCCATTTGTATGTATGTAAACTTTACGTATACCGTTTTCTAATGCAATCTCTAATATTTCGTTAAAGTGAGGATGCATAAAGGGATCGTCAACTGTACCACAAAAATCTAATTCGTATACTGTAGTAAACTCTTTTAAAAACTTTCTTATAATATCTAAACTTAATATTTTTTTATCAGGTATTATAGGATGTTTTTGATTGAAGTTTTTATAATCAGTTCGTGCGCAACCAGGACAAAGCGCATTGCACATGCTACTAATTTCTAGTTGCAATTTTATAGGTGTTTGTAGATAAGTCATGATCTATATATTTTGTTCCAATTGGTATGTCTTTGGTTTTTGTAGTCTGTACGTCTGCTAAACAAAAGCATCCTTGGTATTTACACTTTGTAGGATACGGAGGTATATTATATTTTATATCCTGGATATTTCCGTACCATATATCTCGAAAACATTGGCTACCTGCCTTATATCTGCCTTCTTTTGTAATTACTAATGTTTCTGTTCCTATGCTACAAAACCAATCTTCCCAGTCATTGTGTTTATTCATTATAACTTCATTGAGTCTAACTACTGGTGATTTATTATTATTATCGTCAACCCAATGCATAGGCGCATTTATTTTATTGCTTCTTCCCCATCGACTACAGTTTTTTCTACGTAAACGTTTTATAGTTTGTAGTTGTTCTTCACTGTAGTTTTGTAATTCAGCTTGTGTTATATCAATACGTACTACTTTTGCTTGCATCTGTATATGCTCACAGTTATCATAGATGTAGTTATACAGTTCAATACATTCATCAAAATGATGAACATCTATCATAACATGCATGCTAACATCTATTCCAGAAAGTTCTACTGCATTAAATTTTTTTACTATATCTTCTTTTTTTGTTTGTCCATGGTGTATACTTACAATTATATTATCAATTAAATCAGACCTAGCTGTCCACCATTGTGCGTTACGTGTACCATTAGTAAGTAGTCTTACTGTATTACGGTTATCAATTTTTTTGAGGTGTTTACAAACAGTATCCAAACTTGGCCACAACGAGGGTTCTCCCCCATGTACTGTAATGTTAATAGCTTGCTCGTTAGGCTTACAAATTGTTTCATAAACATAATCTAAAAAACGTATACTATCTTGACTACTGTGCCAAGGCTCACTACCATTAAAATTACTTGGATGGCAATACTTACAACTAAAATTACATAGGTTTCCTGGCGCCCAATCTATTATAAGTTGTCCAGTATAGTCGGGAACAAATGCACTATACTGTTGTTTCATTTAAATTGCTCTGCAAAAGGATCAAACTCAGTACCACACTTCATTGCACATACACCAAGTTTACCTGCTTTTATACTATCTTTATTCCAACTATCCTGAATATCATTTAGTATATTACCATTAACAACTCTGCCGTTCATTACAGCTTCTATGCCATGTTCTAGTACATCTATTCCTTGTTTGTCGCCAGCACGATCAATAAAGTCCCATATTTGTTCTACCCGATAATCTTTATGCCACCACTTGTACATACGCCCAGCAGTCCAACAGCAAGGCATCAACAATCCTTCTGCTGTAATAAAGATGTTTTTTTCTTCTGCTACTTTACATTTAATTTTACAACTGTCATAGTAGTCTTTCATACTACCATATTGCTTTTCTATAAGTGCAGTTTTTTCAAGTGCTAGGTTTTTGTTTTCTACTTTAATTGGCTGTGCTATTACGGCTGTTTTTTCCTGTTTACGATTTTGTGCTTGGTGTTCTGTTTTTGTTTTCTCACCCGTAGCAATAATAAATCTACCGCTTTTTTTCTTTTGAAAACGTTCACAGCCCCAACTCTTAGCAAGTGCTTCAGCTTCTTCAACTTGATGTTCGTTGTGTCCAAAGATAATAAAGTCCCAACGGGCTCTGCCACCTGCGTCAATAAATGCTCGCATGTTGCGTTCTACATTATCCCATACAACTCCTTGGCGATATAAATGATTAGTGTCACGCAAACCGTCCACCGAAAATATGACGGAGCCCATCCTTCCAAAAACTTCAGCCAGCTGTCTCCACCATTCTTCATTTTTTGCCCCTGCATTAGTATTCATACTTAGCCACATATTAGGATTGTGTTCTCTAAAGTAGCGGAATACTTCTAGCGTATCACGTGCAACTATAGGATCGCCCAAGTTACCACACATGTACATTGTTTTTAATTGTTTTATAAAATTTGGAGGGAAGATACGCTTGCAATCTGCTAAACTTAGTTCAGCATTATTAATATGTCGATTGTCAGGACCACCATTTTCGTTACGATCACACATAGGACAAGCGGCTTGGCACCGTTGTGTTATTTCCAAGTGTACAGTAGTAATATCGGTATAGTTATACATCCATCACCAACTTTACTTCTTTACCTGGACCTATTTGGCTAGGGAGATCTCCATATTCTTCTATATACCATTCAATTACAGCACGATACCAGTTTTGACTATTATGGTGTGCTTGCTTATTAAACCTGCTTATGTTGTTGTTTGTAGCACCCATTACAACTAACGCCTTAGCACTTTCGGTTTGTAATTGCCGCAGTGTTAAATCGTCAATCATTTCTTACCAATCACCATAAACCTTGTGTACAGTTGTGTATCTAATTCACCACTATAATAAACTTCACTCATAGGGTATTTTGCTATTGCTTCCTCAATACCACCAACACAGTTGATATGTTGCTCATTACTAAAATAATTATTTGTTTGTAATGCTACAATACTACCCTCTGGTAAATTATTATACCAAGTTTCATCCATATGTTCACAACTTGTGTTTAGTATGAAGTTAGGTTTAATATCTAATTCAATAACTTCGCTTTGCTTATTTTGTGTATACGCCGTAAACGAGTTATTGGTATACTTAATTTCGTTTACATCCATATGTATGCCTTTGTACTTCCAACTAGCATTGTATTGTGGATAATTAAATTCATCCCCAATCCAGATACACTCTTCATCAGCTTCGATGTTATAGTATTGATCTATATTAAAATTATTAAACAAGAAATATGCAATGGTTGCGTACCATCCACCATAGTGTACTAGTGTACCTATATTTTTGTTATCTAGTATTTTGTTTAGTTCTTCTATTAGCCATATTTTGCTTTTTATTTGACCCCTACTAAAATGATCATTGAAGTTTGCTTTCTTTTCACAAAGACTACTCCAATAGCTAATACGTCTTAAAAAGTCATCATCAACACAATGGCTAATATAATTAAGAACTTTTCTGTGTGTTACATTTTCATAACCAGTTAATCTACTAAAAATAATATGAAAGAATTCTTCTGTATTTTCTGTTGGACCTCTGTAAACTTCGCTCATTGCAAGCTCTTGCATTTTCCAAATATTTTCGTGTATCAAGGCATTTTTAATTGCAAGATATTTTTCTAGCTGAGGATGATTTATATGTGTAAAATATTCATCTAGTCCATACAGCCAATGCAATGTTAACTGCTTAACACTATTTTCTTCAATCTGTTGACTCATCAAATCTTTCCTTTAGCCATTCAAAATCATTTATAAGTTTGAGTGCATTAATATTACCTGCATAATGTTCACCAAAGTCTTTGCCTTGCTGTGCGCCCATCATAGCATACTTTCCAAACTCACGTTTTTCTCCACGCTCACACCAAACTTTTAATCTGTATTCATTATCGGTGTTATCACCATTGGGAATAATAGCACTTGCTAATTTTGTACATTCCCTAAAAGCACTTTTCCAAGTATTAAAAGGATCTGTGTTAAATGCTGTAATGTTACTTATCTGAAATTTAGGTACAAATGGAGCACCAATAGTAGTCGTCATATCAACATTCCAATCTTCTGCTTCCATTAATTTTTTCTTAGGGAATAACTTAACAGCACCGTAACCATAAATTAAATCATTTACTGGATTACGGCTACGCCAGGTAAATACACATTCACTTTCGGGTATTCCAGGATAAGAGTCCCAATCTTTACGTGGTGTAAATTTAAAACTAAAATCTTCTTCTATTAAACAATCAGCATCACAAACATAAAAATGTCCTGTTTTGCTTTGCCTAGCACACTCTTTGTGTGCATCAAATATACCTTTAATGCCATGTACTCGTTTTGCATGTGGTGCAAATAGTTGCAGTAACTCAAAGTTTTCGTCTGCAAATGGTTCATCATAACTTAAAAAGAAAACGTCTAACATATTATTCCTGTCTAATCCAATGTTTGACCTTTTCACCTGGTCCAGGGTTTGTGCCTACATAAACTTCGCCAGTTTCTTGATCTAATAGTTTATACTTACTAGGACACTTTGTAACAATTTGTAACACAACAGGCTTTTCTAATTGCTCAACCTTTGTGCCGTCTATTAATTTTCTATAGCTCACCCTTGCTTCTCATTTCTGCTCTTATCTTTGTCGCACTAATATTGTGTACGTCTTTACCCAAGTCGTGTTCAGTAAATGTATATCCAACTCCTCGACCATAACTAATGTCTACAATATTAGGCACTGTCATAATTGTGTATTCTTCGTTGTATGTAAAGCCATGTTTATCCAATTCCCTTACTATATTATCAGCAACATCTGTAACAATAAAAGGATTATCGTCTTGTGTCATTGTACGACCGCCTGAAGCATCAGTGTCTTGTGGCACCGTTCTAATTTGAATACATACTTGTCCTGTTTCTGCTAAAGCACGTTTAAATAATTCTGTATGTCCGTCATGCCAAGGTTGCCAACGTCCTAACATTTGTGTAGTAGGTTTAAATTGATCAAACATTGTTTTTCTCCATCCAGCGTTGTACTACTGGCAATAACTGTGCATGTGTATCTTCAAACCATTTTTCTACATGATAGTCTACGTCCTCTGGCGTTTCAAACAAATCATTTGTGTCTTCAAAACGGCCACGAGAAATAGTATCCATCCACACTGTAAAGTTTGGATTAAACTGTTTTCTTGTTTCTTCTGTAGGACAAACAAAATCTGCAACTGCTACTTTACCAGCCATTACTATACCGTCTGCCAGATGTTTCATACGCTGTGCTTGTCGCATACGTCCTTCTGGGCTAAAATCCCAATCGTCATAGCTTGTTCGGATTACATCGGCATTTATATGAACCCCTCCAATAAGTTCTGCGAGTGGCTTAGCCAGCGTAGTTTTTCCGCTACCCGGCAAACCAAAAATTAATATTTTCATTTGTTTTTTCCTAGGTTACTTTTTTCTAAAAAAAGTTTTGATGTCTTGTTTACTTAATCCATAAGCCTCTTCGCCAGGCTGTAAGACATCTATAATTGTTTCATGATTGCTTAATTTTATAGCATTTAGTGCATCTTGTTTGCTAAATGCTTTTTGGTAATGTATATTAAATGTTTTTACATCTCCAGCTGGTCTAGTTCTTACCATGTAGTTTGTTTTTAGAGTATTTAGGTTCATAGCATCCTTTTTTAGTTCATATACAGTTATTATACACTCAAAATTCGGTTATGTCAACCCATTGTCTATCCCAATTTATTCTTCTTATAAATCCGTCTTTAATACGAAACCGTTTGCTTGTATATTTGTGATAGTTTTCTTTAGCAAATTCCTGCAATTCTTTGTAATTAGATACAGTAATCTTCTTACTGGGTGCAACATTTATTCCTGTACTATCCATAACATCTACTTCAGGATACCATTCACGATATTGTTGGTAATTGTATTTACTCTCTAATTTTAGTCTTTTAAAATCTTTATTTTGATCAAACGTAAGATCCTCATATAGTACAACTTCATGATAAGGAATATGATAATAATTATGTATTAACGCTTTGATGTTATAAAATATTGTATCCATTGCATGAGAAAAATCATCTAACGGTATAGATACTTTTGTGTCTGTATAACTTGTCCATTCGTTTGTAGCTTTACTACGTGCTAAACTAATACTTGTATCTAAAAAATTACGTCTTAGTAATACAATATTGTACCAGGGAATATTACGTAACCAATCGTTTAAATAATGTTCATCTAAATTAGGAAAATAATTAATATGATTTTTTGCTACTACATCTGTTTGTGTTTTAGCATCATGTATTACTTGTTGTATGTCATGTATAGGTTTTCTAACATTAAAATTAAAAACTTCATTCCAACGTATAAAATGTTGAGTAGGGCTATATCTATTACGTAGTAAATTGTAAAAGTACGTACTTCCCATACGAGGGCTAGTTAGAATTTGTATTTTCATTAAAATGTTCCAATTTCATAATATTAAAATCTTCATCGATATTTAATGTTTTGTATCTATCAGTTTTTCTTAACTTGTCTGCAAACTCTATTAGTTCTTGATAATTTTTTACTACTTTTTCTTTTGCTGGTGCTTTTGTATATACTGCTTTAAGATCTGCTAATACTTTATAATATGTATTACACAGTTTAGTATTACTCCAGTCTTCACGCAATGTACGTGTAAAGTTTTCGTAATATACTACTTCATTATAGTCGAATTCAAATTGATTTTCATAAATTTTAAGTGTGTCGTAGTATATACCTCTCCACCAATGTTCAAATAATTCAAGTTCAACTTCCATTTTTTTAACACGTTTTTTATATCTAAACCATTCATGCTGTGTAGTACTCACAATACTACTGAGTGTTATATCAAATATATTACGCCTTATCATAACTAAGTTGTAATCTATATTATTACGAAAACTGTTTAATAGTTTTTTTTGTTGTAAATCTAGTAAATGCTGTACATGATTTTTTACAACACAATCATTAGTATTACGGATATCATTAATATGCTTTTTATAAAAGTTAGTAACATCAGTATCGTCATTAATATATAATGTAGGATGAAACGGTTCATTACCAAACTCTACAAGTTGTAATGGATTGTGATACCTTCTTACAACATCATATATATAACTGGTGCCACCACGTGGTATTCCTATAATTTGTATTCGCATATTAAATCCAATTTTGTTTAATATAAGGCAATAGATAGTCTATTGCAAGTATTTTATGTAGCTTTTTGCTGGGATGATTTAAAACACATCTTTTATATTCTATATCATTACGTGTTTGCCATAATTCAGCAAATGTGCCTGTGAATATATTCTCATCAAATATACGTTGTATAAATTCTATATCTGTTTTATGCCATAAATTTTCTTCAAAGCCACTGTTATGTATAAATTCAGTAACCATATTTCTTTGTAGTAATTTGTTTGTGATATATATGCTATAGTGATCCATAAAAATTACATGTTGTGTTGGTAATAATTTACGCACACTTAATATAAACTGCATTAAGAAACTAAGTTTACTTAGTGGATCATCGTCCCAATCTAATCCTAACTCTACCCATTTAGCATGCTGTTTTGTTTTAGTTACACTTGTATTATAACATTGTACATAGTGTTCTAAAAACTTAGTGTTCCTATATATACTAGCAAGTCCTACTATAACTAACGTGTCTTTGTCTATTAAATTTAAATTATTAATTATTACGTTAAGTGTAGCATTGTTACTGTTACCAGCTCTGCCAAAGTTTGTTACTGGTATATCTAAAGCATTTCCCAACTGGCCGCAATAACTTAATTGATTGCATTTGTTATTGTAGTCAGGAATAGTATCAAGTAAATCATACCATGGCTTTACATATTTCCATTCTGTGCGTAGCTTGGGTGTTAATGATGTTGTTCCAAATATATTGTGCATATGTTGAGATAAATCGCCCAGTTCAAGTTCCGGAGACTCTGAACCAAAGGTAACACTGTCACCAAACGCAATAATTTTATTAATCATTTAGGCCTCTTGAAGTGTTTGGATAAAGGAATTTGCACTAGATTCTTCTTTATCAAAATCATCTGTAAGTGTAAGTCTTGCTTGTTCTTGCATGTCTTTTTTGTATAGTGTCCACTGTGATTCCATCATGTTCATAAACACTGGTTCGTTATATGTTCGCCATCCTAGCTCATCACAAATTTC
>Ga0187219_1001085_pt1 | contig 13152 bp, 1 predicted proteins | sample 13SPOviralmetaG_FD_130162 | JGI IMG/M metagenome (GOLD analysis project Ga0187219, IMG submission 130162) | Marine viral communities from the oligotrophic San Pedro Time Series (SPOT) site, San Pedro Channel, CA, USA - 13 SPOT_SRF_2010-07-21... | ecosystem: Environmental > Aquatic > Marine >... | reverse complement strand
GAATGTAATAATGACATCGTCATCATCAGCAAATCCTGCGGCAGATCCACCTAAGTATGCAACATCAAATTCCCAGTAACCAGTTTTATCAGTAACGTCAGAATATTCGAATACAGCGAAAAAGGTTGGATCTGCCTTTTTCATAATTTTTATTTGACCTTTGACAAGACCAATAACTGTATCTAATGATGTAAAGTAATTATCTAAGTTGACAAAGTTGTCATCTCTTTCGTCGATCCACATGAATGTAGAACTAGACAAAAAGTTGTTGTTAAACTTAACTTTACCAACGCCTGGATCAGAATCAGTGAATGTATCTTCGAATGTGTAATCAAATGATGCACCACCGAACGATCCTGAGTCACCTTGGATACCTTGAATACCCTGTATCCCCTGCGGACCTTGAGGACCTTGAGGTCCCAAATCGGAAATATTAAGTAGACCAACCATACCTGCGTGTGAAGAACACTGGTAGTATAATAGATCTGGTGCATTGAATGGAACTCTGAATGTAATCAGACCATTTGCCGCACCATTGTTTGTTACACCAACGTTATATTGGTTACCAGTACCAGTGCCTGGCGCAGTCTTAATAAAGAATGGGTGACCAGTTGCATTTACATCAAATGTGTAAGTGAAACCTCTCAACAATTGTAGTGATGGGTTATTCACACCATCGATTTGGTATGCAATGTTACCTACATTAGTAACTTCAAAGACACGAGATCCTTCTTGACCCTGTATACCTTGGAAACCTTGATACCCTTGTATACCTTGGAAGCCCTGTGTACCCTGTACACCTTGGATCGCCTCACCTTGAATACCTTGGAACCCTTGGAAACCTTGAGGACCTTGAATACCCTGTATTCCTTGACCGCCTTGGACACCTTGATTACCAACATCACCTTGAATACCAGTTGTACCCTGCGTACCAGTCGCACCAACAGGACCCGTAGGGTTGAATGAAATGATTGCAACATCACCATATCTTGCAGTAGTGTCTAACCATGAGTTAGTGTTTGCACCACCTGCACCTAATAGGGATTTTTCGATGAACTCAACATCGAACCAACCATTATCTTCACCACTTTGCGCCCATGTCCAGTCTAAGATAGAGAAAACAAGAAATTCGAAATCATTAGTTGCAGAATCACGTGGAGTCTGAATTACGATTTCACCTTTAGGACTACCATTAACTCTGTCAATATAGTTGAATAGATCGTCAATACGTCTGTTTGAATCATATGGTTTGTCGTCAAACCAGATCTTATCAATGTCAGATACAGTTCCTGCACTCGCAACTGTACTATCAACGAGACCAAATTTACCAACGCCTGGGAATGCGTCACCAGAAATTGGGTTTAATTCCCATTCGAATGTTAGACCACCATAAGATCCGTCAAAACCTTGTACGCCTTGGAAACCTTGTACGCCCTGTACGCCTTGAGTACCTTGCAAACCCTGCAAACCAGTGCTACCAGTACCACCTTGCGTTCCTTGAGGACCTTGTCCACCCTGTACGCCTTGAGTACCTTGGTCACCTTGTAAACCTTGGGGACCCTGCAATCCTTGTAATCCTTGAGGACCTTGTAGTCCTTGGATACCTTGAATTGCTTCACCTTGCCAACCTTGTGTACCTTGTACACCCTGAGAAGCTTGGGGACCTTGAACACCTTGCGTTCCTTGTACGCCTTGATCTCCTTGAAGACCTTGAGTACCCTGAACACCTTGACCTGCGAATGCACCGTCTGTACCTTGTACACCTTGATCACCCTGCAATCCTTGGGGTCCTTGAGGTCCCTGTAGACCTTGCAAACCTTGAGGTCCTTGAGGACCCTGCACACCTTGTGTGCCTTGATCGCCTTGTAAACCTTGCGTTCCCTGCGCTCCTTGGATACCCTGATTACCTTTGTAACCTTGGATACCTTGGAAACCCTGCGTACCTTGAACGCCTTGTAAACCTTGGAAACCTCTAAATCCACGGAAACCTTGTACACCTTTTTGACCGAGGTCACCTTGTGTACCCTGTACGCCTTGAACGCCTTGGAAACCTTGTACACCTCTAAATGTACCGATATTAATCCAGTTAACACCGTCATAGATCCAAAGTTCTTCATCTGTGTCATCAATAACACCTTCACCCACAGAAGCGGATGGGAATGCAGTGTTGAGAGTTGCTTGTGGATCACCACCTGCATCTACATCTGCAACGGAACCAATGATTGTAAAACCAGGACCGTAATCACCTTGTAGACCTTGTGCACCCTGTGTACCGTCTGCGCCTTGAAAACCTGTAGTCCCTTGAGGACCAGTACCCATGTTTAACCAGTTAGTACCATCCGAATAACGCATTTCTCCGTTATCCGCATAGACAATAGACCCCTCAAAGGGGGCTGGATCAAGGGTAATAGGGAACGCTTGTGGTATCCCTTTCCCTAGTGTGACTGTGCCACCTCTGAAAGACTTAAACCTAGTCGACATCGTATTCCTCGCTCTGACCTATGGTATATGACAACGTTGCAGTAACTGCAAGATTTGCACTACATTTTGCTTGAAGTATGTCACCCGATACAAAGAACTGACCGTTAATCGGAATTGGTATTGTGTCGTAGGCAGGCACTGGAAGATTTTTAATCAAATCAAATGTCAATGAATTCTCATAACGATAAATGTTAACGTCAACTGTTACAGTATTTTGAGTTGTGTTACAAAGGATCAATGGGGAAATAACTTCCCCGATACCAGGCTCAATAGTCTCACTACCACCAAATACAAGTTCTGGAACTCTAAACTGAGGAACAGTAATGACTTGATCGTATTCTGTGGTTAAGACTGCATTAAAACCGATTGGGAACGCATCGGGCGCTTGGGAGGTCACAATGACCGTTATCCCAGTATTTCCGTCTTCGTATGATTCAACTGCCATTATTCTTTCCTTTTATACTACAGCTCTTGAGTTCGAAGCACGTCTTGCGAGTTTCCGAACCGAAGATGTAAATGGTCGACCTTCGATACGACCTGTTCTACCGTTAATTCTCAAACCTCTTGCGAAGTATTGGTTATTCAATTCGTCTGCACCAGACCATCTTACACGACCACCGTCTTCAGAAAGAACCGAAGAAATCGCAGACGTTGCAGGTCCGAGGTTTCTAAAGTTCAATGGCAACGCAGTTCTGTTAACACCTGCAGCACCACCGTTGAACTGGTGTGCGATTGATTCAACAAGTGAACCGAATGTCAACACGTTTGGTCTCAAGATGTTGTCTTTTAGACATTCATTAAACAAGATCTCAATAAATGAACTATGCAGTGCATCTGGTGAGTAGTTCGCAATGATAAAGTCTCTAATTCTATCCCATGTTGCATAGAACGCATAGAGAAGATCAGTATTGTTTGCGCCATCATCGATCCATGCTGAACCGTTCCAATAGTATATAGTTCCTGCGTAGAAGTTGACATTAGTGTCAGTAGAAACAATATATGCGTGGTTCTTTTTCAAACTTACGTTTGGATCTGACTGCAACGCATTACGTGCAGAGATATCTGGAACCACTCCTTTGAAAGACAACCCAGATGTTGTAGAATTGAACACTGGGAACACATGTTGACCTTTTTGGTCGAAGAACGATTGCGAGAATGTTCTTGTTGCTTTTGTTGAACCCCTTTGATTAGTGTTCGGATTTATGAATTTAACATCATTCACAATAGTCTGCAACAAGTTACCTGCGTCACGTCTTGTCAAATTAATATCAATAAACTTATAAGTTGCGTTAACAAATCTTACTGTATCATACTGAAGAGGACCACGTTTGGATAGTAGAATATCTGCGGCATCTCTAAATGGTTTTTCAACCCAGTCATAATCAGGTGCAATAAGTGTTTGTAACTCTTTTACATCTTTATTTATCTGACTTAGATAAAACATTCCTGCGAGTTCTTTAACTTTAGTTGATTCTGCTTCTGTTGCAGTATCAGCTTTTACAACTTGTCCTTCGTACTCACCCTGTAGGATATCCGCACAAATTACACCAAGTTGACGATAAGACTTCGCAGTCGCTTCACGTTGGTCTTCTGGGATACGGTATACTGAGTTCCAGAAATAGAACTCTGCATTCCAACGAGAAGCAGTGTTACCACCGTAGTTCAAGTCATATGAGAATGCGTCAATAAGGTATCCTGTATCACGACGACACTTAGATTTGTTGTAGTCAAGTACGTTGAACTCAGTATTGATGAAGTGAATAAGATCATCTGCAAGTTCTACTTTACTTTCTTCGATTTGATCGAATGCATCCTGTAGATCTCCACCAATCCATACCATATTTGGTTCGACGAGTGCAGGGATAGGTGCAAGACTATCTTCACGAATAACATCTTCTACGATACCAATCAAGTTCTGTACTTCAGTACCTTCAGTCGCACCTGCAGGAGTTCCTGAGAAGTCTTGCGAAGTTGTAGTGAATGTTGTATTCTGAGTATCGATCTCTTGAACGATGTTACCCATTAGAACTTTCATAGTGTTGTAAACATCTGCAGTTTGTCTGCGAGTATCTTCTGGTAGTACAGATACACCGTTTTCGAAGTAGATCTGTGCAGAGATACGAGATGCATGGTTTGTCTCGTACTGAACATCATGAGATGCGGCATCAATCAAGAAGCCCATGTCACGTCGACACTTACCACGTGGGAATGATAAACCATCCCACTCTTTAGATACATAGTCAACGATTTCATTTGCGAGTGCAACACTATTGTCTTGGATGAGTGATTTTGCATCCAAGTAGTTTGTAGGTGTCCATGACACATCTGGTGAGATACGTGCAGGGATATTTGAAACATCTACATCGTCTACTGCGTTCGCAACAATCATTGCGAGATCCAATGCGTAACCCATAAGGTCTTTACGTTCTGGATATACGGCAGGTAGATGACGTTTGTCTTGATGTACCAAGTTACCTTGAACCATCTGAACTGCATCGTTTACTGCAGATACGAATGTGTGTACACCGACATATCTCTCAACTTTACCAACTTGCATAGTGATTGTATCATCAGATACTGCAATAATCTCTACTGGTTTATTGAACCATGGATCTACTGGACGTGGGTGAGAAATGTTAACACTTGGGACACCACAAGAGAATGTGATACCGTTCGTTGCAAACAATGCACCGTCACCAACGTTGAACTTGTGATTTACACCAACATTTACAGTAAAGATACCACTTTGTGGATCGTAAGTTGCACCAGTCGGAGTATACTTGACACCTTTTTGGATTGTTGGAGTTACATCAGTACGTGTAAGTACTGTTTCGATTGTTTCTCCAAGGTGCATGAATGCACGACGAGTTGGTTCACGTTGACCAAGTGGTAGAATGTTAATTGCATTCTCAAAGTAGATCATTGCGTTTTTGTGAGTTGCAGAGTTACCATCGTATTGAATATCGTGAGCAATACCATCGATGATAGCACCCATGTCACGACGACACTTGTCTTCTCTATATGCAAGTCCGTTAAACTCTTCTGCAATGTGTCCAAGAATTGCAGACTGCATTGTAGGAGTTTTAGTTTTCAGAAGTGCACCAGTTTCTTCGAATACACTGATTGTTGGTTCAACAGATGCAGGAAGTCCTTCTAGACTGTCAGCAGCGATTGCATCTGCAACAATTTCGAAGAGAGTTTCGGCTCTTGCACCAGTTGGAGCATCCGTTGCAACACCAGACACATCCTGTGCGACTGCGTTACCAAGTGATGGAGTATTTGCAATGTTCTGAAGAATGTTGTTTGCAAACGTTGCAAGTCTTTGGAAGACTGCGGCAGTTTGTGCACGTTGACCTGCAGGAAGAACACTACCTGCATTTTCGAAATACAATCTTGCGTTAGACAATGCAGCAGTGTTACCACCATGTTGAAGATCGAATGCGATTGCATCAACCAAATGACCAACATCTCTTTCACACTTCGCAACATCATAAGACAATGATGGGTAAGTAAGTGCAATGAATGCAGTTGCTTCTGCAGCAAGGAATGATTTGTTCAGTTGTAGATTGATTCTTCCGTTCTTACCTTTACCATCAATGAAGTTATTAGTACCATCAGAGTAATCGATGTTTGGAAGTTTTCTAACTGCTTGTTCATCTGCACGTACGAATGTATGCGCACCTGTGTATCCACCTGCGTTACCAACATTAACTGTGATCGATGATCCAGTAACAGCAGTAATCAATTGTGGTTTTTCATATACATCAACATCAGAAATACGAGGATGTGAGATTTCTACTACGTCACTAGTTGCAGTATTCACACAAGACAATGTAATTGACTCTGGTGAGAACATGATGTACTCGCCTGGATTGAAGTCATGTTCACCAACTGCGATGTTCATTACTCCTGATACAGGATCGTATATAACATCTAGTGGAGTATAACCTTTTGCCATACCGTCTACAAGTCTATCGAATGCTTCTTTTACAAGTACTCTAGCTTCTTCGTTAGTGACTAGTTTCTCTAATTCAGACTGGACGTAACGTACACCACCGACTGTTTCAGATAATTCACCCCAACGAATTGCATTTGTACCTGCAGTACTTGTACGATAAGACGCACCTGCATATATTGTGTTGAAGTTAGAACCAGTGACTAAGTCACGACGAACCGCATCGATAATGTAACCTGTGTCTCTGAAACACTTGTCACCATCGTATGTGAAGTATTCGTCATTCAAGTATGCAACAACCTCTTCAATCAAGAACTTACGGTTTGCAGCGATTTGATCACGTGCGAATGTACGTAGTGGATTGTATGTTGGTGCATCAGCAATTGCAGGAATGTTTTCATTTGTACGATCATCTGCAATGTTTGCGATAACTGTAATAAGATCTTGTACACGTTGTGCAGTTGGGACTGAAGCAGCAGTACCAGACTTGTCTTGTTTCAGAATGTTTCCTGTAACTTCTTTGACACTATTTGAAACTGCACTTACAAAAGTATGTGCACCTGCGTATCCGTCTGGGATTGTGTATCCAGTAACAGTGATGAAATCACCATCTACTTGAGTAATCTTAGTTGGTTTCTCGAATGCAGGGTCTGTTGGACGTGGATGTGAAATTTGTGTCACAACACTTGTTACAGTATTTGCACATGAGAATGTGAGTGCATTCTCATCGAACCAGATGTAATCACCAACTTGTAGAGCGTGAGTACCAATATCAAGTTTCAGTGTACCCTGTGCGACATTATAGTCTGCATCTGTTGGGGTAAAGGCACTTGGCCCGAAGTGAGGTGTCACTGTATTTTCGAGTACAACACTTTCTGCAGATGCAGCGAGGTGCGTGAATGCGGCACTTGTAGCATCGTACTGATAAGATGGAAGTAAGTTGATAGAGTTGATGAAGTATGCACGTGCAGCTTTCACTGTTGCTTCATTACCACCGTACAGAAGATCTTCTGTTACTGCATCAATCAGATATCCACTGTCACGAATACACTTAGACTCTACGAAACCAATACCATTGTACTGTTCGTTAATGTAAGTTGTGATCTCTGTTTGTAATTTCTCTGTAAGACCATTGATAAGTGAAGACGCATCTTTGAATTCTTGTGCGTATCCAGTTTCACCTGGCCCAAATTCGAATGGTGAGAATTTGTATGAAGGATCATCCATTTCAGGACCACCCACATTGTAGGATAGAAGTCCAGATTGTGCACCATCGATACCACCAGAACCACCTCTTACAACAGCTTCACGTGCAGTAGATCCACCACCAACGATTGTACCTTTTGCGGCACTTTCGTAGAATGGAGTACCAATATCATTTGGTTCGACTACTGGTGGAAGGTTAAGTTGTTCATCTTCTACACTGTCTGAAACGATGTTGATCAAGTCTTCTACTCTTTGACCCATAAAGTCAGAGAAGTATTTCTTGACTGCATTTGCAGTGGCAGAGACAAAAGTATGTTCCTCTTCGTATCCACCTGCATCACCAACATCCATTGTAATTGTGTTTGCAGTTACTGCAAGGATTTTGTGTGGTTTCTCATATGCAGGATCTGTAGTACGAGGATGTACGATATTTGTAACTGGATCACCACATGACAATGTGATTGACTCAGGTTCGAAGATCATGTAATCACCGATTGCGAAAGAGTGAGCAGCACCCAGATCGATTTTCATGATACCAGAAACTGGGTTGTAGATCGCATCAATAGGTGTATATTCTACATTAGTCCATGATACTGGTGTTTCTACGTTACCAGTTGTTGGTGTTACAGTCTCGTTACGTGCGAGTTTCTTCGCAACATTCGCAATGTGTTGGAATGCTTCTGCAGTTGGTCTTCTTTGATTGTAAGGCAATACAGTAATTGCGTTTTCAAAGTAAACTTTTGCGTTATTGATAGATGCAACGTTTGAACCATGTTGAATGTCATATGAGACAGAGTCAACGAGGTAACCAACATCACGTGGACACTTAACACCAACACTCTCTGAGTTTGGATGATTAATGTTCAACCATGCAGTAACTTCTGCTTGTAAGAATGCTTTGTTGGACTGAAGGATACCACGAGTGTTCAATGCATCGTTAGACACATATGAGTCACCGAAGTTGATTGCATCTGCGGCACTTGTACCGTTTGTGATGATGTCAATCAGTTCATCGAAAGATTCTTCTGCACGTGTTCTTGCAGTACCTGAAAGATTTGCAGATACTTCACCTTTTAACCATGTGAATGCACCAGTTGTTTGTGTCAACTGTTCTTCTACAACTGCATTTGCACCTACAGTACCAGAACGATATGCAAGTCCACTGAATACAGCGTTATAGTTAGAACCAGTAAGAACATCACGTTTGACTGCATCAAGCATCAAACCTGTGTCTCTTTCACATTTTGCACTGTCGTAGATGAAGTAAGTATCTCTTAGATATCCTACAACTTCATTCGCAAGGAATGCACGGTTTTTCTGTAGTGTTGTTGCAGTGTTGACTTCGTCTGTATTAGACCTTAAGATTGCCAATGCATTGTCTGCACAACGGATGAATGTGTGAATACCACCTGAACCGACACCTACATTAACCTGAATTGTATTGATATCAGGTGTTGCAGTGATTGCAAGTGGAGTACGATATGGTGGATCTGCAGGACGTGGATGCGAGATCTCTTGTAGATTGTTGTCAGAACCACATGTGAATGTGAAAGATCCAGGCATCAGTTCTACACGTTGACCTGCACTCAAACCATGACCTGTAATAGTCATAGACATGATACCAGTTGCAGTATTGTATGCGACACCTTCAGGAGTTTTAAACTCTTTGTACATTGCAGGATCTGAGAACCATACAACATCGTCACGGATACAACCTTCTGCGGCACTTACGAATGTGTGTGCAGTACCACCTGCATAACCACCTACGTTAATAGTGAATGTGGTTTCTGTTGCAGCTTTGATCTTAACTGGTTTTTTGTTCCAAGGATCTGTCTTACGAGGATATGCATGTTCAGTTACATTACTGTCCAATGCGCATGTAAAGACGATACTCTCTTCTTCCATTTCAATATACTGACCAAGTTCAAGATTATGAACACCAACAGTAACAACCATATCACCTGTTGCAGGATCGTATGTCGCAGTTGTTGGAGTGTATGTTTTCTTACGAACTTCATAGTACACTGAAACTGCATTCTCGTCTGCTTTGTAGAATGTATGTGGTTGAGTGTAAGAACCTGCGGAGCCTGGGTTCACTGTGATTGTTGTCAATCCAGTTGCAAGGATCTGCATTGGTTTTTTGTATAGTGGGTCTGTACGATTTGGGTGAGACTTGATACCTTGATCACATTCGAACTGGAATGAGTTAGGTGCAAGAAGTACCTTATCATCTGTAGTCAAACTGTGAGTACCGATGGTGATAACCATTTCACCTGTAACACCATTATATGTTGCAGTCGTAGGAGTATAAGCACGACCAGAACCATTCATGATGTGAGTGATTTCGTCAAACGCAGCGTCTGTTTTCATTGTTACAGAACTATCGTTTGCAAGGAGATGTACACCATCACCTCTACCAGACACCCAAGTGTGAGCACCAGTGTAACCACCTGAGTCACCACTATTGAATGTGATAGAGTTTACAGTAACTGCAGTGATTGGGATTGGTCTATCGTTAAGTGGATCTGCAGGACGTGGGTGAGAAATCTCTACCACATCTGAAGTTGCAGTGTTAACACAAGAGAATGTCAATGCAGCGGGTGCAAGTTTGATTGAGTCACCGACTTCAATGTCGTGTTGACCAATAGTAAGAACTGTTTCTCCACTTAATGGATCATATGTACCAGTTGTTGGAGTGTATTTTGCAGATGCAAGTGAACTTACCTGACGTTTTAGTTCTTTTACAGAACCAACAGTTTCTGGTAACTGATCACTAATAACTTCTTTTGCATTGTTTGTGTGATATGCAATACCAGTTTGAACTGAGTTGAAGTTAGTTCCAAGGATCATATCTTGGTTTACTGCAGGAAGAATATATTCTTGAACGTCACGTAGACACTTATCACTGGAGTAGATAAAGAAGTTAGTGTCGATCCAACCTAACATGTAGTCTTGGATGTACTTTCTATTTGACTGAAGTTGTTTACGAGCATTCTTCTTATTCAAGTTGATGTTTGGTGCATCACTGAATTGAATACCTCTCGCCACTACTTGAACTGCATTGTCCAATGTGCGTTGATATGCATGGACACCAGTATACCCACCTGCGTCACCTGAGTTAAAGGTAATTGTTTTAGGTGTTACTGATTCGACTTGCAATGCATTCTTATACCACTTGTCAGAAACACGTGGGTGTGAGATTTCAATGATTTCTAGAGTTGCAGAGTTTGCACAGCTATATGTCAAACCGCCTGGTGCGATTTCAATCATATCACCAACTTTGATATTGTGGTTCTCTTCGAATGCGATAAGTGTTTCACCAGATACTGGATCGTATGTAGATCCAGATGGAGTCCAACAGTTCTCTTCAAGACGAATACAATCTGAATCTGCACTTACGAATGAGTGAATACCCAAGTATCCACCTGCATTACCAACCATAATTGTAAATGTTGTTTCTGTAACATCAATAATTGGTAGTAGTTGGTTCGCAACTGGATCAGTTGTACGAGGATGAGTGATGAAACCTTTGTTTGGAACACACTCGAAAGTAATACTTTCTGTTTCAATAACAACTTTTTGATCAACTTCAAGACGGTGAAGACCAACTGTTACTTCCATAAGACCAGAAATTGGATCATATTCTACATGAGTAGGTGTATATGTGTAACGTTTTTCTTCTAATGCGTCAATAATGTTGTCAAATGCGACATCGGCACGTTGAGAACCAAGGATAGAAACACCATCGATAACTTCGTTGGTCTGTTCTTTCAGTCTCTTATATGCGGCGATTGTTTCGTCACGTTGGTTGTTGATAACCTTTGCGGCAGCGTTCATATAGTACGCATTACCTGCAGTGACGGAGTTGTAGTTCGTATCAAGTAACATATCGTACTTGACTGCAGGAAGAATATAATCCTGTGTATCACGACGACATGTGACACTGTTATATGCAAAGAACTCATCGTTATCTTCAATCCAGTCGATTAACTCGTCTTGGATGAACTCACGATTGTCTTGGAGTTGTTTTCTTGCAGCAGTGTATGCGTTACTTACTTCGTTGTTAGAAACTTCTGTCCAAACGATTGGACTTGCATACTCTTCACCGTTCTCAAGGATATTCAAGAGTTCGTCATAGGAAGTGTTTGCACGATCTAGGATTTGTGAGTTCGCATTACTGAAGATACCTTCAATTTTACCTTGCAAGTAACGGTTCGCACCTAGTGTTTCTGTCAACTGTTCGCCAGGCACCACATAGGAGATTGGTGAACGGTATGTAATACCAGATAAACGTCCCCAGTAGTTTGAACCAGTTTGGATGTCTTGTCCAAGTTTGTCAATGATGATACCACTGTCACGATAACATTTTTCTGCATCGTATCCTTGATATCCAAGTCCACCAGAAGCAGTGTTAGATGTCAGATATTCAACCATGTCATCGATGATGTTGTTCGCATTCGAAAGAATGGTATCACCGAATGCCGTGTTACCACCTGCATTTAGGTCAATAGCTTGTGCAGTATCTCTTGGTGCGTAGAAGGTTGTAGTACCTTTCGCTCTCATAGAGATATCACCGAACTGAGTACCAGAGTTGTTGAGTGTAACCTGTCCACCGTTCAATGCGTAGAACGCACAACGTGTAAAGATTGACAATGAACCAATACCGTTAACACCTGCACCATCACGTGCAACGTAACCGATACCGTTCTGTGTACGAGGTGTGAAACCAAATGTCAAGATATATGTGTAGAGTGAGTCTGGGTCAAGAACACGTCTGTCTGCAAGCACACAACCACCACCACGTCCAACAAGTGGGTTCGGGAAGTCGTCTATACCAATGACTGCAATGTTACCTGTACCACCTGATTCTGAAATGATTGTGTCACCTACGTTGATGTCACCTTTAAGGTTACGAACATAGATACGATCATCAGTAGTAACGTCAAGATCCCAAGAGATAACACCTGTTGCACCAGAACCGAAAGTAACTTCGTCAAACTCAATAAAGTCTCCTGCATGACCAACTTCCATGATGATCTCACGACCAAGGTCTGCTAGTGTACCTTTAGAGTTGAATGGTTGCAGTGGGGGTTCAACATCTGCACGAAGGAAGTTTGATAACTGTGAACTGTCACGAATATATGGCGAACGTCTCATTTTTGCGCCTGGGCGGTATGCAATCGCAAAACCACCTTCTGGGAAGTCAAAGTTATCTACTTTCCAGTTTGTATATGAGAAACCTTGTACGTAACAACCAGAACCCACAAGAACGGCATTGTTAAATTCGTATCCAGGCAACGCTTCGATAACTGTTGCATACTGACCAGAAGTAGATGTTAAGGAACAATCGTCTGGAAGTGCAACACCACCTTTAGTATAATAGGTTCCAGGCCCACATGAGATGTGAACCGCCTTGTTTACGTCATTACGAGTGTAAACACGACCTGCTTTTTCAAGTGCGCTCTCCGCACCACGTTCTAGTGTGCGTATTGGTTGAAGAAAGGAGCTTC
>Ga0187219_1001081_pt1 | contig 13168 bp, 13 predicted proteins | sample 13SPOviralmetaG_FD_130162 | JGI IMG/M metagenome (GOLD analysis project Ga0187219, IMG submission 130162) | Marine viral communities from the oligotrophic San Pedro Time Series (SPOT) site, San Pedro Channel, CA, USA - 13 SPOT_SRF_2010-07-21... | ecosystem: Environmental > Aquatic > Marine >... | reverse complement strand
ATTTGATAGTATGGAGCTTGGGCTTCGTGCCGGGTTAGTTGATCTTCGATCTAAAATAAAGCAAAAGGATGGCGACCTTCTTGAGATGATTAAGAAGTTTGCTCCAGAAAAAGACCAGAATAACCCAAATTCTTATTTCTCATTTGTATCTAATAAAATTGGAAAAGATACTGTAACAGAGTCTGATTTGCCTGAGTTGGCAAAAGCATTTATAGAGTTTGAGAATACGCCAGAAACAGCAATTGCATATCTTAATCAATTTGATTCTGTTTACAATGATGTAAACGCCATGTCTCAGATTGACATGCCTACAGAAACTAATCTTTCTCAGGCTAAAAAGTTAGCTGGACTATCTGATGGTGTTCCTGTTCCGCAAAGAAAGCCGGATGAGCCAGCTATTGCTCAAGCTAGTATGCCAGACTTGATAACAACTCCTACTGGTTCTCCTGCATCTAGCCAAACAGAGATGGCGCAGTTAATTACAGAGCCTAGTGACCCAAATAAAACATTAGATATTGATCCTATTGTAAATGATAACATAATCAGTTCTCCTCAAAATCCTATATCTAGTTTAACCGATAAACCTCTTGATTTGCTTAATGAGCGTCAAAAGGTAGTTAACGATATTGATAACCAGATTGACATTAAATTAGATTTAATAGAAAGCAAGCTTCCGCAAGACAAAAGACCAAAGGTTGTAGAGAATTTTGCTTTAAGCGAAATGCTTACAAAAAGAGTAAAGCAATCTCCAGCAAATGAAGAACTTAATCCAGATGCGTTAAAACAGCCCTACGTTAATGCTGATGTTGCCCACTTAATGGATTTAAATACTAATCCGTTGGCATCATATAAATTTCCTTTGGTTGATATAAAATCACCATATCCTACCGATCCTAGTGCTGATTTAATACAAAGCGAATTAATACAGATGAACAATAGGGATATAGGTGACATCTATTCAAGAGATGATCTTTATCCAGACGAGTATTATTGGTTTACAACAGATAGTAAGCAAATATGGTCTGCGGCTTTTAGGCAATATAACCCATTAGAATCTGCCACAAGAGCTGTAGACGATGCTATGTTTGGCCCAAGTGCAGATTTAAACTATGATCCTGCACAAGATAAAAGAATACCGCAAGGTTCTCTTTATAGGTTTCTTGACAGTTCTAGTTATGAAGAAACAACTATCATGCTTGAACGGTTTAGATCAGACATAGAGGACATGGCTGTTATAGCAAACAGTGATTCTACTATTCCTATAGTTGTAGCTTCATTGGCCTCGCCTTCTACACTTGCTCCATTTAGTAAATTAAAGTTTTTACAAGGTGTAAATGGAACTCAAAGGTTTATAAAAGGCAGTACATACGGAATGGCCGTAGTTGCACCAGAAGAATTTTTAATGGCAGAGCAGTTATATACTAGAGATGCCTCACATGCGGCACTTGTTTTTGCGGCTACTGGTATTCTATCGGGCAGTTTAAATGCTGCTTTAGGCAAGTCAGCAAAGCCAACTCCAAATTCTTTTGGTGGTAGTGGTCAAAAAAGAATTACATATGATGATGGTAATACTATTGATTTAAGAAGAGATGGTTTTGATATTGATGGCGATCCTGTCTTTAGACCTGTTGGTGCTGGTGTAAGTGACGATGCCTTTCAAAGCAATCTGTGGAGATCAATGGAGCAAGATGCTCTTAAAGAAACTGGCGTTGGCTTAGAAAAGCTTGGATGGAATCCTACGATAAGGTTATTCAAGAGTTCCAGTCCTACAGCTAGGGCTGTTGTTTCTGGTCTTGTAGATGTTGGTGGATTGCAACAAAAGAAAGTTGATCTTGATATTGCAATGGATCAATCAATAGAAACTACATTTAGAACAACTTATTACAGCAGATTAAGGGATTCTATACAGGCATTAGACACACAGTATTTGGAATACAGAAAAATTGTTGCGGCAGAAGGTGATATTCAAAGACAGTTCCAGTTGACAGGTGTCATGTTTAAAGACATTGGAAAAACAATTAAAGGCACAAGCAATCAAAGTCATGGCCTAGTACACTTTAGAAATAGAGTTGGTATGGCTATGAGAAGAAACGATACAGATAAAATTGAAGATTCAATGACTCCCTTTGTAAACAAGGCGGCTAAAGAATACAGAAAGCTTTTTAACTTTATTAAAGATGAAGCTCAATCTGCTAGATTGTTTGAGAGAGAGATTCAAGGGTTAATGAAATCTGCTAGAGCAGAAGGCAATGTAAATCTGGTAGCTTACCTAGAAAAGCAATTAAAGATTCTTAGGGAGCAGGGGGTAACTGTAAATACAGCACAATCTTATTTGCCAAGAGTTCCTAGAATTGACAAGATTATGGACAATCAAGTTAAGTTTAGAAAGACTATTGAAAAATGGGCTATTGAAACACTTGGAATGACACCAAAGCAAGCAAATAAGTTTTCTCTTGGCGTAATGGATTCATATACTACAAATAAGCCTTTCTTTGATTTAGACGACATTGGTGGGTTTGAAGATTTTGTAAAGTCTTCTAGTGGATTGAAAGCAAGAATCCTTACTATACCAGACGATCTTATAGAGGAATTTTTAGAGTCTGATGTAGAAATACTTGCAAGACATCACACTAAAACAATGGGTATAGATATTTTGCTTGCTAAAAAATATGGCGATATTGACATGCGTAATGTTATAGATGCTGTCAAAGCTGATTACAAAAAGCTAATAGACGAAGGTGGTCCAGATGCAAAAAATTTACAAAAAAGGATGGAAAATGACATAAGGGATATTAAGGGTCTTCGTGATAGGCTTCGTGGTACTTATGGTGCATCTAAAGACCCACATTCTGTAAGTAGTCGTTTTGTAAGGGCTATGAAAAGCTTCAATGTTATTGTTGGTATGGGAGGGGCTATGGTTTCATCAGTTCCTGATATAGCAAGAATGGTCATGGTTGAAGGTATGGATAACTTTTACAGAAAGGGAATGGTTAATTTATTTAAGTCTAATCAAAGTGCCTTTAAGAAAATGACCAAAAGCGAACTTAGAAAAGCTGGCGTTGCAGTTGACGCTGAGTTGGGATTGAGAGCTTCTGCCATGTCTGACGTAGGAGACATGATGGGTTCAAGGTTTACATGGGAAAGAGCGCTTTCTCAAACAGCGGCTGTTACTTTCTTTATGAATGGATTGAACTTCTGGAATTATGGCTTGAAGAACATGTCTGGAACTATAACAATGCTTCATATGACTGAAAATATTATGAAGCCCTGGAGCAAGCTTCCAAGAAATGTAAAAGAAAAGTTTTTAAAAAATGGTATTGATGAGCAATCTCATAGAAGAATGGCAGAGCTTATAAAGCGTCATGGGCAAAAAGAAGACGGAGAGTGGTTGCCGAACACAGATTTATGGCAAGACGCTACTATGCGCTTAATGTTTAGAAACGCTATAAATCAAAATGTTGATAGAATTATTATTACTCCCGGTGCGGCAGATAGAGCCTTATGGACATCGAGAGAGTGGGGAAGTTTTGCTACTCAGTTTAAGGCGTTTGGTCAGGGTGCAATGATGCGTATGACTACTGCTGGGTTACAAGAAAAAGATGGTTCTTTCTGGCAGGGTGCTTTTTTAATAGTTGGACTTGGTGCTGCTGTAAACGAGATTAAAAGATTGCAATATGGGGATAACAGGCAAGAAAGTTACAGAGAAAAACTTCTTAATGCTGTAGATAGATCAGGCATAGGTGGCTGGTTTACTGATGTAAACAATTCCATTGAAAAGCTCACAGACAATAAAGCTGGTTTAAGACCTTTTGTTGGTGCTGGACAACCTTATAGACCGGGTGTTTCTTCTACATTAGCAACTGTTGCAGGACCTTCAATAGCAAACATGTCTAATGCGGCACAAATATTTGGAGATATTGTTACAGGAAATGCTAATCAAGCAACCTTAAATAAGGCAAGATACATTACTCCCGGAGCAACATTGCCTTATTTAGACCCAATATATGATGGGGTTTTTGGTCAGTAAGTGAATTGTCAATACACAGACAATAGGAGATAAAAGAGTATGGCTACTATACAAATCGCAGATAATGATGCACGAGTACAATATACGCAAGCTGTCGTTGCAAATACGACACAGCTTACTATTGACTTTCCATTCTTTGATCTGGACGACATAAACATAATTGTTACTTCTGAAGCTGGTGTTGACACAACATTATCAAGAGGTACTGGCACTGGGACATTTGCCGTAACAGGTACTGCTGTTGACGATGGTTTTTCTGGTGGTCATGTTACTCTTGGAGATAGTTATGCTAGTGCTTCTACAAAGTACACTATCTTTAGAGACATTCCTGTTTCAAGAACAACTGACTTTCCAACATCAGGTCCTTTTAACATATCATCACTTAATACTGAGCTAGACAAAATCTTTGCTGTTGAGCAAGAACTTGAGACAAAGATTACTAGAACCATGCGTCTTGCTGATTCAGACACTGCCGCTGATCTGGCATTGCCTAACCTTGATACAAGAAAAGGTACTGTACTTGCTTTTAATTCTACTACAGGATTACCAGAAGCTGGACCTAAGATTGCTGACATTAGTACTGTACAGGCTATTACTGCTGATATTGCAACACTGGCTGATATTGAAGACGGTACTGACGCAACGGATGCTATCCAAACTGTTGCTGGCATCTCAGCGAATGTAACAACTGTCTCTGGCATATCAGCAAATGTAACGACTGTAGCTGGTCAAACAACTAACTTACAGAATGTTACGGATAACCTGTCTGCAATACAAAATGCGGCAAGCAACGCTACTGCGGCTGAGACTGCCAAGACTGCGGCAGAAGCGGCACAAACAGCGGCTGAACTTGCGGCAGATAATTTTGATGATATTTACATTGGCGCAAAAGCTAGCGATCCAACACTAGACAATGATGGCGATGCGCTAACGGCTGGTGACTTATACTTCAATACAACAGACAATCAATTAAAGGTATATACTGGTTCAGCTTGGGTTGCGGCGGCGGTAACTGCGGCTGACTTCTTGACGGTTGCTAACAACCTGTCTGACTTGGGCAGTGCCGCTACTGCTAGAACAAATTTAGGGCTTGGTACTGCGGCAACAACAGCATCAACAGACTATGCTACTGCGGCTCAAGGGACTAAAGCTGACTCGGCTGTTCAGCCTAATGCAAATAACACATTTACTGCGGCACAGCGTGGAAGCACAGACACCGATACAACTAACACTGGTTCAGTTACCCTTGATTTCGATGTTAATCAAAACTTTGTGCTGACACTCACAGGCAATGTTACTCTAGCAAACCCATCTACTGAGAGCGTTGGACAGTCTGGCTTTATCACATTCATACAGGACGGCACTGGCGGCAGAACAGTGTCGCTGGGAACTGACTATGAAACGGCTGGTGCGGCTGGGATTACTCTTTCAAGCACGGCAAGCACAACAGACATTGTGCCATATGTGGTTGTTGCATCAGGCAGGATTTTATTGGGTGCGCCTCAGTTGGCGTTTTCTTAGATGAGTATTGTTGGTTCAGAACAATGGATGTATTCCGCTGGTGGGGAGTTCTACAACTTTCCCATAGGGCAGTCCCTGCGGTTCGAGGATGGGGACAGCGTATATCTAAGTCGCACACCTGCGTCGGCTGGCAACAGAAAGACTTGGACGTTTTCTGCGTGGCTGAAGCGTGGAAATCTAGGCTCTACTCAGATGATATTGGTTGGTGGAAGTAGTGACACTGATAGAACAATCATTCGTTTTGGGTCGTCTGACAATATAGAAATTGATGATTACACTGGTAGTTATAATTTTAGATACATCACCAATGCTGTATTCAGAGATGTGTCAGCGTTCTACAATATTACAGTAGTCGCAGACATTTCAAATGCGACAACAACTGAAAGAGTTAGGCTTTATGTCAATGGCGAACGCATCACATCTTTTAGTACTGAATCCACTCCCCTTTCAGGCATTAACACAAGAATTAATAACAATGTTCCACAACAGCTAGGTAAACACGCATCTGGTTCAAATCAATATTACGATGGCTATATGGCCGAAATTAACTTTGTAGACGGAACTGCCCTAGACCCTACCAGCTTCGGTCAAACTAAGTCAGGCATCTGGATTCCAAAGGACACGGCTGGGCTGACCTTCGGCACGAATGGTTTCAGACTTGGGTACGCTAACAGCGCGGCTATTGGCGATGACACTAGCGGCAATACGAATGACTTTACTGTTAACAACCTAGTCGCATCAGATGTTGTTTTGGATAGTCCGACTAATAACTTTGGTGTTATGTCATCTATTGACAAGGGTGACGGCACTGCGACTTACTCAGAGGGCAATCTTAAAGTTTCTGTTGGTGACAACGAAGAAGCGTTTGGCAGTTTTGGTATGAGTTCTGGTAAGTGGTACTGGGAGATTCGTTATGTTTCTTCAGCGTCAAGCAACAACAAGATTGGTTTAGGTATTGCTGACACAGCCGTACCGAACAATAACGAAGTAACAAACAACGGACATCAAGGCACTACTTATGCGCCTAACGACATACTTGCTGTTGCTGTTGATGTTGATAATGAAACCTTTTCGTTTTACAAGAATGGGTCTATTATTGAAACAGACACTGACTGGTCTGCAAAAGGATGGGCTTCTATTAAGCCAATAGTCACATCATCTAACAGTTCTGGCGAAGAAGTTTGTATACTTAACTTTGGTCAGGATGACACATTTGCTGGTGCTATAAGTGCGACAGGAAACACTGACGAAAACGGACAGGGTGTTTTTAAGTATGCACCACCGTCTGGGTTCTTGTCACTCTGTTCAGCCAATCTGCCAACAGGTGCTATCAACACGCTGGCTGATGAAACGCCAGAGGATTATTTCAATACTGTGCTTTATACTGGCACAGGCGCAAGCAACAGTGTAACCGTAGGATTTCAGCCGTCACTGACGTGGATTAAAAACAGGACGGATAGTGCGTTTCATATTTTGACTGATTCTGTGCGAGGAGCTACAAAGCGTTTGTTTTCTGATGCCACAAATGCTGAATCAACATCAGCACAATCCTTAACGTCTTTCGATTCTAACGGCTTTACGGTTGGCACAGATAACACTGTCAACGGCTCTAGTGATGGAATAGTAAGTTGGAACTGGAAAGCTGGCGGCACAGGCGTAAGCAACACCGATGGCAGTATCACAAGCACAGTGAGCGTGGGTGCTACTAGCCAACAGAACTGGTTTAGTGTGGTGTCTTGGACAGGTACTGGGGCTAACGCTACTGTTGGTCACGGATTAAATGGTGCTACGCCCGAACTTATCCTATTGAAAAATCGTAATGATGCTACAAATTGGACTGCTGGATGTACTCACTATCCCAGCGGCTGGCAAAACTATCAACGATTGAATGATACTTCAGCGGTTCTTACAGCCAGCTCAGTTTGGAACAACACCGCCCCGGCAACCAGTGTTTTCTCTGTTGGTACAAGTAATGGGGCTAACGGAAGTGGTGACGGAATAATAGCATACTGTTTTGCAAACGCCGAAGGGCTGTGTAAGGTGGGGGCTTATGGACCTGGAACTGGCAACAGTAACGGACCCTTTGTCTTCACAGGATTCCGACCCGCTTTTATTTTGGTGAAAGGAATTGGTGGCACTATAAACTGGGCAATAAGGGACAATAAAAGGTTAGGAAGAAATCCAACTGAACATTATCTCATACCAGATTTAAGCAACGTCGAAGGTAGCGCATCCAGTACAGGCGTAGACTTTTTGTCAAATGGCTTTAGGTTTCGTGGCGGCAGTGGCATTGGTAACTTATCCGGAGCGAATTACATCTACTTAGCCATAGCCGAACAACCATTCAAATACGCAAACGCGAGGTGATATTATGTGGACATATCAAGGCAAACGAATAAGAGAAGGCAGAGCGTGGAAGAACGCTGACGGCATCCAGCACCCGACAAGCTGGGGCAGATGGTCTGACGATGAGAAGGTTGCGGCTGGCCTAGTCTGGGTTGACCCACCAGCGTCATTTGACAATCGCTTTTATTGGGATTCTAACACACCCAAAGCATTGGACGATGTCAACGCTGTCGATGAGGACGGCAATCCTGTACTAGAAGACGGTGAGCAGATGGTCATTCTTGGCTTGAGGTCACAGTGGAAAGCCACTATCAAGCAACAGGCTGGTGGATTACTTGCGCCTACCGATTGGATGGTAATCAAGGCTAGTGAGGTTGCTGACTATTCTGTTGGCCAAGCGACACTCGATTATAGAGCAAGCGTGAGGACTGCCTCAAACACAATCGAGGCGGCAATAGATGGCGCGGCTGACCATACAGCGTTTATGGCGTTGTTCGATGTGCCTGTTGATGCTGACAATAACCCAACTGGGAACGCCCCTATTGCTGATTGGCCGGAGGCTGACTGATGGACGAAACTAAAGCACATCTAGAACGCCACGAAGCTGAGTGCGCTGTTCGTTATGAGCAGTTACAGGGCTGGATAAAAGCCTTAGACAAACGTATGTGGCGTCTTGAGGCTCTGATAATGGGTTCTACTTTGGCTATGGTTGTAATGGCAACGGCTGTAGTAGCTAGGCTAGTCTGATGGGCGAATGGGTTGTTGCTTTTTTGTTAGTTATGTATCAAGGGGTAGGGGATGACCGAAGATCAATTGCTAAGAATTTGCTACACTTTCGTTCTATTGATGATTGCAATTACTTTGCAAAACAAATCACCAGAACCCACGGAAATTACCAGCATCTGGATTTAGTTGACCCAAGAGATAGGGTTACAGCATACTGCTTACCGAAAGCAATAGACCCTAACAAAACGAAGGTATACTGATGTTAGCCGAATTAGCCGCCGCCAATGCCGCATTTGCTGTTATAAAGCAAGCAGTGACGAACTCTGGTGATTTGGCTAGGGCAGGGACTGCTATTGCGAAATTTGTCGGTGCTAAAGAAGACTTGGAAAAGAAAGTTGCTGGCAAGAGCAAGTCATCTGTTGGCGGCTCAGACCTACAAGCTTTTCTTGCATTAGAGCAAGTTAAGGAATCTGAGTATCAACTCAAACAAATCATGATATATACTGGCAGGCCAAGGCTGTGGTCTGACTGGCAAGCTTTTCAAGCTAAGTGTCGCACAGAGAGACGTGAAGCACAGAAGAAAGCTAGAAGACGCAAACAATTCATATTAGAAATGTTCGTAGGTGCAATGGCGGTCCTTATTATGGTCGGCATTGCTGGTACAGTTGCTTATTATTTAAGGAGTTAGCTATGATGGGCGTTCTAAATTCTATCCTTGGGGGCGGTGATGTAATCAAGAAAGGCTTGAGCCTTATCGATGACATGCATACCAGCACTGAAGAAGAGATTGCGGCTAAGAGTAAGGCCAAGATTGATTTGATGGGAGCATACGCACCATTCAAGATTGCACAAAGATATTTGGCCTTGATGTTTGGAGGCACATTTCTTGGTAGTTACTTGATTGTTCTTGGCATGACTATCTCAGGTTATGGCGATCCTGACGCAGTGACTAAGGTGATGGAGCAGTTTAGCATCAACTATGCTATGTTAATTATACTTGGATTTTATTTTGGCGGTGGCGTTATTGATAGCGTAAAGGGTAAAAAATGATTGATGAACTAACTGACATTATAGCAAAGCATGAAGGCTTGAGGCTTGACATGTATATGGATACAGTGGGTGTGCCAACTATTGGATATGGTCATAACTTACAAACACCTATAAGCGAAACAGCCGCTAAGCAAATACTAAAAGATGATGTAAGTGTAGCTGTACAAGAGCTAGATGATCGTATGGAATGGTGGAGAGATTTGCCTCACCAAGCTCAGATAGTATTAGCTTCTATGGTATTCAACCTTGGTTGGCCTCGATTCTCACAGTTTAAAAAGTTTCGATCTGCACTAGAAGACAGAGACTATTCTAGAGCGGCTTTAGAGATGGAAGATTCTCTTTGGTACAATCAGATAAAAACTAGAGGCGTTGAATTAAAAAACATGATGTTGGATTGCAATGATTAATGATAAGAACTTAGAAGCTTACGAAGCTGTTCAAACTTATGGTACTGTTCGTGAAGCATCTGATGCTATAGGCATACCTAAAAGTACTTTGCATAACAGACTGAAAGCATACGAACATCAATTGTTAATGAAATCTGAGGATAAACCATACTCCCTACCCACACAGGAGGATGATGATGTTGACGTTGAAGAAATCGTGGATATGCTCCACAAGAGATTCCAGAAGCGTAAGAAGCACAAGGAATCTAAAAAATGGTTACAAGTTAATATGGAATCTGATGAGCCTTTTGCTCTGCTTTGGCTTGGCGATCCTCACATTGATGATAATTATTGTGATTGGGATGTACTTCAAGAACACCTATCAATTATTAATAGCAACGATAGAATCTTTGGTTGCTCTTTAGGTGACTTTCAGAACAATTGGATAGGCAGATTGTCTCGTCTTTATGGTGAGCAAGAGAACTCAAAGAAGACTGCTTTAAAGCTAGTTGAATGGCTTATAGATAGCATGAAGCCTATGATATTAATTGCTGGTAATCACGACATGTGGTCAGGTGCTGGTGATCCATTAAAATGGATGGCTGGTCACAGAGCTATTATGGAAGACTGGGAAGCTAGAATACAGATTAACTTTCCTAACAAAACAAACATAAGAATACATGCCGCACATGATATGCCGGGTCACAGTCAATGGAATGCTCTACATGCACAAACCAAGATGGCTAAGTTTAAAAGCAATTCTGATCTTTACATTAGTGGTCATCGTCACAATTGGGCTTTAGCGCAAATGGAAGAGGTAGAGCAAAAAAAGATCATGTGGTTGGCAAGGGCAAGAGGCTTTAAATACCATGATAGTTATGCGTTTGTTAAAGGGTTTGATCAACAGAACTTTGGTCAATCAATCATGCAAGTTATTGATCCTAGAAGTCATGATCCATTTCTTCGTCATCAATGCTTTCCATGTCCGAAGATGGGTCATCAATGGCTTCTTCATCTTCAATCTCGCAAAGAATAGATTCATATGCAATAGCCGCATATCCAGCTATGTCTAGCCATGAGTCAAGATGACAAGGAGTTTCCTTTAGTCTTCCAAGCTTTAACATAATCATCATTGAAACCATTTCCTGTGGTGTTATGCGTCTTTCGTGATACGAAGACCACATATCAGCTATGTGTTTCATGCTTTCACTGGGGTCACCATAACTTTGCTGTCTTTCATTTAGAGTTTCAAAAAGACTACTGCAAAATTCTTCTCTGTACTTAAGCATAGATATCTCCTATAATAGGTAACACCGCTCATTTCTGCGGTTGTGGGGGGAAGACGGGGAGGATTATTTCTCTCCGTTTTCTTTTTCTGTAAAGTCATAGATTATAAAGCCTGACTTGTGTTTTTTAATGGGAACATCATATTCGTCTGATTCATCGTAGGTGTGACCTTCAACAAGTATGTTACTCTTTTTGAGGCCATCAATGAATTGTAAGAAACCTATTTGATAGGATAGTGGCTCTAGTTCTCTCATTATTCTGCTTGGCTCAAAGAGAATGCCTGTTACCTCTATTAGCTCACCATCATCTATCCAGTCTTCAAACCTTTTTCTTGCTTCGTATTCTGATATTAATATTGCTTCATCATGTGACATAATGATTGCTTTCAAATACTTGTATTGGCGCACCGTGACCATCTAATATTCTATCTATCATAAGCAAGCAAAACCTAAGTATAACTGATTCTGCATCATCTAGGGTGTTGAATGTAGATATTGTCATATAGCAAGTTGAGCCATTGTTATCGTTATCTGTGATAGTAATAGATATTGCAATCTCTTCAAATGACATTTTGGATATGTGCATAAACAAGGATCGCTTGTCAGTCTTGATACCACTACCAGACAACATTAAGCAGTCGTTAGATTGATTTGCTTCATTAAGAAAGATTTGTGCGTGATTGCAAAGTATCTTGTGTATACGTTTGTCATGCAACAAAGATTGAATTGGTGTCATGTTTTAAACAACTTTGCGTCAGGTTTGAAGCGTACATCAGCATTAGATTCATAACACTTTATACACTTTAAGTTATTATTAATGTAGATGACAAAAGGTTCATTGCGGCAAGATAGGTATGTGCCGCAAGACACACACCTTTCCTTAATGATTTCTTTAGGCGGCTCTGATTTGGACTTTCTTTTTCTTGAAGCCATCAGTGAGTCTATCTTTCGCTTTTTGACCGAGCTTGCCGATGCGTTGGCTGTTGATACGCCAGCAATCATCAAGTTCATCTGAGGATGTTGCGCCCAAAAACTCTTGGAGTATTCTAGATTCTTCATCATTATCTTGTTCCTTTTTATCTTCAATCTCTGAAAGAGGCAAGTCTTCACCAGCATAAATTGTTACGCCAAGACCCATGTAAGCTAATGCTTTTACAAGGCAACGCTGATGAGCCTTGTTAACATCGAAGCTGTTTGGGTTTTGAATGCCTTTGTTGCGATGATCAAGCACAGGATAGATTTCTGTAGCACATTCGTCATCAATATCTACACTTACTTTTACATACGCATAACCGTTAGGGTCTAGCATGTATGGTAATTGCATTTCATTATAGTCGAATATATATTTTGTGAATGTGGCTTGTGGGTAATGTTGCTTGACAATCATCCAAGCCCAGGCCCAAGACAAATATGTCATCCCAGCTTTTTTCTCAGTGTGATCTGAGCAGTCGATTGCGCTAAGTGTTTTCCAAATACTCATGTTATTCTCCATCCTTTGGTGTGTTTAATCTGCATGTAACAGTCCCTGATTTGCTTCTTGTGACAACAACTGACCAACCTTTGCGATTCCCGGTTAGCGCATATGTCATCTTTCTGCATTTGGGAGGTAGCCATTCTTTGAACATATTCTTAGATTCTGTGTTCATGTGTTCAGCACCTTTGTAGTCAATCATGTTTTCTACAGACAAATTGAGAGATGACTCAAAGTCAGGACTGAAGTCATCATGTTCACGCAAGTCCATAGTATACATGTCGTCATAGACGATTGGTGGCAGTGCATAGATAGAATCATCTACACCATTGCCTTGGTAAAAATCCCAAAACTT
>Ga0187219_1001078_pt1 | contig 13194 bp, 16 predicted proteins | sample 13SPOviralmetaG_FD_130162 | JGI IMG/M metagenome (GOLD analysis project Ga0187219, IMG submission 130162) | Marine viral communities from the oligotrophic San Pedro Time Series (SPOT) site, San Pedro Channel, CA, USA - 13 SPOT_SRF_2010-07-21... | ecosystem: Environmental > Aquatic > Marine >... | reverse complement strand
TCGTAGAATCTACCCCAGTACCAGAAGGCGTGGCAGAATTTGCTCATCTAAAAACACCTTTAGATGACCTAGTGAATCCGCCAAACGCTGATCCTTACGGTTTCGAAGGAGACGGTAGAGATTTGCTTCCCGGTGCAACACGTGCCGAAGAGCCAAAGCACTTCTTAGGTGCGTATTCAGGACTAAAAGATGGCCCTGTCGTTGAAGGACCAGCGTTAGCCGGTGAGCCTCAAATTTCACCAGCCCAAAAGTCTGCTCTTATGTGCGAAAAGCACATTCACGATCAGCTTATAGATACTAACGCTGTAACCACTATTAGAAAAGCTATATTTGAGGCTGCTCTATTGGGTACAGGCGTTATTAAAGGTCCGCTGAATATGTACAAACGTATTCATCAGTGGGAGCGGGACGAAAGCGGTGAACGTATGTATCAACCATACGAAAAAATCGTTCCTCGTATTGAGCACGTTTCAATCTGGGACTTTTACCCCGACCCATCAGCAACAGACATCGAAGATGCAGAATTTGTGATTCAACGACACAGGATGAATCGGCAACAGCTTCGTGGTTTGATTACGATGCCACATTTTCGTGCTGATACTATTCGGGAAGTCTTAGCAAAAGGGCCAAACTACACAGATAAATACTTTGAAGATACAATCCGTGAGGATGAAACAGAAGCATACTATAAAGAAAATCGCTTCGAGGTTTTTGAATACTGGGGCGTGATTGATTCACATATGGCTCAATCTGTAGGCATGGATGTAGATCAACAGCCTGACGAACTAACGCAGATTCAAATTAACGCATGGGTTTGTGGTGGCGAAGTCATAAGGTGCGTTGCTAATCCGTTTACGCCTTCTAGGATTCCATTTTTTGTAACACCTTACGAAATTAACCCGTATCAACTATGGGGTGTGGGCGTAGCAGAAAATATGGAAGATGCACAGATGCTTATGAACGGTCACGTTCGTATGGCTATTGATAATCTCGCTCTTGCAGGTAACTTAGTGTTTGACGTGGATGAAGCCAGCTTGGTTCCCGGTCAAAATATGGACATCTTTCCCGGAAAAATCTTCCGTCGTCAGTCTGGCGTCACGGGAACAGCAATTAACGGCCTGAAGTTTCCGAACACTGCGCCTGAGAACATTCAGATGTATCAAATCAGTCGTCAGTTGGCTGATGAAGAAACAGGACTTCCGTCGATTATGCACGGTCAAACGGGAGTATCAGGTACAGGTAGAACTGCTGCGGGTCTATCTATGCTCATGGGTGGCGCAAGCCTTTCTATGAAAACAGTGATTAAGAATGTAGATGATCACCTTTTAAAGCCTATGGGCGAAGCGTATTATCAATGGAATATGCAGTTTAACGAAGACATGGATGACATCAAAGGTGATCTTGAGATTAAACCTCGTGGTGTAGCTGCTGTTATGCAGAAAGAAGTACGTAGTCAGCGTCTCATTGGTCTACTACAAACTGTATCGAATCCGATGCTGGCACCGTTCATCAAGATTCCAAACCTAATACGGGAGTTGGCAATCTCCCAAGATATCGACCCTGATAGTCTAGTTAACGATGTAAATGAAGCGCAGATATACGCCGAAATGCTAAAAGGAATGATGGCAAATGCTGAACAACAAGCAGGCCCAGATGGTGGCCCCCCTAGTCAACAACCCCCCGGTATGGCAGGGGTTGGAGGAGTACCTCAACAGCCTCAAGATGCTGGCGGTACAAGCACTGACGGTAGCGCAGTCGGAGTCGGAGTTGCGCCAGTTGCAGGGGAAGCTGGTTTTACTGGAAACGCTCCTCAAGTTGAAGGATAATCATATAGCAGTGGTTAAGGAACAAAAACGATGAGTTTTATAGACTGGTATTACCCACAGCCTGTTACGACCCCGGATGAGGCTAATGATGAACTTGATCAAATCGTAGATGACAATTCTTCTGCGCCGTCCTCTGATGAAGGAGTTGGCGGTGGAACGCGCATGTCGGAAACTGGCGTTGCACGGACGTTCGGTCAAGGCCCAGACATAGATATTGGTGCGCTAAGTGTGGTTAGTGCTAACGATATACAGTTCACTGATTTTAATAACTACCTTGAAGCACGAGGGCTACCGGCACGAGAAGGATTTTTCTCTAGTACAGACTTTAGTTCACTAGGATCGCAGACTAATCTTCCCGGTTCTAAAACTGTTTCAGGTGTGGCTAGTGCGCTAACAAACAGCCCTATGATAGGATTTGCTGCAGGTGTTTTCAGTCCGACACGTGAAGTAATGGATCCTACTGGTACATCTTCGCGATATATTCACGAATCAGGAATATTTAACACGATTGCAAGCATGAATATAGCAGAAGAATTTAGTGATTTAGCTGCAATCAAAGATGCTTATGAAAAGAATCCTACCGCCGGTAGTAAACAAAATGGAATTATTATGCACATGAATGGTCGTCCTATTTATCGGATGCCGGGATCTGCTTACTACAAACATAAAATTCCGGGGCTAGGAGAGATTAGTCAGCTTCAAGGTCAAAATCTAGAAAAGCTAGCAATGGCACCTGCCGCGTTTGATGCTTTCAAGGCACAGCTTTTAAATAACGATGGCAACTTTGAGGGCGGCGGCACTATCAATTCCAACGACACGTTCATATCGACACCTAACGGCGGATACAACTTAGACGGGACGTTTAACTTCGGAGGCCAAACATCTGCTAGGATGGGAAACATGGAAGATAAAGTTTCTTTAGGCAACCAGTTGTTTGATCACGTTACAGATGAAAACGCAAAAGCACAAGCTGCAGCTAGAACAAGCTACGCTACTGCTGTTCTCGAAGGACTACGATCTCTACCATCAAATGCGACTTCTGCTGAACGTACGTCAGTCATTCAAAACGTTGTGAACATGTCTAGGAACATGACAACGCCTACAAGTGTGCTGTCAAAGGTAACGTCTCCTCCATCCGCATCAATCAAAGATCGTCGTGCAGCCGTTAAAGCTATGCAGGTTCAGGGTCCAGCCGGTAAAAAATCATACGCAGTAGACTACGAGGGAGACTACGCTTCGGGTCGAGAGGGTGGTTTGGATGGCGAGATGTCTCGTGACGAACAAGCGAATGAATATAGTGACGACAGTAGCTGGGACGGAGATTTTGATTTAGCGCAAGGCGGTAAAATTCGCGGGTACGCTCCCGGCGGAGAGGTTTCGTCCGACTCAGACGACGCTGCCGACGACGACATGGGCGACGTTGCAACGATGGATTCATCTCGTTCTGCTGCAGATGTGGCAGATCAGTTCTCCGACGAAGACGCGGGAATGTACGATGGCGGCAATGACGATTCTGATGATCGCGGATCGGATGAAACAAAAGCAGCAGCCAACAAAAACATCAGGGATAACATCGTATCGGCTCTGCAAAATCGTAGCCTAACACCGGATCAAAGACGCCAAGTTAATCAACTGGTACAGGGAAGCACACCCTCAATTGAAGAACTAGATGCTCAAAAAGGATTTGCAAGTACGCCTTCTGCACAATCTACGGGCACAAATACGTTTGGTAATTTTTTAGCAGATACTGCAGATTCTGCTCTTCAGGCCGGTTTCTTACAGGCACTAGGCATGGCGATAGGATTTAACTACGGCGGGACAGTTAAAAATAATTACGCTGAAGGTGACATGATCACAGGTGAGCAGGCTAGTCAAGAGGGACAGCCTGTCCTAACTGCCAACGAAGTTATGGAAGGCACCGAATCTGGCTTTATTCAAGCAAAACCTTCTCAGGTATCTGAGGCTGCTACTGTAGCAGACGACGTTGATATGCAAGGCGACGTAGGTGGAGAGATAATTAACGCATCTGCTGTTGTAGAGGCAGGTGAAGCAGATATTGCTAAGATGATTGCAGACGCACGAGACTACGCCCGTCAAAACGGAATCGAGTTGCCTGAAAGCAAAGAAAAGAGCGACATTCGCGTATCAAAGGGCGAAGCTTACATCGAAAAGGAATTAGTTCCGATCATTGGTCGGGACAAAATTCGCAAAATTAACAATCGTGGAAAGAAAGATACCCGCCGTAAGATTAAAGAAACACAGGCGGCTGCAGAAGGCGGTTTCATAAAAAAAAAGTTCGCAGAAGGTGACACGATAAAAGGCTCCCTCAGTAGAGCAATAGGGTCTGATCAAGTCAACGTAACCCAACAAGACGCAATGGGGTTTATGCCCACCGCGCCTTCTTCTACAGATAGTTTTCAACCTCTCCCTAGCACACCGCTCCCTAAACTAAGTCGTTTCGAAACAGAAGCACGGGATCTACTAGAAGTTCTTGAAGATAACAGAACGAACGCTTACATCCCAAAAGGAAGAAGCAAAAGCGGGGCGACTATAGGAATAGGTTTTGATATTGGACAACACAACGTTCGTGATTTAAAGCGTATGGGACTTAGTTCAGACATTATTCAAAAGTTAACTCCATATACAATGAAAAAAGGATCTACGGCTAAGTCGTTTTTAAAGTCTAATCCGCTATCCCTAAATGAAAAGCAGGTAGAAGACATTAACACAACCGTTATTCGTAAGAAATACGAAGACTTTAGCCGAATATATCCAGAATACTCCGAAATAAGAGATGCGGGAAAACGTGCAGTTATGTTTTCTGCATTCTTCGGGGGCGGTCTACAAAGATACAAGACCTTCAGAAACGAATTTGATAAAGCACAAAATGTAGAGCAAGCCCTCAAGAGAGGACTAATTAATATAGTTCCTAAAGGAGCAGCGGAACATAATCGTGCTAAGAAAGCTTTGAATTGGTATAGAAACTACGGGATTAAGGTTATGCCTACTCCTACATCTAAACCAAGACAGAATCCGTCAGCTACCCGCTAACTTAGCGGCCCTGACACAACCGGAGCGGCTACCCACAGCCATGTGGCCCCGCTAGTGAGGTAATAAAATGGCAAAAGCAAGAGGCCACCGTGCCAATAAAGCAAACGACTCTTTTGGAACCGTCAATAATGACAGTCTTTACAAAGGAAAGTATCGTGAAGAAGTCTACGAAGACGAAGAAGATAATACGGAACTTGAAGCTAGCGAAGAAGTTGAATCAGATGCTGAACAACCTGTAGCTGCAGAAGAAGGTGAAACCTTTGGGTCTAAACCAGAATCTAAAGAACCGGATTATAAAAAACGATACGACGATCTTAAACGACATTATGACGAACGGCTTGCTGAGTGGAAACAAGAAAAGGGCGAGTTTATAACCCGCCTTAACACTTCGTCCAAACCGCAAGTTGCAGAAGATACATCGGAACTAGGCGCATTTAAAGATCAATACCCCGACGTATACGACGCAATCCACAAGATCTCATCATCTCAATCTGAAGCTAGAGTGAAGGGTCTTGAAGAAGAGTTATCGCAGATCAAAGAACGCGAACGAGCCTTAGAAAAACAAAAGGCTTATCAAGAGTTACTTAGACTGCAGCCCGATTTTGAAAACTTAAAAGACGACGAAGCCTTTAATACTTGGCTTAAAAGTCAGCCTAAATCAATTTCTGATGGTGTTTACAACAACAGCACAGATTCTCTTTGGGCTAGTCGGGTGGTTGATTTGTACAAGGCAGACGCTGGCCTGTCAAAAACAACGACATCAAAGTCCAAACAAAACAAGAAAGCTGATGCTGCCATGTCCGTATCGCGCAATGCCTCAAAAGAGGTTGGTACAGGCGGGGGAGACAAGCGTGTTTGGAAAGCTTCAGACATCGCCAAGATGAAATCGCATGAGTTTGAAAAATTCGAAGTAGAACTAGACCTTGCGAGATCTGAAGGGCGAATCGACTTCAACTCTTAATACTAAACCTCAAAATGGAAGGAAAAGCAGATGGCTTTTAATCGCGCTGCAGGTTACAATAACCTGCCTTCCGGTAACTTTACACCGGAAATCTTTAGCCAGAAAGTCCTCAAGTTTTTTCGTCGCGCTTCGGTTGCTGAAGACATCACGAATACTGATTACGCTGGCGAAATTGAGAACTTTGGCGATACAGTACGTATCATTAAAGAACCTACAATCACAGTAAGTGCCTACTCACGTGGCTCTGTGGTTAACCCACAAGACTTGGCTGACGACCAGACAACTATGGTTGTTGACCAAGCAAACGCATTTGCGTTCAAAATTGATGACATCGAAGAGCGTCAGTCTCATGTTAACTTTGAGGCACTGGCTACTTCTTCAGGTGCATACTCTTTGAAGCGCAAGTACGACTTCAACATCCTGCAAGCAATTGCTAACGGTGCTGGCATTGCCGGTGCTGATGACGCATCACTTACTGGTGGCTTGAATTCAACCAACACTGCTCTGGGTACTGCCGGTACACCAATTGCAGTTCACACTGCTCCAGACAACGCTGTCAATCTGATGCTAGAAATGGCAAAAGAACTTGATGAGCAGTCTGTTCCAGAAGAGAATCGTTGGTTCGTTGCTTCTCCTGCTTTCTACGCCAAGCTGTTCTCAGCCGGTGCAAAGTTTGCAGAAGTACAGGTAACCGGTGACGGCACTTCACCTCTGCGTAACGGTCTTGTTATGCAGGGCAACATTGCTGGCTTCCAGTGCTACAAGTCTACTGCTCTGGTAACTGGTGGAACTGACGCAGTTAGCATCTCTGGTGTGACTGCTGCTGCAGGTGAATCTGTTGTTTTGGCTGGTCACATGTCAGCCGTTGCAACTGCATCTCACATTGCAAAAACCGAAGTAGTTCGGTCAACTGAAACCTTCTCCGACATCGTTCGTGGTCTTCATGTGTTTGGACGTAAAGTCCTTCGCCCAGAAGCACTCGTTCGCGGTGTTGTAGATACTGTTGCTTAAAGGGAGAACTAGATAATGGCTACTTACTCTATTACTGGTGTCGGAACTACCGGCTTCCCAGCAAGCGGACCAAACGTTCGCGTAATCAGCGAAGTTGTTGACTTTAGCGCAACAACCAACGCCACCGGCGACGTTTTCGAAACTCTCAGCATTCCCGCAGATACTGTGATCTTGGGTGCTGGTATCAATGTTATCACTGCTGACTCTGCAGGTAACTCAGGTACTATTGAGTTGGGTGATGCAGGTGATCCTAACCGTTACGTAGCAGCATCTACTGTTGCTGCAGCAGGTCAGGAAACTGCAATCTTTGCAACAACTGTACCGCATCTGTACGATGCAGCAGATACTATCGACATGGTTATCGGAACAGGAGCAATCAATGCTGTTGTCCGTGTCTGGGCGATTATTGCTGATTGTACTGGCGGTGTAGAAACTGCACAGACAGTTACCTTCTCATAATCTACTGTCGGGGGGCAGGGCAACTTGCCCCCTTGACACTCTTTTTATTTTATGATATAAGCAAGCAACCTTGCCGGGGGTAAACCCACTATGCCACGTAAAAAAGAAACTCCGATACGCAAAACAACGACAGGTAAAGGTGCAAACTATCGCCCTACCAAATCTGGCGCAGGAATGACTGCAAAAGGCGTAAAAGAATATAAAAAGAAAAATCCCGGCAGTAAATTAAAGACTGCTGTTACTGGCAAAGTAAAACCCGGAAGCAAGGATGCTAAACGTCGCAAGTCTTTCTGTGCACGTTCTGCAGGACAGATGAAGCAGTTTCCTAAAGCAGCAAAAGATCCGAACAGTCGTTTACGTCAAGCGCGGAAGAGGTGGAAATGTTAGCAGCCCTAATTGGACCAATCTCAAACCTAGCCGGAACATGGCTAGAAGGTAAGGTTGAAAAGACCAAAGCCGAAACCGGTGCGAAGGTAGCCAAAGCAAAAGCTGAAGCTGTCATCATGGAAAAAAAAGCTACCGGTGAAATCGACTGGGACTTGAAGATGGCAGATGCTTCTGCATCCTCGTGGAAAGACGAGTGGTTAACAATTTTGTTTTCGGTGCCCCTGATTTTAGCCTTCTGTGGTGATTGGGGTAGACAGATTGTTACAGACGGTTTTACAGCTTTAGAAACTATGCCTGAATACTATCGATACACGCTTGGTGTTATTGTAAGCGCAAGCTTCGGAACACGAGCAGCAACAAAGTTTTTTGGTAAGAAATGATTACGGTAGAACAATTCCTTGCTTGGAAGATATTGCCTCGCTGCATGATGCTGGCAAGCACTGTCATGTCTTGGCGATGTGCTGAGTGGTTCATGGAACTAGACACGCCTACTGCTGCCCAGAGTGCTTTCGTCAGTGTGGTAATGGGCGTAATGACAGGTGTATTTGGGATTTGGATGGGCCATGAACACAAAAGCGACAACAAAAGTTAAAAGTCCGTGTGTCGGTATATGCACATTAGATTCTGCAGGAAAGTATTGCACTGGCTGTGGTAGAACTATAGAGCAAATAATTAGTCGAGGTAAAACTAGATGAAATACAATACGTCACATTTCCTAGATAAACTCATCGAACACGAGGGTATGGTCTTAACTGTGTACGAAGACAGTTTAGGCATCGAAACTATCGGAATTGGTCGTAACCTCAAAGACCGGGGAATCACCAAAGAAGAACTAGAATACATGGATATCCCCAGCATAGCGGTTGTCTATGAACATGGTATTACGGAAGCTGATGCTCGTTACCTTGCAATGAATGATATTCGTATCGTAGAGAACGAACTGTGCAAAGTTCATCCGTGCGTAGAAAACCTAGATTCTGTACGTCAACTAATTCTCATGGACATGGCTTTTAACATGGGTGTCCCCCGTCTGTGCAAGTTCAAAAATATGTGGAACGCTATTCACGAGGGTCGGTTTGATCTAGCAGGAATGGAGATGATGGATTCCCGCTGGGCAACGCAGGTAAAATACAGAGCAGTTAAACTTTCGGATGCTATGAAGGCAGGAGAATTTTAGATGAAGACGATTGCACAAAAAATCGGAATGACAGAGGAAAAGAAAAAAGAATCTACAGGTCTACCCAAACCGTTTCCGTCAGATGCTCCGTCTCGTTTCCACAAAAGTTATTACAATAACAACATTGAGGGCATTAAAAAGATATACAAAGAGCAAGGCATCGAACTTCCTAGCTACTTTGATAGTGCGGATTCTTACATTGATTACCGTAAATCGCAAAAACAATATGGCGGACGAGTGCAGCCTCGTGGCGCACAGCGCAGTTCGGAGACACGATAATGGCAAGGGGTAGACAGGCTGCTTCTAGTGCAGAAAAATCTCGTGGGGGGTTAAAAGACCATATAGAAAACTACAAACCCCTTTCTGTAGAGGAATATAATAAGGGAATGCTTACACCTGAAGGTCCTTCTGAAAAAGCTAAAGAAGAGATCAAAAAAGGAAAGGAAGTCTGGTTTACATAATGGCACCTAGAGCAAAAACAAAACCCAAAAGCAGAGTCAATGAAGCAGGTAATTATACCAAGCCTGCTATGAGAAAATCCTTGTTTAACAGAATAAAAGCTGGTAGTAAAGGTGGTAAACCCGGTCAGTGGTCTGCACGTAAAGCGCAGATGCTGGCTGTTGCATATAAAAAAGCAGGAGGCGGTTACCGCGATTAACATGGAATCTATAACAGTTATTGATAACTTCTTACAAAATCCAGATGAAGTAAGAAGAATGGCACTATCTCAGACATACAAAAAAAATGACATATCGGGGGGCTATTGGCCGGGAGGAAGAACTGAACAAGTAGCAGAACTAAATCCAGAGTACACCAATCATATACATCGAAAAGTGTTAAATGTCGCATATAACACCGAAAGAACCTCTGTTATAGCGGCTAAGATCTCCTCTGAATTTCAATATGTCACTAACGATTTTGGTTTTGGAAAAGTGCATTGTGACCATGATGAGGTAGCTGCAGTTCTGTATTTAACGCCGGATGCTCCTATCGATTCTGGTACAGAGTTCTATAAGCAACTAAAGGATATACCAGAAGATCTGGGTCTTGCTTATACTGATGTTTGCGCTTCGGTTGCTACAGGAAACCCTATAACAGAAGAACAACAGAAGATAAAAGATGCGATTCTTTCTTACTATGTAAAAACAGATGTAGTGGCAAACATATACAATAGATTAGTTGTATACCCTTCTAGTTACCCCCACTGTGCAACTCGTTACTTTGGAAATACACTAGAGGATGCGCGATTAACACAAGTGTTTTTTATATCATGCGATTATCACAATGCAAGATTTAAGTATAAGGCAGATAGCCTACGATACGGGGACGATTTTAAACCGGACTTTATGTAACCTTTATGATTGAGTTTCTTTTAGTTGTATACTTAGGAGCAAACGTACTTGATCAGACCCAACGTTTCAAAGATGTTGACAGGTGCTTATATTTTGCGGAACGGCTGTCTAACCAACGGTCTGTTCCTGTAGGAGACGGAAGAAGACTCAACATAACAGCCGTGTGCAAACCAATAGCGAAATGAGGAAATAATGGACCCAATTACTGCTATTGGAATTGCTACTACAGCCTACAGTGCAATCAAAAAAGGATTTGAGGTAGGCAAAGAAGTTGAGTCGATGGCAGGCGATTTGGGTCGCTGGATGAATGCCATCAACGCCGTAAAGACCAGCCACAGTAAAGCAAAGGGTCGTCGGTTTGGATCTGTCGAAGAGGAAGCCCTCGAAACGTTCGCAGCCAAGAAGAAGGCTGAACAGATGGAAAACGACCTTCGCAACTTTATCGTCGGTCAGTACGGTGTAAATGCGTGGCAGGACATCATTCGAATACAGGCTGAACTTCGTAAAAAACAAAAAGAAGAACAGATGCGACTAGCCCAAAAGCGAGACCAGTTAGTCTACAACCTATTTATGTTTGGTATAATCGTCCTGTTTGTAGCCTTAACTCTACCCATCCTCTGGCTAATCATACAAAACGTTTGACAAACGTCGGTTTTTCTTCTATACTATAGCTTAGAGGAGAACACATGCGAACTCTTGCTATAGACGCCCTGAGACACAAGTACGAGGCACAAAAAAAGAATGCTGAATACACTTTTAAACATTGTACAACCGATCTGGGACGGCTCGATGCTGCTCTGGCAGAATGGGTTGACGCAAATCAAAAACTTAACGCAGTCTTTGAGATCGAAGACGACATCGATTTTTATTAACTGCCTTGCATTGGGTTTGCTAAATACTGGCAAGCCTTTCACTAAAATTGGTAACTGGTTTTGGAAGAAGCACCGCGACGTGTTCAATTGGAAGAAATAAGATGGCTCCCCGCGCCCCACAGCGAAGCCTCAAGGCTTGGACAAAGCAAAAGTGGAGAACCGCAAGTGGAAAGCCATCCACGCAGGGACCCAAAGCAACCGGAGAACGTTATTTACCGGAAAAAGCAATCAAGGCGTTATCAAAGAAAGAGTATGCGGCAACCACCGCTGCTAAAAGAAGAGCAACTCGTGCTGGTAAACAAGTCGCCAAACAGCCTAAAAAGATACAAGCTAAAACCAAAAAATATAGGAAAGTCTGATGCCAGTAACGAGCACGGCAAGTAAGTTTTTTACAAATGCAATAGACCTTACTACAACCGGTCAGACGACAGTGTATACTGTTCCTAATAATCATTCGGCTGTGGTCAAGGCCCTGATATTAGCCAATACTGATTCAGCTAACAGAACAATAACTCTTCAATGGTATCACAAGGATACTAATGTTACTAAGCCTATTTTAGAAGGACATGCAGTTGCAGGAAGCAACTTTGAAGCCGTCTTCAACGACAATGTTCCTATATATCTACATGCAGGAGACATCTTGTATGTAACGGCTGCAACAGCCAACACAATAGTCGTAACTGTTTCTGTAGAAGAATACTACGACCCTAACCGCGTTTAAAACTGCCCATAAGGAGAATACCCAATGGCAATCACTACTGCAATGTGTACCAGCTTTAAGTCTGAACTTCTAGGTGGTTTACACGATTTAGACACAGATTCACTCAAACTTGCTCTCATCAAAGCTTCCCCATCAGGAACTTACGGTGCGGCAACAACCAACTACTCTGACGTAACTGGTAACTCAGACGAAGCAAGCGGCACCAACTACACGGCTGGTGGTCAGGCTCTTGATTCAGCAACTATATCAGTTGACGGTACTACTGCTATCGTCGATTTTGCTGACGAAGTATTTACAAACGTTACGACATCTGCTGACGGTTGTATCATCTACAATACAGCAAACTCTAACTCTGCAATTGCTGTTATTGACTTTGGTGGTACTGTTTCAGCTACCGCTGGTGATTTAACAATCCAATTCCCTGCTGCAGATGCTTCTAACGCTGTAATTCGTATCGCCTAACTATGGCTACAATTACCTACACAGTAACGGTTGCGTATGATGGAACGGCGAACATCTATTATCTAGATGGTTCAGCTAAACCTGCGCTTACTTTTACTAGAGGTAATACATACGAATTTGATCTATCAAATAGCAGCAACGGCGGTCACCCGCTTGCGTTTAAGGACAGTCTTGGTAATTCTTACACAACAGGAGTGACAACTACTGGAACTGCAGGATCGGCGGGAGCAAAAGTTAGCATAGTAGTTAATGCTTTAACTCCCAGTCAATTACGATACTATTGTACTGTGCACGGAAATTATATGGGTAACACCATATCTGTTCCTGCAGTTTCTACATACAATGCTATCTATGGCACCGGTCAATATGGAAAAGCAGCATACGGAATAGCGACTGCCGATGTAGCCCTAGCCGGAGTATCAGCAACGGGTTCTATTCAGCCTGTAGCTATAAACGGTTTTGAAGTAGATATCTCTGAGCCTCTTGAAAGTGTCAGTGCTTCAGGGTCTATAGGAACTTTGATTGTCGATGTTTTGCAACCCATTGCAGGGGTATCTGCCAACGGTGCTGCAGGACAAGTAGGCGTAGGTACTAGCGGCAACGCTCAATCGGCTGCTGCAACAGGTTTGGTAAATGGTGTTACTGTTAATGTAGCAGAACGTTTAGCTGGAGTAGCAGCCTCGTTTACATTAAACGCTGCCGGTATTGATATCAGAAGTATCAATAAGGTTCCTGTTACTTCTTCTGCTATGACAGGATCAATAGGATCTGTAAGTCCTAATATCTTGCATCCTATATCCGGTGTATTCGCTACGGGCTTTGTAAACACTCTCCGCGAAAACCCGTCCGAAAGTTTAGCAAGCGTAAGCGCAACTGGTTCTATTGGAACCTTAACCCTCGTTGCAACCTCTAACT
>Ga0187219_1001074_pt1 | contig 13232 bp, 9 predicted proteins | sample 13SPOviralmetaG_FD_130162 | JGI IMG/M metagenome (GOLD analysis project Ga0187219, IMG submission 130162) | Marine viral communities from the oligotrophic San Pedro Time Series (SPOT) site, San Pedro Channel, CA, USA - 13 SPOT_SRF_2010-07-21... | ecosystem: Environmental > Aquatic > Marine >... | reverse complement strand
GTACCACGAGCAGTCGTTTCTGCAGTTATAGCGGTAGCACGAGCAGTCGTTTCTGCAGTTATAGCGGTAGCACGAGCAGTCGTTTCTGCAGTTATAGCGGTAGCACGATCAGCCGCTTCTGCAGCAACCTGCGCGGCAACGCTGCCAGCTATTGGAGCACCGTTTTCGTCTACGCCGTCTATTAAATCTATACGAGATGAGAGACTAGTTGCTAACTCAGAAGCAGTTATAGCACTGCTAACAATACCTAGTATATGGGCGACATCCGTAGCAGTCGTAGCAGATACCGCTGTACTAGAGAAAAAAGCCCCTTGCTCACCGTTTAAATTAACGTGCCTGATCCAGTAGTATTTAGTCTGATCGCCGCCAACTTGATCGATATAAACAGACTGCGGCGTAATACCTAATATTTCAGCATCCGCAAAAACGGCGCTGTCCGATCTCCAAATCTCGGTATGGCTATGACCGAAATAAGTAGCGTAAGTCCACGAAAGACTAATTGCGCTAAATAAACCAGTCGCCGTAAAACCTATAGGTGCTACAGGAGAAGACACGCCGTCCGGTGAAGAAGTGCCGCCAGTCCCTGTAAAACCAATAGAGCCAGAAGAAATACTAGCAGGACTAAAGTTAACCGACTGAGACTCAGTAGCTAAGCCGCCTTCAATTAATTCGCGTAGCGTTACAGCGCGGTCTAGTTTATCACCGCGTTGACCAGTTCTAATCTCTACTGTTTCAGCTAACGCAGTTAGAAAGGAAGCTAACTGAGGATCAATGTTAGCTGGAGGCAAAGGTAGACCCGGTAATTTAGTAATCATGTACCTATAATCTCATCTATGGATTGCGCTAAACAAAAACCGTTTATGTCTGTGCCTTCTACTTGTATCTCCCAGACTTTAGCTCTGACGGAAGGCATACGCATAACAGGCTCTCTTAAAGTACCGTTGCTAATACCAGCGGGTAAAGTTGTCACTTGGCTGTACAAGTTTGTCCCACTATTGTAATCAATAGAGTAGCTAGCGACCAGCGTTTCATCTGCCCAGACCTTTGCGACGACAGGGTACTCATTTGCATCTACTGAAAGCCAACCCATACTTACAGGTGCTTCCGACAAAAATTTCTTAGTTTTAAACACTAATTGTTTCTTAGTAGCAGAACCACGATATTTAACAATCTCATCGCCTATAATTAAATATAAGTCACCCGTTTTAGGGTCTTCAAAACCACCTCTTACTTCTGCGGATTGACTAAGCGTAGACAACGCGTTTTCAGTCGCACGAGGGTCCCAAACCCAACCACCGTGAGCAGCACCATCTGTCCAAAACGCAACGTATGTATTCTGGTGCTTAAAGGCTTTTATAGTAGTAGGGTAAAAATCACTGCTCCATTGCTCGGAAGAAATCCCTCCCTCGGACACAATACGACCTGTGTTAGCTTGCACTGAGCAAAGACCATCTGGCCCTGCATACATAACATAGTCGCCCATATCAACAACGCTGTCTGTATTGATGCACGCTTGCGCTAAATCTACACGGATAGCAGTCATCGCGCTCGGCTGCGTACCAGTAATAAAATAAGGTCTACCGTCTGTCAAAGCAACAACGCCGTTGCTAGTAGTAGCTATAGCAACGATATCGTCTTCGGTAGTTATTCTGTAAGCAACAGGCCACGCGTGCGGTAGAAACGCCTCGCTAAGGCAAAATCGTTTTCCAGTAAACCCAGCCATTACGCCGTTTGCTAAACTAGTTAGGCCTTTTAAAGGCCCGTCGGGGTAAAGAGCAACGTCATCGTTTGGCGGGCCTACCCAATCTAAACTAGGTAAAACTTCACCTAAATCGGTACCGTCAGAGTTGTCGGTGACGGTACCGGCTGCAAATCCGCCAGTCTTATAACCTAAAAACTGAAACTGAGTAGCAGTAGAACCGGTGTTAGAGCGGTAAATAGCAATCTTACCAGTAGTAAAGTTATAGTTGCCGCTAGGTATAACACCAGAAGGTATCGTAAGAGTAACCGTTTCACCATCGGTTATTTGAACCACTGTACTAGGGGCGCTTGGTGGGCCTTCTTCGCCGTAAGAGGTTACAAAAGTAAAAACGTACGACACTTCTAAAGGAGTTTGACCTTCGGTCGGCGTACCGGTTACTACTACTGTAGGAGCAGAATCTAAGTAAGTATTGGTCTGGTCTGCGGGGGACGGAACACCTAATCTATAAGATGCGCTGGGGTAAGGAGTCGCAGCCTCTATAGTAGCCCTAACGCCCATGCGTGGGTAGTCTTCGCCAGTCCAATAAAGTCTATCAAATGTGTCCCCGGGGATAGGGCCGCGAACTACGCTTACGTCTTCGTTCCACTGCAACCAGTTTGTATCACGGTAGAAAAATATGGACTTACGTGTGCTATTACTAAGCGTAAACTGATGAGCGTCTGCAGTTGTAGCTACTAGCCGCCCAGACTCAAAGTCTATGTTTTTTGCTTTTTGGCCAAACTTATCTGCCAACAATCTGGGAGAAACTGCAGGTGCGATGCCGCTAAATGTGGTTCTTTTAAAATATGTCATAGGTTAGCCTAATGGGTTTTAATTTAGTCTCGAACCAATGCGCGACATTTCCCGCTTAAGCCCTTATGTATTTAATAGTAGGGTAGTTATCATCCCCGCCATACCGCAAATAAGTAAAACAGATAATGTAAAAAAATCTCTTCTGTTTTGGCCTAAAGCAGCATCGATACTATCTAAGCGATTAAACACTGTTTTTGACCGCTCTTCGCACATTGCTTCGTGGGAGTGTATACGGTTAAGAGCTTCCCAATCACTGGCTGTTCTGCCTGTAATAGTAGACACCTGTTCGTTAGAATTCATCTGTGAATTCCTTAGTTAAAGGTTAAATAAACCCTTCCGTGGATTGTATTAGCTACGCTAAATACTAGCAACCTGCTAATCGAGAAAAGTAAGCAAATTAGTTAAGAAGGGCCTCACTATACTTTTGCTTACTGCTGTAGTGTGCTCTTGCTCAATAATGGCCGTAGGCTCGTGGTTAGCTTTGTAATAAGCAGGAGTCCTTACCGCTAAGCCACTTTCCGACGACGGTGGCGTCATCATATTTATAGTAGACCCCGCTAAATTCTTAATCCCGTAATAGCGATTGCCTTCGATAACTGACGTAGTGCCAATGTCTGTGTACCCAGCACCGTAGTTTGGACAGCCGCTCATATAACCCATGTTAATAGCAATGTAACTATCATTTAGAGCTTGGGGGGTAGCTACTATAAACGTATTACCCTTAATTATGTTGTTAGCCGACGTGGCAGGTTGATTAGTAGCAGTATAGTGCGCAGCATCAGTAGGCAGGTGACCTACTGTATTAGAAGCTTTAGTCACGTATATCAACGCGGGTGTAGTAGTATAATCGGGGCTATACCTAATATTTTTATTGGCAGTGTAGGTAGCAGCTGGATCAAACGTAGTGCCATAAGCGTTAAAGCGTACAGCGGTAGTCGTACCTGTCGATGCTGAATGAATAAATGTATTGTTTAATATATGCACCCCAATACCAGCGTATGAAAGAATATTATGCGACCTAGTCTTAACAGAGCTGTGGTCTAGATCTATAAAACGATTGCGCTCAACATGGGGAACACCTGTACAATCATATAAATGGATACCGCTGTGGCCACCCATAAACAGATTATCTTTTATAAAAGGAGTTTTCGCTTTATTTATAAATAAATGTTGGCCTTTAGTTACTGAAGCATCTTCACCAAATAGCGACGAAGATAAAAACCTATTGCCAGTTATTTGGGGGTTCAAGCCGGAGCCACGCGCTACAGATATATAAATAGAACTGCCGCGAGTTATGTCCATATAGAAAGTGTTAGAGCTAATATCGCAAGTTGTCATTTCACGGCCTGATCCTTCTGACGCATTACTACTAATGTAAAGCGGGAGAGCCTCTTGATCAGTAGCATTGCCTGTTGAAGCGCCCTGCTTTGTAACTAAGAAAGTGTTGTTCTTTACCTTACCGGATTGTACGCTTGACAATCTAAGCGCCTGCGGGTCGGTAATACTATCTGGCCTGCCAAGAGACCAATCCCAAGTGTTGCCTATAACCTCGACATCTAGTTTCTGATCTTCGCCATCGCCTGAAGATATACCTTCTATAAATACTAAAGTTGTAGCGTTATCTGCGTAATCGCCTACACCCGGCGTTTGGTCTAGCACAGAAAACTTGTTGTTGATTAATTTTATACTGCCCCTAGCACCGCTGGCGTAGAACATAGTTCTATCTTTGACTATGAAGTCATTGTTTTCCAGAGTAAAAGCCCCTGTATTAGAAAGCGTTCTTATGCAGAACTCAACACCCTGAGACCCTAAATGCCCAAGACCTGTACCGCCGTGATAAGTACTCCCAACAGGATCGTCATTGTAGTACCAATCATGATCTGTAAAGTCATAATCAAACTTACAGCTTTTTATAGTTATGTCAGTACCTGTAGTACCAGCAAAATATATAGGTCTTTTATATCGAGCAGCAGTAGATATATTACCTAAGTCGTTCGGCCGTCTGCCAGCTTCAACGGGGTGAGACGTGAATGTTATGTTTTCGAATATATTAATAGGGTCTGAGCCTACTTCGTCTACCCCATGATAATATAAAAAATGTCGTCGGTAATCTGCAGTTGCACCGGAGCCGACAACGGCTCCGTCAGGTCTGAATACGACTTCGCCCGTCTCAGTCAGAGCCCTTTTTAATGCGGGATGATTAGAGGTCATTTTTAATAGGTAAGTGTTGTCTGGGTTATGCGACAGCTCCGTGTCATATGTGCCGGCGTAGAAATAAACGTTATCTCTCGCGTTAGCAACTGTCATAACTTTAGCAAGAGTCGCCCAAGGTGAAGCCGCCGTACCAGTATTTGAGTCACTGCCTAGCGGTGAAGAGGTTGACTGCTGCAGCTCAAATGCTAAACCAAAATCGCCAGTGTATTTATTCCATGATACGCCTGTGCCAGCAGTAACGGATTGATAGTAATTACCCGGACCGCCAAAACCGTTGCCGTCTTCGTTAGCCATATCTCGAGGAGACACGTAGTGTGATAAATCAGTTCGATTAACTAGCCTTACTTCACTTGCCGGGATTAAATCTCCGTTAGAATCGTAAGCCGACATGACAACAGTATAACTAGGGCCTAGAGTAGAGCGGTTCATAGAGATTGGAAACGTGAACTTTACATCAGTGTCAGTACTCATACTCGCTAGTGAACCCGATGCCCACGTATAGGTAGCTTCAGACACGAAATTGTTTTCATCTAAAACTCTTTCAGTTGCAGAGTCATCTTCATCAGTAGTCAGGTCATCGGGTATCGACCCTTTATATACACGTAATTTTATTACATCGCCACTAACACCGTTAGTTAGACTAGCCAGACGGATAGTGTCCCACGCAGCAGTCGGCGTATTATATGACGTAGCCCACCGCATATTAGAAGCGCCAGCACGTCTAGATACAGCAGTGACGCCTACCCCACTAGGTAAACGCTCAACGTCTATGTAGTTCTGGGAGCCTACAGTCGCGCCTGTTTTAGCTATGTAATAATCGGTCATTACGCTTTGCCTCGGCCTAACCTCGGATCAAGAAGTACTTTAGTTCCAGCAGCAAGTGTAGTAGTTTGGTTTGCTGCACCTGATACTAACAAGTAACTAGGTAAAGCAACTTCTTTAAGTTCATTACCGGTAAACTGTTCAATAAGAACCCACTCACCGTCTTCGCCTGATACGCTGCCGTATAAAAATGCGTCATCGCCTCCGTGTACGCATTGGATAATACCTCGCAGCGTGCCGAGTGGCGTAAGCATAGAAGTATTGTCGTTTGGTATAATAGTCATGATTGTGCCTCTTGATTTATTAATTCGTAGTTATAAAAATACAACTCAGTACTAGAAGCCGTAGGCTCTTCACTAGTCTTTATAATAAGGTCGGGCCTATTAAATAGAGAGGTTGCTTCGTCTACTAGCCCGTAGTCTTTGTTCACCGCTACTCGCCATTTAGTCGCGTTATTTGCCGCTGCAATTAAACATATAGCAGGCAGCAGATCTTCGTATGAAGCGCTAGAAAAGTTCAAATCTGTTATAAATAAGTCACCGTGAAAAGCTGCTGATAGGTAACCAACAAGACTTTGATCAGCGTCGCGTACATCATATATATTGTTAATGCCCAGATTCTGAGGGCTGAACGCTTCTACAAACCCTTGTTCGTTATGCGCTAACCCCTCAATACCGAAAACGACGTCGATGGCGGCACGGTTGTCTCGATAGTAAGAGGCAATAAAATCAGAGTTAGGCTCAGTAGTTTCCGTTAGGGTATATATCAGCTCCACGTCAAAGTTACCTCTTCACCAGTTGTACGCGGTAACGGGCCGAATAAACGCTGGCTGCTCTGAGCATTAGTCCAATAAAGAGTATCTGCATCTAACGCAGTAAAATTACTGTCGTAAACACTAACGGTTCCGTACTCAGACGAAACCTCAGTAATACCTTGGTTTGCTATATTAGTACGCTTAATAATAACAGCGGGTGTTGACCAAGGCACTTGATAATAATATACGTAAGGGTGGACGTCGTTTACGCCGCCTAGTATTAAATTGCTTGGGGCGGCAGAGCCGGCGGGTACAAACCCACCTATACCGCTATTGTAGCGTGTGAAGTAACCAACGGTGCCGTTGTCACCGCCATAGTTACTAAGCATATATATAGTAACAACAGAGGTTAGTGGGGGTAAAGCTACAGTGCTATCAAGAGTCGCAACCGTTCTTCTAGCGTTGACAGTAGCTCTAGCCAGCGGGTATTGCAAATCCGACCCTGTAGTAGGCTTAGCGTAGCTAATACTGGCGCGAGGATCTCTCATCTATTAAAAGTCCGCTCTGACTTTTAGTCTCAAGAGATCGACTAGCGTTTGAATGCCGCCGTCACTGAACGTGATTTCTATCTCGCCCTCAAATGTACCGGCCGTATCTAATGTACCGGTTGGAAAATCAGTTGTAACCACGCCGCCTGAAGCGTTAGATATAGAGCATGTTAAAGTGTTTTTAACTGTCAAGGAGCCGAGCTCTCTGATCTTTAGTTTTACAGTCGCTCCCACTAGGTTTATTGGTGCCCAAGTAGCAGCGTTTTGCGGGTCGAGGGCAGACCCGGCGACTGCTTGGTTAGCGTCCCGTAGAGTAATAGTTAATAATGGCAAAGTATCGCCGACGACTAACTGAATTGTATCTGAATATGCCATAAACCCTGCCCAATTAATTCGGTATTATATTAGTACTGCTAGTAATTATCCACACTTAATAAACCCAAAGAACCTGCATGCCCTCTCTGATATCTACATGAATAAACGCTTTTGCTACACCTATCCCGCCAAAGCCTAGCTCGTGCGCTTTTTGCACGATCTTGAACCTTTGTGCGCCGCCATTAACCCGTATGTCTGCTGCAATACCCTGAGCGTGAGTGCCGGGCGCTTTCTTTTTAGCCTCTATAGAATGGTCAGGACTACGGTAGCCGGATGTAATTATAAATGGAAAACCACAAGCTTCTCTCAACTCGTCAAGAGCGTGTATAAACTCTTCTTTCATATTATTCTGACCTGTCTCCTGACAGTCGAAATCTGACATCTTAAAATACTTAAACTCGCTCATTACTTGCGTAACTCCATAAGACTTTTAGCACCTCGGATACCGAAGCTACTAGAAATTGCTATAAATAAAAGGTACTGATACCACTCAGGCAGCTCAGATAGCGCTTTAAAGCTAGCCTCTACCCGGGTAACAACGCTCATATCGTCGGTGGCTATTGCCCAACCGACCATAAATATCGGTATGGCTAGTATTATAGTCCAAAACTCATCTTTCCACGAGCTCGCAGACGCCTCGGCCATCTTTGATTCCCAATCAGCGTCGTTCTTAATTACCTCAAGTTTAGCCTTATGTTTAGCTTGTTTCTCTTCGGCCTTGTTCTTGAGGTGCTTGCTGACTAAACCTGTTACAGGCCCGATTAATGCTTGCCACATATTGTTCTCCTACATTACTAAACTATAACCGGGTATAGCCCGCTTAGGTAAGACGCTTAATCCGTCACCTCTGATTAAACCATCAAGAAGTATATCGTCTACTACTAGTCCATAAGTAGGCCCAAGGATAGGCGCTAGCCCAGTGTCGCCCCAGTCGTAAGTCTGCCTGACCATACCGATAATACTTGCTGCGCCAGCGTAGCCGGCTCTATCAAATATCTCTGATAGGTATTCGCCTGTCTCCAAATAGTCAGAACGGAAATAACTACCATTAGCTTCTACACCCGGTAGAACCATAGCCAGTAGATACTTAGACAGTTCTTTTATCTCTAGGGATAACATAGCTAGAGGCATAAACGCTACGCCGGCTAAGAGCATTTGCAGTCCTACTCCTGATAACTTATCGACAGTAGTTTCGCCTTCTTTTAAACGGACTTTTGCTTCTCGCATCATGCCGCCGGTTATTACTTTACTAAAACTATACAAAAAGCTCTTTAGGGACCAAATTAAAGCGAACCGAGGGTCGTTGGCCCAAGCAGGTCGCTCTGCCGCATTAGGTCTTAACATAGAGCTACTAACAAAACGTTGTAGTGCTGCTTTAACTTTTGCCCCCTCGGCCGATGAAAAGTCAAAGTTGGCACTGCCTTCAGTAGATTTCTGCCACGCTTGTACCTCAGCTGCAGTGACTCCCAGTTCTTCTAGATATCTTATAGACTTAGTGTCGCCTGATTTGGCTTTAACCGCGTGGTTCTTTAAGAAATTCAAACCAGTCTGAGACGCAAACTCCCGTGTAAAGCGAGTAAAGAAATCGAGCCCTATAACTTTGAAGAACTTATCTGACAGTTTTCTAACCTTCGGGTCTAGAAACTCGTCATCAGCGTCAGTAAGGCCTAGATTAGCCATAGCGGTGCTAACTGTCACGCCTAGTTCTCTTGCGAGTTGTATAGCTTCTTCGCGGTTTTCTATAGTATGGGCTAGTGACTTAAATGCCGACATTACCCCCGAGAAATCTTTAGAGGCTACAAGCGCCCCGCCGAGCTCGCCTACAGAGCTGAGTGTAACAAGTGGCAGTAAAGTGACCCACTGAAAAAGCTGAGCGTAGCCGCTTATTTTAGACAAGAGCGGATTCATAGGTTTGCCGTAACCTAAGTAGCGTTCAACAACCGCGAGCGCTTCTTTCCTCTCGCTAGGGCTCAACTTATTTAACTCTTCGTTAAACACGCTTGACCCATCTTCACGTTTTGTGGCCCTATTAAACTCTGTACGTATAGTTACGTGGCGGATGTATTTTATTAAAGTTTCTTGGGGCGAATGCGTAAAGTCTCTCAATTGGTCGGCCGGTATATTAGCCGTAAATATTCGCGCTTTTTCTACTGAACTTAGCGGGTCACTAGCGTCTAGTACAAGGTCTTCATCCGCGATAATACTAGCTTGCGTCGCTACAAGGGCGTCAACGGTTTCTCGAATATATTGCGGCGATACGTCGGGGTTATACTTTATAACCAACTCAATAAACGCTTCTGCTGACTCGAATATTGAAGCTAAGTCTAAAGACACAGGGAAATAGTTCCTTCTGCGTTGTATATCATTGCCGTTAGCTTTAGAAATGTACTCTTCGTATAGTGTATCTAAAAAGCTTCTTATTTCTTTAGCCTTACCCGATAGGTCAGCAGTCGCCGTGTCAGAAGAAGCCTCATCAAGAGCTTTCTGTACTTCTGGCGTGTCCCAGTCAGAACCAATTAAGTCTTCTAAGTCATTAAGTATTTCGTTACGAGCGTTAGTCTTAGCATCTAAAAACCCTACGCCGCTTTTACCGGATTGCGAACGCACGTAGAACATATCAGCTATTTTCGATGATATAGCTCGCAACGCGTTGTCTTCAGCAGCTACCCATTTAGTAAGTCGTCTTCCTTGTTCTGATTTAAGTAGCTCACTTACTTTACCCCAGAAAGCTTCTACTGTCTGTTGGGCTTTGCCTTTAGGAGCAATTGTGGCTTCCATAGCTCTAACAATTAGCTTAGTTTTAAACGTAGCCTTAGCTACGCGAGCGGCAGACTCACTCCTAGACGCGTCTCTATTACGGCGACTAACGGCTATAACTTCGTCCATGTAAGACTGGAAGTCTTGGCTTGCGGCTTCTTTGCCGAATCTACGGCGGAGTTCGCCGGACATTGCTTTAAACATTTTTGTAATGCGTTCAGCTATCTCTTTGAAAGTCCGCTCTACAAAGTTCTTAGCTTGGTGTTTCTGTTTTAAGTATAAACGCTGTGACCATATACCAACCTGATCAGCGTACCACTCTTCAAATGCGTGTGGATTACTGTCGTTGTAGGCAGCAGGCCCGTTAGGATCACTTTGGGCTTTTTCGAACGCCTTATAAAGCCTTTTGTATAGCTGTGCATTATTAAGAGACTCGAACATCTCTTCTTCAAACAGGGCATGACCTAACTCATGTGTAGCAACTAATGAGTTTTGTAGCTGGTTAGAGCCTCTATTATCTACTAGAACTATATGCGCGTTGCCGAAGCCTATATATCGCCCCGCTGCATTCGGGTTATCGGCAAGTTCTTGCATGATCTCTGCAACACGTTCAGCAACAACTGGGTCAGTAAATGCTTCTGCTAGTTTATTAGGGTCAGCTAAGAACTCTTTAACGCCAATAACAGCTACAGGCTTCTTTAAACGAAGGGCGTGTACAGCTCGATTAATTACTGTAGTTGCTAAAGTGCCTATATTCCCGAGGGGGAATGTGGCCTGTCTAAAGCCATTTTGACGCTTTGTTCCGCCTTTGCCACTGTTCTGGTTACGTGATGTATCTACTGGCCCAAGCTCAATGTTTTGTTGAGTTAGCGGTAAGTCGCCTAGCCCAGCCTCCTGCATCTGCTCAGTTTCAGTGCGGTATCTCGGGCTATCATCTCCGTCGGGCTCGTACTCGACGTATCCTTCAGGATTTCTACCTTCGGTTCGTTTGCCGCCTCGAGGCCCTAATAAGAAACCTAGCGAGTCGCCTTGTTGTTTTTTACCGCCACTAGCTTTTACATTCTTGCCAATCTGAGCAAGTTCACGGCTATCCATATCTAAGAGGTTTCTGCCTCCTAGTTCTACTCTAAACTCACCGAGTTGTAGCTCGCCTAAGATAGCTATTAAACCGGCTCTGCCTGCTTGTACTCGACCGGCACCTGTAAACCCGCTACGTTCTCTTGCTTCTACAATTCTTCGGCCAGCGTTTGTTAGCTCAGACAATAACGCTTTTGTTTCTTTCCCGTCTTTACCTATAACCGTGACGGTTGTCTCGCCTATATTACCCGGAGCAGTCGCTGACCGATTAGCAACGCGCAGCGTTTGTTCTAAGAATACGCCGATGCTGAGCTCTTGCTCGACACCTTGATCTACAAAACGAACTAACTCAGTATCGGGGGTAGAGCTAGACTCGACACGGTAACCGCCCTCTGTCTTGTATATCTCTACTAGTTTAGTAGGGTTATTCCGCTGTAACTTAGCCGCTGTCCTAAGCATAGACTCAGGCATAGCTGCGTAAAGCGGGTTAGCCCAATCAATCTCTTGGCCAGATGCTTCTTGCCACTCTTGACGACTTTGCTCTGTGTTGTCGAACACTTGCTCAGGGTCAGTCTTTGGTGCGTAGACCTCTTTACCTTCTTGGGTACGCTGCTCTCGAGAGGATGCGTCTTCGTTAGATTCTACATTGGCGTCTGCCTCATCTACCTCAGTCCCGCCAATATCTTCCTCGTTAACGTCCATCTTACGGACTTTAGGTCGCTCAGCGTCTAAACGTTTTTTCCGCTCACGTAAGGCGTCTTTGATAGGTACAGTTCTGACGCTGCCGCCTTCGCCTGCTAAACCTTCAGCAGCAGCTTTTGCTGCGTCAAGACCCGCTGCGTTAGTACCTTCTTCAGAAACTATCTCGCCGTCTCGGTTTACTGCTTGTACAACTTGATCTGCGTCTGCTGCTTTACCCGCTGAATACCCAAGGGCAGCAGCTAAAATATCATCGCTAGCACCGTCTTCAATAACGCTTTCTACAATGCTTTTCTCACCTAGGATTACGCCCCGGCCCGGTATATATGCACCGTAAGTTTCTCCCGCCCCGTCTATCTTAACCTTCTGAACGGTGTTGTCTTCAGGTATAGCGTCTCTAAATCCCGGTTGAATATCTCCAGCCACCCACACAGCTTCTTTAGAGCTAGTAGGGTCGAACATAGCCCCGAGTTGATTAGCAATATCGCGTTCTGATTCCTGAGTAGTGTTGCCACTATCGATGTCGCCGAACTCTTCGCGGTCAGCCTCGTCGTTAACGCGCTGCTCTCTCGCTTTTTTCGATAACTCTTCTGCTTTTGTGAATACTCTTTTTGCTGACTGTGCAGCACCGCCGGCAAAACCTGTTGCAGCACCCGCTGCTTTACCTGCTACTGCACCCATGAACGCAGCTTCGCCTATACGCATGTACCCATCTTCGAATGCGAAGTCGTCATCCATCTGTGTGCGGTTAGCTACTGATATAGTTTCTTGTGCGGCTTCAGCAAAACCCTCTGTAACTATACCTTTTCCAGATGCCTTAGCTGTTTCTTTAGCTAAGTTGGCCATAATACTGGAGTTAGTTTTTGCTGCTTTAGCGCCGGCTAGTTTAGCAAAACCCTTTAGGAATAAAGCTTCACCAGTAATATCTACCGCTGTTTGCGGGACTGCCACTAAAAGCGAACGTAACGCTAATTCAGCATCAGGCTCTTCACCAGCTTCTAGACCTTCGTTAAAGTTCTCGCCCGATAGGGGCACGAAAGAAGAAGCGGCTGCACCTGTATATGCGCCGCGTTTAAATGACATACCTTGTAGTGTTTTGTATAGACCGCTGACTACTTCTTTCTCATCAGGAGTAGCAGTTTTTTTAGCTACGTTCTCTGCGGCTTCTTTGATAACGCGTCTGGCAGCAATCTGCGAAGAGGCACTTAATGCACCCCGTCCAGCCGCTCCGACTAATACTGAAGTACCGCCTGTTGCTAATGCTGCACCAATAGTGAGTGCGAGAGAGGGAGCAGCTTGCCCGATGCCCGATGCGGCTTGGTTTAAGAAACCTTCGAACGTTGGTTGGTCATAGAACTCTTGGAACGACTCCATAGGTTCTAGAGCCCTAGCAGCATCTTGCTCGTGCTCAGAGGCACGTAGCATTGCTGTT
>Ga0187219_1001071_pt1 | contig 13268 bp, 22 predicted proteins | sample 13SPOviralmetaG_FD_130162 | JGI IMG/M metagenome (GOLD analysis project Ga0187219, IMG submission 130162) | Marine viral communities from the oligotrophic San Pedro Time Series (SPOT) site, San Pedro Channel, CA, USA - 13 SPOT_SRF_2010-07-21... | ecosystem: Environmental > Aquatic > Marine >... | reverse complement strand
TCTTTATATTTTTGCACTGGCTGTTCTGCTCTAGCATACAACCTACGCATTCTAAAATTATTGTAATTAGTATTAAATCTGTTTTCAACTCCAGACCTAGTCCCGCTAAACCAATCGCCTTCTATAGCTTGAGCAACTTGCTTGCCATAGTCTATGCTTGATTTAACCTCATCAGGTACTACCTGATCTGGGAAAGAGCTATAAGTATTCGTTATCTTCATGCATTATATTATTTGTGACATAGATCCGTCATTGTTGTATCTTCTTATTCCTAAGTTAATTTCTTTTCTAGTTCTTAGTGGTATAGGTCTATATTTATTTTTATTACAAGCCATAATAGCTAAACCAGAACTAATAGATGCATCATATTTTGTTCTAGCATTTATATTAAATCTAGACCAGTCGTCTAATGTTCTTTGAAAATACATATTTCCATAACCATTTTCAAGTGCACCTACGTGGTTTTCTATATAAAATTCTATAGCAGCAGCGTGCGCTTGCTTAATATCTTCACTTGAGTTAGGTATTCCACCTATTTCTCTTTCAGCTGGAGATAGCTTGTTATATAGCTTGTCAGGTCTATTAATACTAAAACCTCTATAACCTCTACGCTTTAAATAATATAATAATCTTGGTTTATTATTTTCAGCTAGTATTGGCATGCCATAAAAAACTAACGCCATTAAAACGTCTTCAAAGAATGTTTCAGCAGTATCAGGTCTTGCTATATATTCTAAGAAAAATTGATTTGGCGGAGCATCTTCCATACTGAATTTAGTTAATCCATGTAGTGCTCCTTTAGAACCTTTACCATCCACAGTACCGCTAATGTCGTAACTGTCACAGCCAAAAGCTCCAATGTGTTCGTTACCAGGATATTTTGTTCCATTTTTTAATAATACTTTGTTTTGTAATTCAACTGGTGGCACCCAAGACACTTTAAATCTACCATTTTTATTTGGATAAAACATTACTTGAGTATCTTTAATACCATTAAGCCATTGAAAGCTACCTGTAGTTACAGAAACAATATGATTAGCTTCTTCGTTATAATCTATTTGTTGATATATTCTAGTAAGATTAAATAAACTATCTTTTGTTTCGTCTCTAAAAGCATGTTTTTCAGTTCTTGGAAACTGTCTATAATATTCGTTTAATGCGTCTTGATCGTGTTTTAATCCTTCAACTTCGTTTTCCCAGTGCTTGATAACTCCTGTCGTAATAGTTGAACCATCAATTGTTTTGATTGGATCTGTCGGAGATGTGAAGATAGGAAGTCCGTAAGTATCCATGAATCCTTCGTAGTTCCACTCCATAGGTATGAACAAGCTATAGAGTCCAGAAGTTGTTTGTCCGTTTTTATTTCTTTTAGTAACGTCTGAATTGTAGTATAGTTTTTTGAAATTGTCTCCACCTTTATCTAAAGCATTTGAAGTTGAGCCCATCATACACTTACCTACAACTCTTGATCCTAGACGTAGTGTAGTTTTTGTAACTCTCCAGTTATTTAATATATTATCAGGTCTTTCCCATTTACCACTTTCATCGTGTGCTAATAGCTTTAGCTTTTCACCATCGTAAGAGTTATCACCTGTATTTTTCCAATCAATAGTTGTATCAAGTCCTTCTAGTTCTGCAAGCTGTTCATTCGTTTCCAACTTTCTTCTAGTAAGTTTGGATGCCGGAACCCTATATGCCAACTCAGTCTTCGGCCGATCCATACCGTCTTGAATTGGTTTGAAGAAAAACGGATAGTTAACGGATATTGGGACAACTTTATCTGTAAACATTTTTTTGGCATCTGCACCAGACTTGGAAAGTATGCCGAATCTAGCATCGGAAGATATTGTAGCTTGGTTGACAAGTTCTGCGCTTGCCATAAAAGAGAATCCAGATCGTCTGTTTTTGAGGTAGCACATGCCGTAACATCTTTTATCTGCTTTACAAGCTTCCCAGAATATAAAGAAGAGTCTGTTTGATTCTCTATATTCAGGAGCTCCAATGTCGATCTTTGACCATTGCAAGTACATATAATGAGTACCAGTAATGTAAGTATCAATACCATTGTTATAAAACCAAAATCCTTGTTCTCGTCTAGTAAATTCATTGTCAATATAATCGTACCATTTTTCTTTAAAATCTAATGGGTATTCTTCCCAATCAAATCTACTTTTTATTCTTTGAATTTCTTTTGGATAATCAAATTTTTCCCAATATTGTTCCTCTTGTTTTTTGCTTCGTTTATACGGTTCATCTGCTGTTGGTAAAGCAATGCGGAGACCTTGTATTTCGATAATTGATCCAATTTTACCTGTTTTACTTATTACTACAAAATCATACTCCACGTTATAACCATACTCCCACTTTTTATATCTGTTGTTTTTAGCTAATATCTTAGGATTTACAACGTCCTTAATTTCTTTCCAAAGTGTTTGCTCGTAACTCACTTACTTCTCCCTTCTGCGAAACCTCTAAAAGTTTTTTGTTCTTTAACTTCTTTTGTAGTTCCGTTTAATATATCCTCTTCTTCTTCTATTCTTTGTAGTATTTCAAAAGCGTCCATAATACAAAGCTTTTTAGTTGCTGCAGCATTTTTTAGTCTATCAGCTGAAACATCTTCACCTGTATCTACTATAGGCTCTTTAGCAACTTTAACTAACTCATCAACTGCTTTTCGCCCAGCTTGGATTATATTCTTTCTTGTCTCCTTCGTTTTCATGAGTTATAGCTATATCATTTGATTTCATACAATACAAACGTTCATCACCTATTATAAACTCAAATTCAGAGCTTGGTGTAAACGTTACAAGTGTTCCAGGTGTTATTCCTACGGCTTCTAAGGAGCTATTAGTATATTTGACTATACCAACATTAGGCTCTTCTTTAATTACGTCTAGATTATTGTTATTTAAAACTGGTTTAACAAAACAATAATTTAAATGGCATTCGCCATTATACATGTATATTTGATCTATAGAGGCAAAATATAAATCATCTTTAAAATACGATGAGCTATTTCTTTCATTACCTTTTTGATCATACCATCTTCTAAATAGATTATGATGCACATAAACCTTATCACCTGGTTTTATTTGTGAGTCGAAAGCAGCTGGCACCGAAACAACAACTGCTTCTTTACTCACGAATCGGTGGTTCTCTATGGTGGTATTAATGATAAGTGTTTTATCACCTATCTTTCTTATATTGTCATACCTTGATTTGTAAGGTTTAACAATAAAGTTGTATAAACTTTTCATTAATATTTTAAATCGTACTCTACAGATATTGCCATATTACTATTAAATTTCTTCCACGGTAATACTTCATTGTTTTTACTTATGTAAATATTATATGATTGATCTGTATCTTCAAATAAAATATCATTAATAGTATGGCCTCCATATACTTCTTGACCTATAGAATAATGCATAGCATCATTTTTGTAATCAGAACCTATACTAATCTTCCTTATTACCTTCGACATCTTTATGTATTTTCCACTCTCCAGTAGTAAGATCAATATCTATATGCCCATACTTATCTTGCAACTCTTTCTTAGTGCTATTAATAATTTCATTTGTATCAGCTAAATCATGTAACAAAGCGTGCTTTCTTGACTCTTGGTATCCTATTTCTACTAAGATACTGTTTACTTTATTTTGTTGATCTTGAATTAGCTTTAATTCGTCTGCAGTGATTTTACCAATTTGCCTGCCTTTTATATTACTCATTTTATTTAATTTAATTTTTAATATATGCCCATGAAGAATCTAAGAATACTAATACTTCTTCTGGGTTAAACTTTTCGTCAACTGCTTTTTTGACGTCTGACCAGCTATAATCATGGCCAGCAATTATGCCTTTGTATTTTAATTTTGGTAAGCATAATTCAATATCTTGTTTTACATCTTCATACTTGTGACTTGCGTCTATGTATATAAAATCAAATTCACCGTTTGGGAACTTAGGCACTTCATCATAACTATAACCTTGATGATGATATATGTTGTTAAAGTATCTTGTGTTTTTATTATATTCTGATTTAACTTTTGACCATGTATAACCAAACTCTTTGTTAAACTCTTCAGTACCTTTAAATGGATCTACACTATGTATTTCACTAAATATACCACTAGAAGCTATCATTTGAGTTGACTCACCCATATAGCTACCTATTTCTAAAGCTTTACCATGATCAGGTAAGTTATCGCAAACATAATTTAATAAAAATGCAAAGCCAAAAAAATGATTATTTTTAGCTCGTCCACTCAGTCTCCAAGGAACATGAGTGTTAAATCTTTGAGTTATCATTAATAATACGCTAATATATCTGTAGCAGTAGTTCCATCAGTTCCGTCTTTGCCATATATTTTCTTAACAAGCACAGGCATAAAAGTTCCAGTTGGAACACCTTTAAATAATACAGGTGCGCTATCTCCTTCTAATAATACTTTAACATTACCAGTTCCGCCTACATATAAGCAAGCTCCTCTTTTTAATACAGCAACTTCGTCAGCTGCAGGTGCAGGTAATACGTCTTGAGCTACGTCATCTTTACCAGTTCCACTAGCTATTGTTATAGTGTTAGCTGAGTGAGCAAATCGTCTTGGCTCAGCAGCCATGTTACCTTCTAATCCAGCAATATCTATTTCTATTGATCCAGCCATTTTTATTTATTTATTTTTGTTATTTTTTCAGCACCACGACTTCCGAAGTATGCTACATAAACTGTTACCAGTAATGTTTTTAATAAGTTTATCCAAGCGTCATCTACATCAAACTGTAAATGAAATGAATCTACAGCCATCATAAATACTGATGATGCAGTTAAAAATACAAGAGCTAAAGGCCTAGTGTTTTTACTAAGCCAAGAATCTGACTTCATATCAGATCTCCACCTGCTAGACACTTCTTTCATTTCAGCTATATCTTGTTCTATAAGCTTCATAGCCTGCTCTTTATCAGCTGGCTTAATCTTATTATCACTTGTTATAAGATTTTTTACCACACCAAGTGTTCCTTGATTAGGTAATATATCGCCTATAGCATCTAATACTTTAGGTGCCTTGCTAGCTAGAAACGCTCCTACTTTAGTTTCTTTAAACGTTTTTTTATTTTCCATTAGTTTTTAAAAAGTTGGACAAGAATTTGCAGTACAAACACTAAACATTTTCTTTGGTTTACTTCCTTTTGTTTTTTTGACTTTTGTTTTTCCTTTATCTTCAACACACTTTTGGTTATAGTAAGACCATCTCATTCCTTTTCCACAATCTGTTCCTTCGTCTCCTATTCTCTTTTTAATCACTTCTTCTTCTTCAGTTTCTTCATTGTCTCCTATGTCTTTGTCCTCAGTATCTTCTTCAAAATACTCATCACTAGCAGTTGCTGTCTCTGTTACTTTAGTAGGTTTTGGTTTTTTCTTCTTTTCATTAAACGCACGAGCAGCTATTTCAAACTCTTCAAAAGTTGGATACTTTTCTTTATCAGCATTTTTGTAAGCTTCTTCATATCTAACAGTCCCACCACTTGGTTTAGAATCATCGTCATCGCTTCCAGGAATAGTTGTTGTTCCAGTGGCATCAGCTGAAGTTGATTTAAAGTATCTAGTTCTACCATCCGGTAAAACTTCTGACTGATATTCCATGCTTTTTAATTTTTCTTCAGCTAGCTTTTGAGCTTTATCTTTTAAAACATTAGAAGTTTTATTGCCACTTGGATCTGTGTCTTCTTTAGATTCAGGTGGATCACCAGGACCAGTTGTTAATTTAGGTCCTTTACCAAACATATTAATCATAGCTGAACCAAATCTTTCATTCATAGAAACTTTTTCTGCATCTGCACTTCTCATTGGCTTACCTATTTCTCTAAATGCAAAAGCAAAATTACCAGATTCAACTTTACCAGCTCTGTTTAGTTTATTTTTCTTTGGCTTCATATCTACTTTAGCCATTTTTTCACCTGCTTCATAAGCTGGTTTTTCCCAAGGTAAATTTCTATTGCTTTCGTCAAACTCAGATCTAGGTGTTCTTTTCATACCCTTACCATCCATATTGTGGTATACAGCTTTATCATCATAAGCTAATTTACCATCCATCATTGCTCTTAAATGATTGTCTTCATGAGACTCAGCTATTTTTCTAAGCTTAGAGTTTCTAGGTATGTTTTTATTAACAATCATGTTACCATTATCATTAGCTCTAGCTACTAATCCACTACCATCTGGAATATTATCAGGTGTAAATGGAACTTCATATCTCGCTACAGGATCTATCTTTATTGGTTGTCTTAATTTAAAAGCCATATCTTATATTATTTTAGGAACTTTAATTCCGTTAAGTAATTCTTTACGGCCTTTACAACCGCAACCTCCTGGTATTTTATCCGCTAATTTTTTAATGCCTGTAGCTTTAGTAAACTTTTCTACTACATCTCCTAGTCCAATTGTTTGCATAATTACCATTTTACTTTGTCAGCCCAATAGGCAGCTGACATTTTACCTTTAGCTATATTTTTAGCATGTCTTGCTTTAAAGCTTTTTCTTTTTGATTTCATTTTAGCTGACTCACCTTCTTTAGGTTTACCAGCAGTTCCAGATACAGAGTTAACTTTTTTACCCTGTTGTCCAAATCTAATAATTTTTTCTTTACCACCTTCACAAGCTTTTACTATATGAGACTTAGTTCTATGTGTAGGTGTTCTACGCGGCTTATTGCAAGCTAAAGTTTTCTTATCTATTTTACCTGACATAGCTGGTGCTTTTCCTTTTTCACCTTTTTCATTTCTACTAGCCCATACGGCTTTTCTTTGTGCAGCGCTTTTAAAACCCATTACCACTTTTTCTTTTTGGAAACTTCTACCTCTTTAACTATAACAGTTGTTTTAGGTTTTCTATTTTTTAGTTCCTCTAGTTGTTTGTTTAGTTCTTCTAGCTTTCCATCTGCTTCAGTTCCGTCTTTTACTAAACTAGAAGTAATTTTAACTTCTTCTTTAATTATATCTTGGGTAGCTTCTAATACTTCAACTTGATCTTTTAATTGTATTATCATCTTCTCGTTCCACGTTTCTTTTAGTTCATACTCTAAACGAGTTACTTCTATAGGCGGTAGCTTTCTAGCCTCTTCAATATCCGCTTGCAATGTATAGTACATGCCTACAAAAGAGGCCGTAACCATTATTATTGCTACTACAGTTTTTAAGTCAAGTTGTATGTTTGTATTTTCAGAGATTTTTGTACTCATTAGTTGCGTCAAATGATGGGCATGCTTTATTAGCAAACTCATTGTGTGAATAAATAATAGCATCTGGATACATTGCCTTTAATGTTTTAAGGACATGTAACAGACTTTCTTTTTGATCTTGTGTTCTAGTATCCTTCGGAGTCTTACCATCTGCCTCAACGCCTCCACAATAACATAACCCTATGCTATTTCTATTATGCGACTTGCAATGAGCTCCGACACGATCTATATCTCTACCTTTTTTAATAGTTCCATCTAGTTCAATGTAGAAATGATAGCCAATGTCGCTCCACCCGCGAGAATTAACATGCCAGTCTCTTATAGTTTCAACTGGTACATCTTGACCTTCTCTAGTAGCAGAGCAATGTATTATAATTTCTTTAATATTTCTCATACTTGATACTTATAATCTTTTTTACGCTTTTTAAATTTCTTCTCTTTAAAAAAACCCATATTTTCTATCTCATCACCTTTAGCTCTTTTCTTTCTTAATTTTTCAGCTTTTCTTTGAGCTTTTTTCTCTGGTGATTTTCCAAAAAACGCAGGAGCATTATGCATGTGTTTACCTAAGACACTCATTTTTTATTCTTTAATAAATACCACTTGTGAGTAGTATAACCTAATGTTGTTAATAACAATAGTATAGACAATACAGGCTCTAGCCATCCTAGGCTAACAACCGTAGCTGATGTTATGTTTAAACAATACAGCTTTAGATCATCTAATGTATTCATCTTTGTGCTAATAATGCAGGATTACCTTTATAAGGAATATTATCTACTTGCTTTAATGTAGGTGTAATTGTAGAATTATTTGATTTCATAACTCTAGTTCCTACAATTGGCTTTCCGCATTTTATTTTTTTACCTGCTGGTTTTTGTTTTTGTCCGTAACTTGGCATAGCTTTATTTTTAATTATTGATAATGTTGTATTATTATAATCACGTAAAATTATAAAAGATTTACACGTTATCGTATTTTCTCTTTTTCTTTACGTCATATTTAATATCACCAGCTAGTTTAGAAATATGCTTTTCATCAGCTGTCATTTGCTTGTTACTACCACCGTGTCTATTGTCGTAGTTAATATCTCTTTTTAAATAACTAATGTGAGCAGCATCGTCTTTCATTGAAGAGTTAACATTGTGCTTAGTTATTTTGGTATGTGCATGGTTATACATACCTGGTGCATCTAGTATTTCTTTTTGTAAGTGAGGTGGTAAATTATCTTGATTACCAACTAAAGCTTTACTTAAACCATCATACATATTCATAGACATTCTACCGAGCTTAGGCGTCTCTTGACTACCAGGTCCACTGTACATTGCAGGATCTTCTGGCTTGGTTGGCGATACAGGTTCACCTACTTTAGTATTTTTCTTTTCAATTCTTTTACTTTTTGCTTTTGCGAGCATATCTTTTAAACCACCTTCTTCATTAACATTTTCCATAGGGTTGTCTATTTCTAAATCTTCCGAAACTCTTTTTGGATTAGCATAAGAAGCAAAACTTCCTTGTTGATTAGGAAACATAGGTGCAGGTGGTGTAGTAGTAGCACCTGGCTGTTGAAAACGATCTCCACTATTCATAGCCATTTCATTAAACATTTGCTCTCTACCTACAGTTGACGCTGCTACTTTATTCATAGGTTGAGTATTGTTAGGATTATTAACAAGCATATTTCTACCTTGTGCAGCACCCGCTCTGTTAGGTTGAGGTTTTGTTAATCCTTGCTCTTGCATTATTTTTTCTTTTTGAATCTCTACAGGATCTTTTTCTATCATTGGGAAAGAGTGTCCTTTCTTACCGACCATTGAAAATCCGTCGTTATTGTTTTCTACTTTATTCATGAGTTCTTCTTGTGATTTTGCTATTGAGTTTTCATTTGGGTCATTACTTTTAGTAAGATAACTTACTTGTTTTTCACCGTCAGCTGTTTTTAGTTTTAAATTATTTGGAACAGGTATTTGTGATGGCCTGCTTGCCATATATTCTCTTTCTGCCATAACTATCTTGTTTTGTCCTTATTTACGAAAGCTATAGCTTTAGCTGTAACCTTCCATGAGTATTTATTATTACTTTCTAATAATTTAGTGGGCATATCTTCTTCCCCAAGTATGATTCGGTACATACGACTGATCAGCTGTTTGCACTTGTACGAAACTTTATATATATGATATTTTTGGGTAGTGCGATTTCTCTCTCTCCACACAACTATCCACCCTTGTTTCAATAGTCTGTTCCAGCGCCTGTTGTCCCAGCTATATGAGTACGTACCTTTTTTAAAATCATCTTTAGTGAAATGTTCTATGGCATCTAAGTATATTAACAGTTCTAGATCTGCATCGTTCAAACCACTTGTCTTACACGCCCACTTTCTAATAATTCTATAATGTTTAAGTAAATTTAATTCTTTTAAATCTTTAGAAGTTAACCTTCTCATTTATTTTTTCTTCTTGTTTTTTCTTTTAGCTTTTTTAGCTGCTCTTTTAGATTGTTTAGCTGCTTTCTTAGTTGCTTTAGAAGCTTGCTTATTTGCCTTCTTAGTAGCTTTTGCTGTTTGCTTATTTGTTTTTTTAGTATTTTTAGCTGCAGCTTTATCTAATTTTTTCTGAGCTTTATCTGTCTTACCTTTAGCAGCTAACTTATCCGCTTTTTTATTTGCCTTAACTGTTCGCTTAGTTGCTTTAGCTTGCTGCCTATTATCTTTCTTATTAGCTTTAGCTGTTTTTCTAGCATCTTTTTTAGTTGACCTTTTGTCTTGTCTTGCATCTTTCTTCGCTGCTCTTTTTTCACTACCTTTTAAACCAGATGCTTTAATATCTTTTTTAGCATCTTTAAAAGCATCTTTAGCATCTTTCTTAGCATCTTTCTTAGCTGTCTTTATTTCTTTTTTATTTTCTTTCTTTTCTTTTCTAACATCTTTCTTAGTACCTTCAGCGTCAAAATCATCAGTATAAGTTTGATCTTTACCACCTTTAGTTTTAGTTGGATCAGCGTCACCACCTGTTGTAGCAGCAGCTTCTGCTTTTTCTTCTTCAGTAGGACCATCACCTTCTGTGCCTTTGTTAGCTTCAGCAGCTTTCTTAGCCGCCTCTTGTTCTTCCGCCAGTTTTTTCCTTTGGAAGAACGCTCCAACTTCTTCTCTTGAGTAATCAGTATCCGTAGGTATTTCGTCTTTAGGTGATTGCGACTTGCTGTCTATTTCAGCCTTAGCTTTAGCAGCATCACTCAACGGTTCTGCAGCTTCTCCAGCCACGACAACATTAAATGGAGACTTCATTGCTACACCAGCTTTAAATCTACTAGCGAATGAACCACCTGTGTATCTACCTTTACGTCCTGTTTTTAAACTCATATCTATAGTATTACCACAACATCAAACTCTTTTATAACTTTGTATTGTTTTTCTTTAATTTGTATTCCAAAACCAGCATTACGATCATAACATACATTATCATCTTTTTTAATAAACTTAACATCTGTTCCTGGATTTATTACTTTTGCTTTCCTATATCGTATATCTTCTCTTTGTTTGTCAGACAATATTAAACCGCCTTCAGTCTTGATATTACTTTCTTCTATAGGTTCTATTATAATATACTTACCTATCGCTTTCATGTCTAATATTATTAATTACACAATCAGTTGATAATATAGTGGTTGCTACTGAAGCCGCATTTCTTAACGCACTCTTAGTAACTAATAAAGGATCTATAATTCCGGCTTTTACCATATCTACCGTATTTCCTGTAACCACGTCTAGTCCTCTACCGTCTTCGTCTGGATCAACATACTCTGTTATACCAGCGTTACGCAATATTGTTTCATAAGGTTTGCGTATGGCGCAATATAATACTTCTTCACCAATACATGTTGGTTCTAAATTTTGCGAAGCATTTAATAAAGCAATACCTCCACCTGGGACGATACCATCTTTTATTGCGGCTTTAGTAGCGCAGATAGCATCTTCTACTCTATCTTTTGTTTCCTTTAGTTCTATGTCTGAACTAGCGCCAACTTTTACTGTAGCAACCTTAGCTTTTAATCTAGCTAATCTTTTTTCTAACTGTATTATCTTGCCAGGTTTTTTTGTTTCCCTTAGTTCTTTTTCTAGCAACTTAACAATTTCATCTACACTATCATTAGTGTTAACTTTAATTATAGTTTCATGTTGACTAGTTATAGAGCTATTACACCTACCTAAATGTTCAGGTTGTATAATATCCATATCATCACCAAGATCTTCGTTAATAAGTGTAGCGCCAGTTAATAAGCATAAATCATTTAATGTTTCTTGCTTACTAACACCATAGGTTGGCGCGTTTATTATATTAACTTTTATATTACCTTTAACTTTGTTCATTGCTAAAGCATTCATTACTTGCTTATCTACATCTGCTATAACCAATAAACTTTCGTTGTTTTTAATAACATGCTCTAACACAGGTTGTACTTTCCTTATGTTTTCTATGTGAGACTCAACGACTAATACTAATGGGTTGTTTAACTCAGCAACGTTTCTACTTTTATCAGTTACAAAGTTATTGCTTAATAAACCTTTATCATATTGAACACCATCTATAAGAGCTACAGACGTTTCGTTTTGATCGTTTATTTCCATTATCACAACGCCTGTTTCATCTACCATTTTAAAAGCTTCACCTATAACAGCCCCAAGCTTTTTGTCGTTATTAGAAGATATAGTAGCTACTTGATTTATTTTTGTGCCGCTAATCTTTTTAGACTTTTTGTTTAAATACTTTATTACTTTATCTACTCCAGAATTTATACCTTCTTTCATAGCTCTTACATCGTCTAGCAAACTGTGATCATTAGCTTCTTTTAATATAGCTTGAGCTAATATAGTAGCAGTTGTAGTTCCGTCTCCTGCTTCTTTAACAGTTCTTTGTGCAGCTTGCTTTATTAATGTTGCACCTATATTTTCTAGTGGATCTCTAAGTGTTATACTATTTGCAACACTTACACCATCTTTAGTTATTTGTGGTTGACCGTTACTATCTTCTATAATAACACATTTACCACTTGCTCCTAGCGTAGAACCTACAGCGTTAGTAAGCTTTTCAACGCCAGTTAAGACTTGGCTTCTAGCTGTCTCGCCAAAAGCCAAATCTTTTACTAACTTTATTTCTTCCATTATATTTTATTAAATTATATTTATACGAATACTACTTAAAGGTTTTAACTACTTTCGGTCCTTTGGTAAACTCTAATTTTCTTAGATAATGTTCTATTGAAGCATCTATGGCTTTTTCAGCGCCATCTATTGTTTCTCTTCTAGTTACATCTATCCACTCATCAGAGTCTATGGATTTGTATTCGGTTTGTAAAAATCCATTAGGTAGTTGAACAATTCTCCAATTTGATTTTTTGGTAATATGTTCCCATAACTTAATGGTTTCTTCATTTGGTTGTGGTGCACTAGACCACGTGTTAGTGCGGGTATATAAAAACGTCATTGTATTTGGTTTTAAGTTAAACGTTGGTTATTATATACTATCACTTGATAGTTCGGTTATTACCACGATTCCTACGCTCAGGTGGTAATTTATCTTCAGGAACCCAGCTAAACAATCTAGTATCAGCTATATCGTGCAATAAAACTGTTTTATCTGTTACTTCCCAGTTATAGAAATATTCATAGCCAAATAGTGCTACGTCTGGTTCCATGGTTTCTATTATCTTATTATTAAACAAATGTCCTCCATTTGCAAAGTTTAAATCTTCGTATGTGCTTAAACAATCATCTATAACTCTACTATTTACTGTTGCTCCATATATGGCACAGTCTATTAATGTATGATGATTTTGAGTTCTTTTCATACCAGCAAAGAAACAATGTTGATCAGTTAGTTTATCAAATATAAAACTAAAAGGTTTTATAGGTTTACAATCAACATCTAAGTATATACCTCCGTATTTTTTTAAAAGCAATAATCTTATTCTATCGCAAATAAAAGCTATAGGTATACCTGAGTTTAATTCTAAATAAGAATATAAATACTTATC
>Ga0187219_1001070_pt1 | contig 13285 bp, 18 predicted proteins | sample 13SPOviralmetaG_FD_130162 | JGI IMG/M metagenome (GOLD analysis project Ga0187219, IMG submission 130162) | Marine viral communities from the oligotrophic San Pedro Time Series (SPOT) site, San Pedro Channel, CA, USA - 13 SPOT_SRF_2010-07-21... | ecosystem: Environmental > Aquatic > Marine >... | reverse complement strand
TACAGAAGCTGCGATAGCTGACCTCGCCCTCGAAAGCTTGAGCCAAGTACACAAGTCTTCGAAGACAACTGTGGGACGTGAGTTCTTTGACAAAGTAATCATGTCAGGCGATGCAAACGAAGTAACAGCGTACTTGACCCGAACTCAAGCTGCCATCGGCGCAGATAACATGGTAAACACAACTCAGGCTCTATTCACAGAAGTATTAAAGTCTGCAGGAGATTTCAGTCGGGGTCGTCGCACAGTAAAGATGTTCGACGGACAAGAGGTTCCAGTAGACTCTTATGATAGACCTGATATTGTATTTGCGCTTATAGACGATGCAATAGAAGGTACTAGCAGAGAAGGAAGAAACATAAGGGCACTTGCAGATGCTGCAGGTGTAGACGAATCCCAACTAAAAACACTTCGCGCTATCTTCCGCCTAGCCACAAAGACAGAAGCACCTCGCCTCGTACGTGAAGCCGAAGGTAACTTACAACAGTCTACAAAAGGATTTACCCTAGACAACACCTTGTCAAAAGCGTTTAACCTTGCTCGTGGTATGGTTAGTAAAGAGTATGTGGCTGCAGAAGTTGCCTTGAGATATGCGGCAATGGGCAAGGGTCGGATGGTGTCTATGATACTAAAAGACAAACGGTCAGCAGAGATCATCTACAACGTGCTAAAAGATGAAACACGAGTAGTAGAAGATGATGCGCTATATCTAGCACAAAGCATAATGAAATTTGTTGCAGGAGATTTGTCTAGGGCGGGTGTTAACTTTGACACACCTGTAGCAGACAGAGAATACATTGAAAACTACTGGAAGAGTCAAGGGATTATATTTGACTTTGAAGAACCACAATAGGAGAGGACTATGAAGTCGTACTACTCAAGAAAAGGAATGGCATATGGCGGCGGTGTTCGCAAGCCAATGGCAATGGGTGGGATGATGTCCGCTCCCAAGCCACAAAAAAACGGGATGCAAATGGGCATGAACCCGATGCAACCCGCTCTTAAAATGGGTAAGACTATACCCTCTATGAAGGGCGATCTTGATAAGGATGGTAAGATGTCAGGCTATGAAAAGGCCAGACAGACTGCGATTCAAAAGAACATGGGTAAGAAACGAAAAGCCTAAATGTAGTTTCGAGATTTGTCCAACATCTCGTTCCCCATCGACCTAACATACCGAAGCAGGGATGCTAATGAGTGTGCACCATCATACTCTGGCATCCCTGTATTTATTACAGATTCTAATTGTTCAGGTTGCACACCGTCCATGTTAATCTCTACATTACCGTCTTGCTTTAAGTACACAGTAAATTGAAATAGGTTAGCTTTATTCTGCTTCTTTGCCATTGACGTTCTCTAGTTCTTGTATTGCTAGGTTGTAACAGTCGGCTCTAAATGTGAAACCGTTAGTCGGATCGACATCCCCTCTGCTATATCGTGTAGCCTTTTTATAGAACGTTTCTTTTGGTATCTCTCCCAAGATCCAAGCCTTGCTATGGTCTGTGAGAATACGAACAAAGACGTAGCTGTCGCAGTCTTGCTTCGATCCGTGCGCTGCTACAGAGCAGTCGTAGTTAGGAGACGGTGTTGTATTGCACCGTTTGGTTTTCACATCTACACGTCGGTTTTGAATTAGTAGGTCGAAGTCTTTGCTGTTGACTGCTTCGCCGCCAGCATAATCTTCAACGACTATTTCTCCAATTGCTCCGACAACATTACTAAGACTGCCCGTGATGCTGCCCTGTAGATTACCTACAGTGGCAGCTTTCTTTTTGGCACGGGCAAGGATGTCAGGCGTTATCTTGATCTGTATCATTTTCTTTCTCTCTAGGTAGCCAGAACTCTGCTTCTGACCCACAGTCTTTGCATTCCAGAAACGTGATCATAGAATAGAACGAATTGTCGTCCAAGTCAATATCACTATTCCAAATCATTTCACCTTTACAGTACCAACAATTCAACTGCCTTCTCCTTGTCTATTTTAAACCATTCGCCTCTGCGTTCGTATCCTTTACTTGAAAACAGTTGCAAAAACCGACGTTCTTGTTCGTGCATATTATCCACAGGTATAGATGCAAGTAGGGCGTAATCTCGCATAGGGGAAGACGTTTGATAGTTATTCAACCTGTCGGTTACGATAGCTGCTTTGCCTACTTTCACCCAAGCAGGCCATGCAGGATTAACTATCAGGTACACTTCTCCTGCAACAGAACGCTCATTGATTTCTGTGTGTGACCACGCATCATCAAGAGCCTTGAATCTACCTGCTTTGTGTAGAGGATGTGAAGCTGGGATGTACTTGCCATTGACGTACATCCTATTTTTGTTTTTAGCTGCATGAGTAGATACTCGTTGACGATAACCACTGGGGCTATAGTACCACCAATCTCCATCCTCAAAAACAGGTTCTAATTTTGTGTAAGCTTTTACGTCCATAGTTTCTCCAGATAGGGGGTTGAGGGCTAACCGTTGACCCCCGCGCATCTATTAAGCGATGAACCTATTTATGCTAGGCTGCGTTCAAGTCAACGACTTCACAGACACCGGCACTACATGCCAACTCACGTGATCCGCTGGTGTTATCTTCCTTCTCAAAGTCTGTAAGCTTTTCCCAGTCGATCTTGACATGCTTATATGTCTCCATCCATTCGTTGTACTCATCCCCATCGATGTCTTGATAGGGGGGTTGTGGATAAACGAAATCATTGAGCGGAAAGAACGAGACACCTGATGCAATATCAAAGTTCTCGTAAACCCACGCACCAACTTCCAGCCACTCGTGCTCCTTAACTGTAATAGATACAGATGGTTTGTGTTCGCACCAGTGTATAGCGTAGGTCTTCCAGAGTTCTAGTTGCTCAATAGCTGTCGTCTGAGTTCGTGTGACGGCACCATCGGGTGCCTTTGTTGGGAACGAAAAGATAGTCGTCATGTCCGGCTTATTTACACACCGTTCATTATGTACACCAGATTCAATTAAGAATTGTGTCAGGGGGTCTTTGTTATCTCCACGAACAGTGCGGATGTAATAATCGTTGTGCCGTGCGTGGATGCCACTAGCTGAATCTGTAAGCTGAGAGACAGTACCCGATGGTTTGACACATGTAATGGCTGCGCTGACTGGAATACCAATCTCTTCAGCAATGCGTCGGTTTGTTTCGACAGCAGTTTCACGCATTTCTTCTAGCCACCACTTGCTATCCACATTCTTAGATAGAACTGGGTGATCCATGATACCTGTCAGGGAAACACCTAACAAACGTTCTTCTTCTGTGTTGTCCTTCCATATCTTCCTCAAATACTTAAAGTCAGTCAAGGTAGACTGAAGGGTTCCCAATATTGTTGCCAAGCGTACCTTATCTTTCAGGCTATCCAACGAGTCGGTTTCGCGTACAACTACCTCTGACAAATTACAGAACTGGTATCCGCGTAAGATGATTTCACTGCAGGGGTTCGTACCCCACATGTGCCCTGTTTCACGGCGACCATTACGAGCAACCTGCTTGTCCGCTGCTTCACGGTTGAACATGCCACGCTCACCAGACTTACTGTCGTACAAAGCAAGCCACTCACGCATGAACGTACCCATCTCAGGCTTAGTCTTGTAGGCAACTGAGTTGTTAGCTAGTGCTCGTTGACCATCTCTGTAGATTTGTTTGTCAGGCTCATCCCACCACTCACCAGATTTGGCGAGTCGCATCTGTTCGTCACCTAGATTAGACAAACTAATTAATGCTGAACGACGAACGCCGCCCACAACCACAATCTCACCTACCTTGCACATAAGATCGTGGCATTCAATAGGGTACAGCCTACGTCCTGCAGCCTTTTTAAATTTTTTGACAGTAAAGTTAAACAGATCAATAAGGGGTTGTGGACCACTTGCTCTGCCGCCCATGACCTTCAAACGAGCACCAGCTTCACGAACTCCCGACATATCCCACGAAGGAACCTGTCCAGCATAGAGCAGCGCAATCAACTCGCGTAACGCTTTTGCCCATCCCGGCTTGCTGTCACCCACCTTAATTACAGTATCAGACGTGTTAAAGTTATCTGATACTATAGGTAGCTTATCGACGTTCTCTCTTTCTACAGAGAAACCGACTCCTGTACCACACATCAAGATGTACATGCACTCATCGAATGCACGAGGGCTGTCTACTGGTATGTAGCTACAATTATAGCCGCACACTGCGTCGCGATCTAGAGCATCACCAGCAGTCATCATAGCCCTCATCGAAGGCATGACACGAAGGTTGAGGATAGCTTCTTCGAGTTCGTTCCTTAGTGAACTGTCCAGCTTATAGCCGTGTTTATCGTGCACATAAGAATCCATAAAAGAAATGTATCGGGATACAGTCTCATCCCAGTTCTCCCTGCGCTGCTCGTCTTCGATCCAACGTGCGTAGCGTGATTTGTGAATGAATTGTTGGTATGGTGTAGGCAGCATATTGCTCATTTATCTATTCCTTCTCTAGTCGGTTTTTAATTGTTAATAGTCGATTTGTGTACCATTGGGCTTTGGAGATGTCTTCGTCTCCGTTTTTGTATCGTTCTCGCCATGTGTACTTGAGGACGTTACCTTTGTAGTATCCTCGTAATTCTTCTGGAGACAACGCCGCTTCGATTGCGTCAATGCACTCGATACCTGCTTGATTATAGTGTGGCGGATTATTGACAATATCTACTCCCCCGTATGCCATCTTACCGGCTTGTTCCATCTCTTCTAAATACTTCATGTGTTCTTCGTGCCTCATCTGTCGTCTCCGCTGCCCTTCAACATGTCACGGTTCTTACGATCTTCTAGCTTATCCAAGTTTGTCTGTGCAATTTCTTCTAAGCTATAACCCAAGTCCCGTGCTAAAATTGCAACGTACCATAGCACGTCCCCTAACTCTTTTGCAATATCATCCTTGTAAAAAAGATGGGGTTCGCCGTCACGAAGAATCTTCTTTACCTTGTCCGCAACTTCACCGGCTTCCCCACTCAAACCCAGCGTTGGGTATAGAATGCGGTATTCATCTGGATAGATAGCAGTAGATTCTGCCCTCATTTGATATTCATCTAGTTTCATTGTTCTGATCCAAAATCTACTTTAACTACATTACCTTCAACAGATTTTACAATTTTTGGATCGGTAATACCTTCTTCTTCGATCCACTCTTCCCCTACAATCCTAAACTGTATTGATGCAACGCCTTTGTCATAAAGCTGTTCAGTGTCCGTGCGAATCATATCGATGACACCTTCTTGAATAACCATAGCAGAATTAAAGTCTTCGTCCTCCTCATATGTATTGTTTGTAGTATCATACGCAGATAGGGTAAATTCCCCATCTCCAGTAGGGCGAAGAATAATGTAGTACCTGTTAGGTAAGAGTGACATAGCTTCTACGCTCTGCTGGATGTCGTCATCGTTTGCCATTTTTTTTATACCAATCTGTAGGGATGGAGCCTTCTGCCCAGATAAATCCGTGTCGTTCACACCAAGCAGAATATGTGGTCTTGCTGCCTTTGTAAATCTTATTCGATGCTCGTAGAAAAACAAACCTGATATCTATTTTAGGATGTTGCTTCTTTACCAACAGCATCTTCACCCTGTCGTCTTTTGTTAGATGCCCTTTTGCCTCTACGAAAATGTTGGACTGTTCTAGGTAAAAGTCCGGCGTATAGTTGCGCGGTTCGGGTATGTATTGAAACTTTGTTTCTTCATATCTAAACGGCACTTTGTTTTCCGTTAGTGTTCGAGCAATATTTAGTTCGAACTGTGATCTGTATCCTGCTGCTTTCAAAATTCTATTCCAATCGAGTGTAGCCTTTTGATTAGATACTCTGCCAGTTTCGGGGATAGTCTTTCTAAATTGGTAAGTTCTATTGTTAGTGGGTGCATTGGAACGCATACATAAGCCCCTGCATATGAAAGTCTGCTAATCTTTTGTAATTGTTCTCCTACAGTCTTTATATCTCGCGTGTCGGTTTCAGCAAGAAGCTGACCGTCCTTCCTGTAGTTCTCAACAAGAGTGAGGGGCAAGCCATTCTCGTGGATACGCATTTGGCAGACACGCCGCTCACCCCCGCTCTTCTTTACGGATTCTATGTAAATATGATGCAAGTTTTTATTCATGTGCATCAACTCTACTTCGTAGTTCTTTACGAACAAGTATGGCATCATAGTTCCTTTTTCTTTAGAGTTGAGTACCAGACCTGCGGTGGCGACTTCGCTCGTGATGTCACCCTACTATGTAGAATGGCGTTAGGCCAGCAGTGATGCCTATACCCGCACAGATTACATTCACGAGGCAGTAGCTTGTTTCCTGTCGAAACCAACTCGCCTTTGTTCTTGTATGTCTCTGGGATTGGCTTGTACGGCTTGAACGGCTTAACGTCAGGGTTGTCTAGAAACTTGATTCGCTCTGCAGCATCCTTCAAGTAGTCTGCTTTATCTTCCTGTGACCAATCAGGTACATCTACGACAGCAACCATTCCACTAGACTTGTTAACAACAATCCATCCACCAAACGGCAAACCTACCGCTTCACTGTACAGAAATCCCTGCATTAGATAGCCGAAAGGATCATCCTCTTTTAGCTTATCATATCCGCCCATGCCAGTAAACTTGTAATTAAAAGCCCAGTCACTTGCAGACTTGATATCCCAGACCTTATCCTGACCCGTCTCGTCTCGCAGAATAACGTCGAGTGTTCCTTTTATTTTCTTACCGGCAATCTCTAGTTCGACCTGTCGCTGATAGTCTACAATCTCGACGCCAGCTTCTTGCATAATTGCCATCAAAATAGATTCAGTTAAATCTCCAAACATAAAACGGAACAGAGTATTATATTCCATATCCTCTTTGATGCCCTGCTTATCCAATACCTGCTGGCAAAGTGGACGACCTAATCCTGACATACGAACGCGATAACCGCCTCTACTATCTGGACTGAGTTGCTTTATAATAGAATCTGAACAGTCTTTTTTAAATGTTTCAATAGTCTCAGGGGAGACAGAAACTTCCCCCCTGAGAGCCTTAGACATGTAGTCCTGTATTTTAAGCAGCGTTAGCATTGTCGAAGTCCGCTGCTAAATCGGTATCATCTTCGTTTTCAATAAGCTTCTTTGCTTCACGGTGCTGATTCATAACTGTCTCGTTATGACCTTTCACAGTGTCAACAAACTTAGCTGCCAACTCTTTATCGTCCACACTGATGTCCGAAATCGTTCCCTTCAAGGTAGGATTTGGTGTCCAGTAGGTGACGCTGCCTTTTTTGTGGCGGCTTGTACCCAACAAGATTTCACACTTTTGCATGACCTTTTTCTGTTTGCTCAAGTTGTTGATGAAATCATTCATTGGAATGAAGCCCGAACGCTTGAAGTACGCAACGACCGGCTCATTCTCTAAAACAACTTCGTTACCGTCTGCATCGTGAAACGTACCAGAAACCGTAGAGTAAAGAATCTGATTACAACTCGCTGCACGAGAGTTGAGGTAAGCTACATCATCTTTATCCAGACGATCTTCCTCGTCTCGCGTTAAACGACCACACTTGTTTCCGCCTACAGTATCGGGGAACATTCCTGACAGCACAGTCTTCTGTACCGACTTAGAAGAAAACGTGTTGTTCTCTTGATCCCACACGCTATATTCAAATGTGCGAAGGATCGGACGAATCACCACTTCTTCTGCGAAGATAAAGCGACCATCCATGTAAATCTTCCACGATCCACGAGGAAGGCTCTTACCGTCCTCTGTCTCTGCATCGTAGTTGATATTAATTCTTGGCAATCCTTTTTGACCAGTCTGCTTCACATTCTGACCACTTGCTGCCATCAGTGCTTCGTCGTTGTCTGCACTCATAGCGGCTACAATTGCGTCCATGTCATCCATATTCATTACTTCTGTCCCTGTATCCATGATTTTTCATGCTCCTGTTGTTAGGGTTGTAGACTGATACTACAGGTCTACCTCTGTTAAGTCAAGCCAGTTTTTTCCTATTTTTAATTCTATTCCGACTGGCATATCGAATTTTACATTATACCTTGAGATTGTTTCTTCGGGTAGCGACATCATAGCATCCGCCATCAGCTTGATACAAGTGTCTTTTTCACTTGGGTGTACATCAACAACAATCGAATCGTGTACAGTATTGCAAATAACTGAAATTAGTTTTTCTTCCATAAATACTTTTTGTAGCCGGACTAGGGCAATCGGAAGAAGGTCAGCAGTTGCAAATCCCTGCACCGGATAGTTACAGATTGCAGTACGATTTGTAGCCGTACCCCACTTAGTCCATCGGGCATCGGGAAAGGCGTACTGTCTGCCACTTGGAAGTGTGATTAATCGCTTCTGGACGGCCTCTCGCTGGAGTTGTTCGTGCCACACTGTAACTCCTTCATACTTTTCTTTAAAGGCTCTGTAGTAGCGTTGTTGGGCGTCCGTGCCTGTAACACCACCATAGAGTGGTTTGAAGGTGTGTGCCTTTGCATCCTGTCGGCTGCACCCGATAATACTGGCAGTATAGCTGTGAACATCCGTACCCTCATTTACGTCTGTGTAGGCTTGTGCATCTTTTGCAAGGAAACCTGCCACACGAAATTCTAGCTGCGAGTAATCCCCCTCAAGTATAAAGCCATTCTCGAAACGACTCTCGACAACCTTCCGTATAGCGAAGGTATTTCCACGTGGCATATTCTGAAAGTTAGGATTGCGGCTCGAAAGGCGACCCGTTGCCGTAACACACTGCATAAATTCTGGATGTATAAAACCATTCTCATCAACATTGTTTTTCATTCCTTCTACAAAAGTTGACAGGTAAGTACGAAGGGCGTTGTAGCGCACATAGGCTACAACAAAATCATAGGCGTCACCCGACAAGTCGGTCTGTCGGTTTTCTAAGGTAACCTTGTCGGTTTTGAATCCGGCGGATGCCGTGTCCATCGGATCACGCGGAACCAACTTGAAGCCAGCAACCTCACCGGTAGAAACGTAGATAACTCCTGTACCGCTGCACGGCTTGCACACACGAATTGCTTTACCTAGTGTGCCGTCTTTCTTTAGGGGGCTAACGCGACCTTCGCCACGACAGGCAGAACACTGACTGCCTCGTGTCTTCTGTACAACCTCTGTCATATTTCGAACAGCGGCGTTGAACTCTCCACGCTTCATACGTGTGCGAAGCTTTGGCTTCATAGTAGTGCCACGCTTTTCGTGACCCAAGTTAAACACACGCGACCAAGTTGGCTTGTCCTTTACCCGGCGCGAATACAGAAGAATACTACGATCATCTGGACTAGACAGGTTGACTGGTGTGTCACCCATAGCCTCTCTTGCCAGTTCGTTTAGGCGAACCTCTAGTTCGTCCATCTCCTGTTGGTATTCTTTTTCGATCTCTTCTAGGGTTTGTATGTTGATCTTCAATCCTTGCTGTTCAATACGAGCAAGGGTGTCAGTCATTTCAAGCGAAAGCTTTAACGTTGGTATCAGTCCGGTGTTCATTGAATAGTTCCTCAAAGGTAGTGCCAAAGGCTTCTAGCTGTTTAAGTGCAATCTCTTCTGTAGCAAGTACGTCAGCTATGCCGTACTCTTGTACTATCTCCCACGGTATGTCGTAAAAGGTTTTCTTGTCCTTGAGATACGGCGCAACGAGGTCTTTCTCTTTGCGGGTAACGTCATACTTTTCTGCAAGAGCAGCAAGTCCAAGAGGCCAACGCTGGGCTTTCGATAAAATATATTCCGCAACCATTGTATCATAGACGTGCCCCTCGTATTTAAATCCGCATTCCCTGATCCATGACAGATCAAACTTTATGTTTTGTCCCACAACAACGTCAGCCGTGTCAAGTTCCCGCTGGAATGTTGCTGCAGCGGAGTTGGTTGCTTCCCTGTCTGCGTGGGAGTAACACTGATAATGGACGGTACAGCCCAGCCACTTGTATCCAATAGAAACGAGTCGGTTTCCAAAGTAAGGTAGGGCAGTCGTGCCGCCGCTATCCTTGTGTATGTGGGTTGTTTCCACATCGAAGGTTAGTACGTTCATATCTACGCTCTCCCTAAAGTTCCAGCAAATAAGTATAGGGCAATAATAAACCCGATAAAGCTAGCACCCTCATTGACGAAAAGATACATACTAAGATAGAATGTTATTAAGAATCCCATTAGTAATAGATCCCCCGCTCAATGTCGATCTGTCCGTTGATCATGCCGTGCCAACCGTTCAGCTTATTCTTGGATATGCAAATGTGCCGCACAGTATTCTCCACCTCACTAGAACCTGTCTTGCCGATCCCGATGATTATGTCAGCTTCTCCCGCCTTGCCTGTCCGTGAATTGTCAAGCATCGAATAGTCAATCCACTGTCTGTCGTGCGCTTCATAGCTTGCTTGACTAACAGCCCACAATAAGAGGCGGTTTCGTTTGGCTATCTCACGAGCAACCACATACGTTTCCTTCAATCGCTCATCTCCACGATTGTACTCACCAGAGATACGAAACTTATCTAGCTGGTCACAGAACATAACGTCAGGTTTGTTTAGCTTGGCGTACTCGTCCATCTCTTCGACAGATGTACCAACAGAATCCATGATTGTAAGCAGCGGGGCTATCTCTTCTTGATAGCGTCTACCCAAGTCGGTTTTGTTATCTATCATTCCCTGCCGCGTCATCGAAAAGTATGACTGGATGATACGCAGTTTGATCTTGGGGGCTGGTTCTTCGTTAGCCCAATACACAACCTTGAATCCCTGCTTGATGTAAGAGGCAGCAAGGAAGCAGCAAAACGTTGTCTTTCCAACTTCGGGTCTGGCAAACAGGATGCCCAAGTTACCACGATCCAACCCGCCAACGTTTTCACTGATCAGATCGTAAGTGAAAGGGAAATCAGGATCACCGCCCTCATCCTCTAGAAGCTGTTCGAAATCAGCCTCAACTTTAGTGTAGGTTGTTTTGTCACTGATGCGACCATCTTCTACTGTTTCGATCAGGCGGCGTAACTCACCAAACTCTTCACTGTCGCCGGTAAAGATTTCAATAGCCTTCTCCCCGATGACCCGCGCACGATCACGCAACCAGAAGTTGTGAACCAAGTCTAGATGTAAGTCGGAGTTGTCTGAGTTACCAACGTCTAGCATAGCGATAGTGTCGTGAACCTTATTCCGTGCCGCTTCCGGCATAGCAGGGTTACGATCATTAAACAAACTGGCTAACTCTGATTTTGTCAGGTCTTTACCGTACTTGGTATGGGAGTAAGATAGTGTGTCAAAAATGTCACGCATCTCACGTTCAAACATAGAACGGTCAACAATGTTCTTTACGCGACCAAAGAAGTCGGCGTTGAGACAGAATCCAAGTATCTGTCGATCAATCGATGTAGGATCGTATGAGGTCATTTCGTTCTTCCTTCGTTAGGTTTTTTAAATCGCGGTGTAACACCATAAGTTTTGTCGGAACGTGGCGGCAAAGCACCTTAACCATTCCTACAGCTTTGTCAGTCGCGTCTTTGTCAAGCGCAACAAATATACGCTCGTAGTTTTTTAATGTGTTTATGTGTTCTTCTAACAGATTCGTACCTAGTAAGGCAACCCCTGTTACTAATTCAGAAGCTGCACAAGCACTGGCGCAATCTTCTAGGACAATAGCAGTACGGCTGGAACCACAGTAAAAAGGTAAGCTAGAACTTCTATATCTGTACCACTTTGGATTTCTGTTGTCTATAGCCCTACCAGCGGCATCAACCACGTTGTTTCCCTGTTTGACTATGTAGGCAACTCTGTTTCGTTTAAAATCGTACCGAATGTCAGCACGACCAGCGAGGTAGGCATCGTAAGCATTCACAGACTTTAGGTAAAGTTCTGCGTCTAAGCTACGAGAAAGACTAACAAAAGTGTCAGGCAACTCAAATTTTGTCAGCGTATCCTTTGAAACTTTAGGCTCTTGCTTTTTCATTGCAAGCTTTGCAAAGTCGCGTGTCAGGGCTATACCTGTCCGACCAGACACGTTACAGTCAGCGTGAAAGCAAAACCAAAGACGTTGCATTCCGTCATCGTTTACGCTAAAAGTATTTTTCTTGCCGCATACAGGGCAATCAGATCGGTAGCGACCTAGCGGCTGAATGTCGAGGGATTCAACGTAACCCTGTAGCCAACTTGGTGATTTCATGTCGGTTCCCTCTGTCTAGTTAAAAACTATGACTCTGGAATATCATCATAAAAAAATCATGTCAATAGCATTTTTGTTGTTGACGAAGCTTGACAGACCATGCTACTTAATTAGTAAGAATCCCCTATGGGAGAAATAAACAATGAATATTAATAATAAAATCAACCCTATAGCTAAACTATTAAGGGATAAAAAGTATGGCTATAAAGTTATTAGTAATAAGAAACAAAAGAAAATAGATAAACTATCTGAAAAGGAAATTCGGGATGCCAAGACCAAACAAAATTTTGGAACCGACTAAACAGTACAATGTTATGTTGAAAGTTTCGCAGTATGAAGAGTTAGCTAAAATAGCTACTTTTTTACAGCAGACATCTTTAGATCAAGTATCTGTTGCTGACATAATCAGGGAGTCCATTGATATTTATATCGAAGCCTACAAGGAAGATGACGATGTTTCGTAAAAATAAACCGCTAGATATAACCGCGTATTTTTCTGGAACTAACGGTAATTTTGATCTAAGAACTTCCCCGTGGTTAAACCAGATGTGGCCTTCACCGATGATTGACAGTGTGCCCTCTTGGTTTTCAGAACAAAAAGCGAGGCGACCAGAAACTGGTTTACAGCATACGATACGAGCATGTCCTTCGTTTATAAACACTATGAAAATTGGTCATGTATTAAAGACCCCTGCTGAAATGATAGTCAAGGGAGGTATGGATCAAGATGGTAAATTATTTGCGGAAGTTAGTTCTCCGCTAAACTTTGGATCGTGGCACGATGAAGCTTTGTTTGCAGATAATTTTCCTTACCCCGATAAGGTAGTAAGATCGTCATTTAAGATTAGTTCACCTTTTTTGTACAGGGTTAGCAGGCCGTCAAATCTTATTATCTTGCCTTGTTGGTGGGACAAGGAAAATAAAAACATAACTGCTATTCAGGGTATGATTCGTTTATCTCCTGATGTGGATGTAGCGTTCCATATACATACATTCATAAGACAGCCAAGTTCTAATGACGAATATGTTATACCTTTTGGCACACCAATTGCTCAGATTCTAGTTGTTGACATACCCGAAGCGGAGTATGATTATGATCAATCTCTCTATGATGATGATAAGGCTAAATACAGTCTTA
>Ga0187219_1001068_pt1 | contig 13320 bp, 24 predicted proteins | sample 13SPOviralmetaG_FD_130162 | JGI IMG/M metagenome (GOLD analysis project Ga0187219, IMG submission 130162) | Marine viral communities from the oligotrophic San Pedro Time Series (SPOT) site, San Pedro Channel, CA, USA - 13 SPOT_SRF_2010-07-21... | ecosystem: Environmental > Aquatic > Marine >... | reverse complement strand
TAAACACGAACAAAAGATGCGTCTTGACTACGAACTTGTTCGTGCTCTTAAGTGTACAGAGATTATGAAATCTGGGTTTACCTTTAGACCTGGTAGTCGTGTCGAAGTCTTATGTCATGACGTGGTACCAATTGTATCTCTCAAATAATGGAAGCAATCGTGGCTGCTGTCATTGCAATAGTCGCTGGCGGCGCAACTCTAAATAACAGATTACACAACCGAATAAATAATGTACATGATCGCATTAGTGGTCTTGATCGACGTATCGATGCTATTGAGCTGGGTGTCGCTCAGGATTATGTTTCTAAAGCTGACTTATCAGTCATGGTCCAGCGTATGGAAGATCATATGGTGCGTATTGAAAACAAACTAGACCAAATTGTCCTTAGAAATTAATTATGTCTTACAACGTAGTAGACCTTCGTACTCAAAAAGTGCTTGGTACTTATGAAACTGCTGAACAAGCAGCACGTGCAGAATCACACCTAGTACATGAACCAGGTGAAACATGGTATGCAATTGAAGCACCTGTAGAAAAGAAACCAAAGGCTAAGAAAGCTCGTGTCAAAAAAGAAAGCGACTGAAGACCAATTTAACGAGCTGCATAATCTTGTGACACAAGAGTTTCTCAAGCGTATCAAAGCTGGGGAGGCTACTGCTCATGAATTAAAAGCAGCTTGTGATTGGCTACATAAAAACGACATTAGTGGCGTTGCTTATGACGGCAACCCTCTAGATAAATTAAATCAAATTCTTCCAAAAATTGATCCTGAATTGGTTCAATCTCGTCTTTATGGAAAAAGGTAAAACATCTCGATATTACGCAGCTAACCCTAAAGCAGCAGCCAAGCACCGCAGTTACATGCGGGAATATAACAAGCGACCAGGTAAATCAGCATACAGATCTCGTTTAAATAAAGCACGTCGTAAAGCCGGTGTTTACGGCAAAGGTGGACCCGATATGTCTCATGACAGCAAGGGCAATCTTAGACGTGAATCTATGAAAATAAATCGTGCACGTAACGGACACGGTAATAACAAACGAACTCGCTGATGACACCCTTGCTTCCTACTCCTGATCACTATTTACAAAACCTGATAGCCATGAACAGTTCTATGTCTAAAAAACTTTGGCGTAAAGCCCTGAAGGAACATTTTGACTGTACTTGTGTCTACTGTGGAGAATCTTATGAATTATCTAATCTTACTCTCGATCATGTTATCCCACGCAGTGCTGGGGGCGAAACAATCGCCTCAAATATCGTACCAGCCTGTCAAAGATGTAATCAGAAAAAGGCAAGCAAACCCTATTTAGATTTTATGCGTAACACGTTTGGCGTAAACCAATTACGTGAATACGTCCTAGCAAAACATACACAATAGTTGCACTAAGGCAACAAATATATCGCCGCTCCTTTGGGGCGGTTTTTTTTATGCCTACTCAATATCAACCTATTATCGATATCAAAACTTCGAACCCTAACTTTACTTGGAGTCAAGCTGCTAAACAAGCTGGGTTTGAAGGTAAATGGACTAGCAACGGTAAAGGGGGTGTAAAACCTAGAACCGGAAATCGCAGTCAGCAAAATCAAACACGGGCTAAAGGTGAACGAATTTATACCACTGAAGAATCTCAAAATAATGCTGCTTCTCTCCGTAAACAAGCAAGAGAAATAACTCAAACAGCTTTACACCAATATGTACACGGTAACAAACATACTATTGGTGAACACAATAGAGATATTGCCTCTGGTGGTATTGGTGATGATCTTAACTCAATTTCTGATCCATACTTTAAAGAATTTAAGGATAACGTTGCTCAAAAAGTACGCAATAAATATGGTGACAATTATATTGTAGACATTAACGATGTCACTGGTTTTTTGCGTGTTATTCCTTCAAGTCATTATAACCAATATCAAAATAGAAGCCAGCAACCTGGTTTTGACGTTGAACCAGATATGGATCTAAACAAGGTTGTAAATAGTTTACCTTTTATTGTTGCTGAAGATTTAGGCATATCTCAAACATCCTTTCCCGGTCTTCCGTCTCTAATAACTGAAGGCTTACGAACTGCTCCACAAACTAAGTTCACACCTCAAGCTTTAGCAGGTTTCCCAGAAATGCCAGAAATGGGTCCGACAACATCTGCACCTCCTACTAAATACGTACCACCTGTTGTCATGCAATATAGCTATGACACATACACCAACGGAAACGGTAATGGTAACGGCAATGGTAACGGCAATGGTAATGGTGACCACAATGGTTCAGGTAAAAACGGTGGTCCTCCTACAAATGGCGGTGGTTATTCAAATGGTGGTAACGATTTTGTAGAGGGACTTACTAGTGCTGTTTCAGTTAGCGCCGCTGTAGGTTCAGCTGTTGTTGGCGGACTAATGTCTTTGCCTGGTGCACTGTCCACTAGCGGTATCTAGAAGCTCTTAATTAATATTTAGGTCACTATCTATATGACGAACGTTTTAGAGGCCTTACAGGCCGATTTCAAGCTGTTTCTGCAAGCTTTATGGGAGCAGCTTGATCTACCCTCCCCCACTCGTGCTCAATATGCCATCGCAGACTATATCCAACACGGACCCAAGAGACTCCAGATTCAAGCTTTCCGAGGTGTTGGTAAATCTTGGATTACTGGCGCTTTTGTCCTTTGGTCGCTCTTTAATGATCCAGAAAAAAAGATCATGATTATCTCGGCTTCTAAGGAACGTGCTGACAACATGTCTATCTTCCTTCAGAAGCTGATTATTGAGACACCTTGGCTTAAACACCTTCAACCTAAAGGTGATGACTCCCGTTGGTCTCGTATCTCCTTTGATGTTGCTTGTTCACCTCACCAAGCACCTTCTGTTAAGTCAGTCGGGATAACGGGGCAACTGACCGGTTCTAGGGCCGACCTGATGATCCTCGACGATATCGAAGTTCCTGGCAACTCACTTTCTGAGATGATGCGCGAAAAACTTCTACAACTTTGTACTGAGGCTGAGTCTATCTTAACTCCTAAAGAAGACTCTCGTATTATGTACTTAGGTACACCTCAAACTACATTTACTGTCTACAGAAAACTAGCAGAACGTAACTACCGACCCTTTGTTTGGCCTGCACGTATCCCTCGTAAAACTTCTAACTACGAAGGATTAATGGCTCCTCAATTACAAGCTGACATCGATAACGGTGCTGAAGCTTGGTCAGTAACAGATCCTGATCGTTTTGATTCTGATGACTTACTTGAACGTGAAGCAGCTATGGGTCGTAGCAACTTCATGCTCCAATTTATGCTCGATACCTCCCTAAGTGATGCAGAAAAATTCCCCCTTAAAATGGCAGACCTTGTGGTTACTTCTGTTAACCCCTCCTCTGCTCCTGACAATGTCGTCTGGTGCTCAGACCCACAAAACCTTATTAAAGACTTACCCACAGTTGGTCTCCCAGGAGATTACTTTTATTCTCCAATGCAACTCACTGGTGAGTGGACACCTTACACCGAAACAATCTGCTCGGTTGACCCGTCGGGTAGAGGCACTGACGAAACTTCCGCAGCATACATATCTCAAAAAAACGGCTTCCTCTACTTGCATGAAATGCGTGCTTACAGAGACGGGTACTCTGACAATACCTTGTTAGATATTCTTAAAGGTTGTAAAAAATACAACGTTACTAAATTAGTTATTGAAACTAACTTTGGTGATGGTATCGTCGCTGAATTATTTAAAAAACACCTTATCCAACGTCAACAACTTGTTGATATTGAAGAAGTACGTGCCAATGTACGTAAAGAAGACAGAATTATTGACTCCCTTGAACCTATCCTTAACCAACACCGTCTAGTCGTAGACAGATCAGTTATTGATTGGGATTTTAAATCTAATCCTGATGAAGCACCCGAAAAACGTCTTATGTATATGCTCTTTTATCAAATGAGTCGTATGTGTAAAGAAAAAGGTGCCGTTAAACACGATGACAGAATTGACTGTCTAGCTCAAGGTGTTAAATACTTTACTGATGCACTTGCTATTTCCGCTCATGAATCAGTCAAAAATCGTAAGATGGAAGAGTGGAATGACATGCTTTCACAGTGGCAAGATGACCCTCAAGCTGCTGCAAATCATATGGTTTTAGGTATGGATATTAACCAAAGACGTCAAGCTACAGGTAATCCTAAAAGTTCAGTCCCTACCTGGTTTTAAGAGAAACCCCTACCTTATACAGGGAGGAGAGAAGGGTGGACTCGACTTCCTGGCTAAGGGGGATAGTAATTATCCCCTTTACTTATGTCCGCTGAATGGACATTTTGTAAGTACCGCCCACTGGTTAAAACCAAAAGACAACATTTCATTTAACTTGTACTAACTCCCGGTTGATTTTGGAAACATTGAATGTTTCTACTTATCAACTCTTTGATATTATGCGTAAAACAGAATACATATACAATACAAAAGGACTGTATGTAGAGTTTCATCGTGTTCGTGAAGGTCCTAATTACTTTACTGTTCTCTATAAGTACACCTCTCAGGGTGTCACTTCTGTAAAAGAAATGAAAAAGATACTTGGTCCTGCTAAGTTCCTAGATTCATCCAAAGAATTGTATGCTTGGATGGAACCATTAATAGCATTGAGTGAACCTAAAGAATCTCTTGATATGAATTTGATTAAAGCTGAAGGGTTTGGTCCTGAAGCTCATGATGATGATCCTACTAGTAATACTAAAATGGTAATGTAAATGTGTGAGTATATCTTTTCTATGTTAATAGTGGGTCTTGTTAACGTGTCTCCAGATGTGTACGTTATTCAAGCGTTAGACTATGACAATACGCTCGTTGAGTGTTCAATTGTGATCCAAGAGGAAAAAATCACATAATTTTGTCTGCCCTATCCTCTATATACGCAGGATCCAGGAGCCCCCAAGGGGGTGTTTGGACTGCGTTAGTTCTACAAACTAACGAATATCACTGGGTTTTAGAAGAAATACGGGCGCATCAGGCACGCGCGGTAGTTGGTATCGCGCTGTTTGTGTGTATCTATCTGTTGCGACCTTATTGAGAACATTGAGAATGACTGGTATGACTGGAATGTCAGGTGATAAGCAACGCTGATCGATGACCGACCAAAGACTTATCATTGTGTTACTGCAACGGTTCTCGGCTGGTCCGGTATAGCCTTGATACACTATTGCTGATTGGCAACGGTTGCGGATCTGATATGGTAGATCCAGATGAGTGGTTGACGATCTTGATCTCGACTCTCCCTGTTAAGGGGGAGGAGAGTCTCGATCTTCAATCACCACTCACTGCCTCAGAACCTTGACAACTAAATATCTCGTTGCGATGCCGAGGGTCAGTCACCTGATCCGGAGCGTAGAGCCTGGAGGTGCTTGACCAGTTGGCCGGCCAGGGTGCATGATTACACTAGGGCAACAATGCCTACGGCGGAGCCACACGCCTTGTTTGTTCATGGCTACCTGCACGGTGCACCGACGCCCTGCCCGTTTGAGTCGGGCTGCTAGGTCTTGCGTCATTCAAGTACGCATCCACTTTCATTTCATCCAATCATTCATGCAATTGTTTCAGTCACTCACTCGTCCATCCGTTGTACGTCATGGACACAGCGACTGTGCACATTATGTAATCGTTGATGTACTCAATGCTTCATGCATTGTGTCATTCGTATCAGGTAATGTGTACAGCTACGAAAATGTGAGCCGACGTGCACTCGTCAAGCTCCTGCTACAAGACAACATCAGTCTTGGACGCTGGATCAACGACGCACTGTTATGTGTAGACAACGACAAGGTTGTCTGTAAGTTTGAGCCACAACTCAACGTAGTTCGTGAGAATGTGCCTTACTTAGTAGCTGCGTAAGTTATAGCTTCCAGCCTAGGTGCAATGCCTAGGCCAGCACTGGGACGCAGTCCCTATTCATTACACTTGGTCAATCATGACACTATTCAACAACGATCCACACGATTACCTGTGTGATACGTATGACATGGACACACTCAAGGACGTAGCCAATTATGGCTGCATCTCTGGTTGTGCCACTCAGCACATCACATACACGCAAACAAGTGAGTTCTTTGATCAATACGAAGGACGCATCAGTGACGACTATGAGTTAATTTTTGATGAGCCAATCGTCAAGGCTGCAGTCAATGCAGGCATGGACGACATCATTTCTATCAAGAACTGGTGCACATGGTGGTTCATTGAGGAGTATGCACAGCTTGCTGTTGTTACTGATCAAGAACTCGTAGCCGCCTAACACACCGTTGCACTAACGCAATGGATGTATGACTTTCTCAAGTAGGGACGCATCATGCCAATGGTGTGTCCTTTCTTAAGGGACTCTACATCTCTTGATCACAATCATCATTTTTCATGGACTCACCCGAGCACTTAGAAAACAATGACACAACAACAGATTAAGGACCTACAAGTAGTTGCCCTATCTGATTACCACAAAGGTTTAATCACAAGGACTCAGCTACTAAATATCGTACACCTTCTCGATCGTAAATCGTTCATCCACACCAGCCATGTTTGACACACCCAAAGACATTCTGAACCACAACAAACGCATCAGTTTGATAGCTCAAAAAAAGGAAGCAGATGCAGAGGAGACACGTTTGCATTGTCAATCCTATGCAGACTATTTCCTAGCACGTGCTGCGGCTTGCATGTTATTAGATCATGGCATTGATCATGATGAATTCATGGAGGCAATGTGTGATGAACTGGAATCACGAGGTGCACTAGATGACAACTAAAAAGACAGATGATTGGTTAATTAAGAATGCAATCGGTTGTTGGTTGCATCATTTTCCTGATCATCCATGGACACCACGCTATCAACAATTAGTAAAGCGTGAGGTATATCTACCTAAACCGCGGCCTGCCCGCAAAAGATCACAATCACGAACCAAGGACGCTGATGCCACTACTGGGAAACCAAAAGCTTGATGAATACATGGTGATATTGGAAGACGGTAAGGAGCGATGGACTGAATTTGTCGTAGCTCCCGATTTAGAACACGCCGCATGGGCTGGTTTTGAGTTGTCCACTAACCGCAAAGCTGTACTTAAGGACGTAATCAGAACCGATGAGTGGTAAAAAGTATTTCCCTAATAACTGGCAGAAGTGGAAGGACGCACCAGAAGATCTATTCATGCCTCACACCTTTGATGAGATCATGGATTTCAAGATCGCTGCGTGGGAACTTCCTAGCAACATTGCCTGTGTAATTAGGGAATCAAACATAACAACTAAAAAAGTAAAAGAGTACGTGTATCAACGCACGTATGCAGCTGAACGCAAGGTTCAACAGTTACTTAAGAAGGAAGGCATCGAATTCACTGTATGTACTTCCGAACAAATCAATTTCGTTTCACCACTTGACCCAAATGACGTTGACAACAATGACGACAGCTACGATTTCTTCAATGAGTAAAGCAACTCATGAACGCCTTGTTGAGGAATTAATCTATGAGATTGAGGATCATCCATACAAGGATGAGATCATTAGCTTAGCAACGGCTCAATTGTTAGATGATGATGCATAACTTTATTGTTTTTGCACCATTGTGCTCTTTCTGTACCATGTAATCGCTTTAAGTATGTGCAGTGAAACGAGTCTTAGTTTCGATGCCTGACAAATGTGCAGCACTGCTGAAAAGCTATGCAGCCCAATGGGGTATGACGCAAAGTGATGTGCTTTATGAATGTATGCGGAACCACATTCACGGACAAGCAAAAAGTGGATGCAAAGGAACGCTGAACCTCTTAGACATTCACGGTATCAAATTAGACAGACGTGCACACAAAAAGTGCTACGGATATGCGTGTCGTGTTTGTAAGCATGACAAGTCATGTCGTGTTGGATTACATGACGGAATGTGGGAGTGCGATGAACGTTACAAACATTTATTGTCTCCAACAATTGAGCCCGAGTAACTACTGAGCAGAAATACTAAGTAACTTAGGACGACACCGCTGTATTGGTTTGTTCAACAATCGATTTCTTGATCTTCATGTATCAACGGATGAGGTTTCATTCTTTGATATCTGGCAAAATAGTACAGGTGTATCTTTGCACTTAGGCAAGCTTAGGGTAGACTTGTGTTTCCCTCGCCTGTTCTTGCGTGGACTACATAAACGTAGGCGTCCGCAAGGACATGCTGCGAATCCTCACAATCATCGAGTCCCTCCGCGTTCTCGACGTTGAGATGCCTGCTCAGGTCATTGCCACTTTCCTGTACGTAGCCAGCTGTGATGATGGTTGCACTACGTCTGAGTTGCAAGAGAACCTGGGTATCACTGCTGCCAGTGCTTCACGTAACACAACGTGGCTTACTGGTCAGCATCGCAGCAATCCAAAGCGAGGTCTAAACCTCATCACCAAGGAGATCTACGAACCAAACAAACGTCTACGCATTCTTCGGCTCACTGCTGAGGGAAGCAAATTAGCTAAACAACTATCCACTCAACTCAATGGCTAAACAATTCACCTGGGGAGAGGCTGTGGATTACACACTTCGCACCCGTGACACGTGGCGTAATGGCAACAGCCGAAAGACCAACATGATTAACGCTGGTCATTTCACTGAACATCACGGACGTAGTTTTCCTACATCCAAGATCACATCTGCACTTGTTAACCAATGGGCAGTTGATTTAGAAGAGTCAGGTAGGTCTAACGCTACGATTAATCGTTGCATTAGTGCAATCTGCACTGTTCTTAATCACTGTGCTTCTGATGATTTATGTGCACCACCACCTAAATTCAAACGACGCAAGGAATCAGAGGGACGCATCCTGTTCTTTACCAAAGAAGAGGTAAATCAAATGTGTCATGCATCAGTTGATGTCTTTCAACGCATCGATTTAGCAGAGATTGTTCAGGTTGCTGCCTTTACGGGTATGCGGCAAGGAGAGCTCCTAAAACTCAAGGCAAGAGATGTTGATTTATCTCTTAACACCATTCATGTTGGTGGTCGTCCTGACGTAGTGACCAAGGCTGGGAACTACCGATCAATACCAATCCATGAACGCATCGCCAGACCTCTTTATGAGCGTCTAGAAGCTGCCTCTCCAAACGTCCCGGTGTTCGATGACTGGCACAACAAAGACCAGCTTCTAAGGGCATTTCACAAGGTGCGTAATTACGTGGGTTTGCCTGAGGGTTACTGCTTCCACTCGTTACGACATTCGTTTGCAACATGGCACGCAGAAGCAGGGACGCCCATGCGAACGTTGATGGGGCTAATGGGACACAAACGCATCGACACAACGTTGCGTTATGCCAAGGTCACCAACAAAGCCTCAATCGAGGCTATGGCTGCGATCTAAGCGCAACTAATGGGTGCGCTGTGCTACCTTCTTTCGGGTCCTGAGGGACATTTCTTAGCGAGACTCATCGCTGGAATCCACACGCGGATGTGGCGGAATTGGTAGACGCGCTAGTTTCAGGTTCGTGAGCGACTGAATTTCATTAATGCAATGGTCAGGGTCCGCGCCTTGACCTTTCAGTCACAATCACGGTTGCACTAAGGCAACAGTCTAATACACACATCTAACGCGGATTCTTATTGCCTACACCAGCACAAATTGACGAGCAAATTCAACTTGAAAGAGAGCAAATCAGACTTGGATTAAAGGAACTACGTACCAACACACAAAAACTGGAGGACAAAAGCTATGCAAGTGCTTCTGTATACGGAGTCGTTTCTATTGATCAGTTGCTGCCTCTTGTGGTTGCACGTATTCAAGACACTCACTTACGGATAAGACAAGGAAGTGCAGGAGTTGCTTTCAAAGAGATTATTCATTTTCTCTCCAACATTGAGCCTGAAGCTGCAGCAGCTATTGCGTTAAAGGTTACTTTTGACAACGTCTTCAGCGTAAAACCAGGTCAATCAACCGTCACAAATGTGACTGCTGCAATTGGTCAAGCAGTCGAAAATGAGTGCATGATGCGTCATTACGAACGCAATGTACCTGGACTCCTCAACGTTTTAAAAGAAAACTATTTCCACCGTTCAATCGGTACAAATCAAAAAGTAAAGGTCATCACTACGTTGATGAACCGTTACGACGTTGACCATTGGAAAGGTTGGGGACAACAAAACCGAGTCAAATTAGGTGGTTGGTTATTGGACTGTATTTGTGAAGTAAGTAACTACTTCATGAAGACCACGCATAGACAAGGACGTAAGACAACGCTGCATGTAAGTCCAACTCCTGAATTCTTGTCTGTCAAAGATGAGATTATGCAGCAAGCTGAATTGTTCAGCCCGTTAGCTTGGCCGATGCTAGTCGAGCCAAATGACTGGACGACTGACGGAAAACATGGCGGATACCTCCTTAATGAGGTGATGCGTGGCTACGACATGGTCCGCAGGGGAAACCCCTACCTTATACAGGGAGAACAACCCGTTGAATTTTTAAACAAGATTCAGCGGATTCCATTCACCCTGAACGACTTCACTGTCAGCGTTGCTGAGACGCTACAAGAACGTCAAATACAAGTTGGTAAGTTCATACCAATTGTTGAGATACCCCTACCACCTAAGCCACCTGACATCGCTGAGAATGCGGAAGCACGTCACGATTACAGGAGAAGAGCTGCAGAGGTATGCAACATAAACAGTCAAGCATTTAAAAAGTCATGTCGTACACGTATGACAATGAATGCTGTAGAAAGATTCAAGGATATAGAAAAATGGTACATTCCTTGGTCATTCGATTACCGGGGTAGGGCTTACCCAATCCCGGCATTCCTCACACCACAAGATACAGACTTTGGTAAATCATTACTAAAGTTTTACGATCAAGCGTTTATGACACCTGAAGCTGAGCAATGGCTTGCATTTCAGGTTGCTACTAACGGATACGGATTAGACAAAGCAACAATGTCTGAACGTATGGAATGGACATTAAACAACCACGATTTAATCACACGTATTGCACAAGACCCAATTGGAAATCTATCAGAATGGGAATCAGCAGACAGTCCCTGGACTTTCCTTGCTGCCTGTGATGAATACTATCATTGTGTCATTAAGTGTGATCGTCATTACACTAACTTGCCTGTCGCTGTGGATGCTACCTGCAGTGGGTTACAAATACTGGCCGGACTTGCAAGAGATGCAAATACAGCAAAGCTAGTCAATGTACTTCCTAGTGATAGACCACAGGATGCATACAAAGTTATAGCTGAGGAGGCTAAACCTCATGTACCTATTCATCTGCAACAACATATGGATAGGAAAACTACAAAAAGAACAGTGATGACTGTTCCTTACAATGCTAAGCCTTACTCTAATCGTGGATACATTCGTGAAGCATTAGCTGAAAAGGATGTTGAAATAGATAAAGATGATCTAACTCAGGTTGTCAAAGCTGTACGTGATGCCATGAACGTTGTTGTTCCTGGTCCTATGCGTGTGATGAAATGGATTGAAGCTGAAGTTGCAGCAGCAGTCGATCGTGGATGTGACAAACTTACTTGGGTCACACCTTCAGGCTTTGTGGTAACACAAAAGCTAATGAAGAAAAACGTGAAGATGGTAGAGCTTCAACTATTAGGACGTTGTCAACTTAAAGTAGCTGACGGTGATACAGAACAAGTTGATAAGAACCACCACAAGAATGCAACAGCACCGAATCTAATTCATTCGCTTGATTCTTGCATCTTAGTTTTATCTACTTTGCGTTTTGATGCACCAATTGCATTGATACATGATTCTGTCTTGTGTCGTGCAACTGATATGCCAACACTGAATCGATTAGTTAGGGAAACATACATGTATTTATTTGCAGAGCATGATTACTTAACTGACTGGGCTTCACAGATTGGAGCCGAAACTAAACCACCGATTATTGATACTCTTAAACCTGAGTCAGTAATTGAATCTACATATTTTTTCTGTTAATGTCGAGAACCACATTTGTAACACCAGAACCTGTAGTCCTTGAGGGATACCAGGCTGTCATGCAACCGTCTAAATTTGGCTACTCATTGAGGGCTATTGTTGATCAAGACATGATTGACAAACTTGAAGACGATAGAATCGATACGCTCAAATGGGCTGAATCAAAACTCAAGAATCCAAAGCGTTCATCTCTCAAACCTGAACCTTGGGAAGAGGTGTCAGATGGAAAATACACAGTTAAGTTTAACTGGAATGAGGAGCTCAAGCCCCCTATTGTCGATACTGAAGGTACGGCAATCACTGATGAACGCACACCTATTTATTCAGGCAGTCAAGTAAAGCTAGCCTTTTTCCAAAAGCCTTACATCTTGAAGGATGGTGTCACTTATGGCACATCTCTTAAATTGGTTGGTGTACAGGTTGTCTCCTGTAATAGCCAAGCTGGTGTTGACACAGGTGATATGGCACCAGATGATGTCGCTACATTGTTTGGTAAAACACAAGGATTCAAAGCAAACGATCCTAACGTTCAAGTAAACGAAGAAGATGACTTCTAAAAGTCTTCACAATCATACTCTTAATTAATAACCCTATTTTTATTTCAATGAAATCTCTTATTATTGCTGGCCTTTTGCTCTCTGCCGGCGCTGCTGCACAGGCTGGACCCTACGCCAACGTGGAAACCAATTCCGGATATTCGGGCTCGGATTTCACTGGATCCGCGACCGATATTCACGTAGGTTTTGAAGGTGCTAACTGGTATGTGCAAGCGGGACCTGCCCTGCTGGCTCCTGATGATGCTGATGGAGAGGTAGAACTCTCAGGAAAAGCAGGTGGTTCTTACGGAATTAATGATGCACTTTCGGTATATGGAGAGGTGTCTTTTCTGACTGGTGATACTACTAGCTACGGAACTAAGGCAGGTCTGAAGTACAACTTCTGATGAACGACACTCAGATCTGGCCTACAGAACCACAAATGTACATTGATGAGAACGCTGTGAATCACAACGAAAATGCTGAGAAGCTGAATGGTCGTCTGGCAATGCTGGGTGTCATTGCAGCACTAGGTGCTTATGCACTGACTGGTCAACTTATCCCTGGAGTTTGGTAATGCCACAAGGTAAAGGAACGTACGGTACAAAAAAAGGTCGTCCACCTAAGAAAGGAGCTAAGTAGTAATGGCTAAACCTGGACTATATGCAAACATCCACGCCAAGCGCAAACGCATTGCTGCAGGTAGTGGAGAGAAGATGAGGAAACCTGGAGCAGCTGGTGCTCCAACTAAAGCTAACTTCAAACGTTCAGCTAAAACCGCCAAGAAAAAATAGCTAAATAGAATAAGGGAGGTGCAATTCCTCCCCTAGCTCTAGACAGCC
>Ga0187219_1001064_pt1 | contig 13346 bp, 21 predicted proteins | sample 13SPOviralmetaG_FD_130162 | JGI IMG/M metagenome (GOLD analysis project Ga0187219, IMG submission 130162) | Marine viral communities from the oligotrophic San Pedro Time Series (SPOT) site, San Pedro Channel, CA, USA - 13 SPOT_SRF_2010-07-21... | ecosystem: Environmental > Aquatic > Marine >... | reverse complement strand
CTAAACCTTGGCCAGCTGTGAGGTATTTCGAACGGCTCTACTACGTGAAGTTTTCTGTTAAACTCCGGGAAGGCTGCACCTTCGTTAATATCCCAGTCACCTTCAAGTAGTTGTCTTCTTTGATGCTCAGGTAGTGATAAAAGGTTAGCTTCGTACATGCCATCATCAGCAAGATAGGGATTGTCAAACAGTGTGGCTGGAATAAACCTTCTCTTAAATAGCGGTTGCCCCTCTCTTGTGTGACCCTTAGGCCAAGCAATAGTTTCACCAGTTTCAGGATCAGTAGCCCAGAAAGGTTTTCTTGGCGTACCGGGGTCAATAAAAGTCTTCTTAACCCACTGATGTCCCGGCCCTCCGGGGTTAGTAGTAGCCCTCATGTAGAGTGGCAGTCCACTTGCTTTAGTAGTACGTAGCCGTGATCTCATGTAGTTCCAAGGATACGGAGTAGACCACTGGGTAAGTTCGTCAAATCCGATCCAGTTAAACGCTTGACCCTGATACCTCATAACGTCATCATCACGATCAAGGTACGACATCCAGAGAGTAGCTCCACTAGGTGCTACCCAAGTCTTGTCCCTTTCCATAAACTTGATACCCGGTATTGCTCTTGGGTATAGTTGTTTACTTACTGAGATTAGTTCCCTAAGTTCCTCTGTACTACGACGAACAAGCAGCATCTGAGCATTTGGATTATTCAGGTAGCGTACTGGGTCAGCAATCATTGCATAAGACTTGCCACCTCCAGCTGACCCACCATACAGGACTTCCTGTTCAGTAGACGCTAGAAACTCTGTCTGTGGCCCCGGATTAGGCTCAAACAGTATTTCCCTTTGCACAGCTTCAACATCAATAGGTTCAGGTCTAGCTCTAGCTGGAACTTTCTCCAACGGGACGTCTTTTACCGAGTCTATTGTTTTCGAGCTTTTCCGCTTTTTCTGCTGCCTCTTTGTACCTTTCGGCGTAGAAGCGCTGGATTGAAGCTGCTGCCTTACGTTTTTGCTCAATCTTAACCCTCTTAAACAAACCTACATGAGATATATATCTACCAGAAATTTCACTTAGCCAAGCAGCTACCTCACGATAGCTATACTGACTTAAGTGTTTCTTAGCTTGTTCAAAAAGCTCTAGCTCTTCTGGGATTGGTAGCAGTATATCAGAGTCGTCTGGGTCTTGTCTATACCCAAAAGGAAGAAATCTCCCTACTCTAACTAAAGGTACCCACTCCCATTCACCATTAACTTTTTCAGGTTTAGGTAGTTTCCAAGTTTTAGTTTTCATTTTCTTTTGGAGGCAGTATAAACAAAGGACTTTCAGATTTTACTTCTATCTTGTCGGTCTTAACAAAACCTGCACGATCCATAAAGTCTTTTGCAGCTGCCATCTTCTCTTTGTTGCCCAAGTCGGTGGGGGATCTCATTACTTGCATCATGGCCCAAGCTGCAGCTGGACCACGGGTTGCGATAAAGTCTTTAGTTCTTTCAGCAACTTCGCTTTTTAGTACTGACATTATCGTAGTGGAAGACGTACCTTCGGCATACCCTGCAAGCTTTAGAGCTTTTACAGGGTTGCCTTCAGCTTCTTCAAACAACGCATCCAAGAATGCCTGCTGTTTTTCTGTTAGGTTACGAGCCATATATCCTCTGCCTAATTTCAGAACGGCCTATTCCAATATCCTTAAGTTCTTTGTTACTCATGTTCATAAGGATATAAAGATCTGCACGGCGTTGCTGAGTTTCTTGAATTGAAGTTAGTACTTTTCTAGCAAATTTAAACATTGTATTCTCCATTGATCAGACTATCATTAGTCTGTGGAGACTAGTTTTACATATATAGTTATAACACACTATAGCTAAGATTGCAACCCCGCTATGCTATAGGGGTATATAGCTCTTCACCCGACATAGTTACATGATGTGTTCCTGTTGTTTCAGCAAAGCATTGTAACTTGTCACCCGGCATTAACGCAATGTAAGAACCACCTTGCACTACTTCCTCCATAGTATTGGCGGGAGATGCAAAGTGGTCTACAATGTAATGGTGAGTAGTTGTAGCAGCTTCATACCAGTACACACTAATTTTCTTGTTATTAGTTGTACTGTTAGATAAGTGTAAAAACTTAACTAAGCATACAAAGTTATTAGGGCATACATATAAGTCATCAGGAGACGACGAACTAGTAGATGTAACATCCAAAGACTTTGTAACGTATTTAACTGTAGAGGAGTTAGACATCAACTAAACCTACTTACTTGATTTCTTACGAGCTGCCATAAACCGATTAAAACTTTTTTCAGTTTGTCCCATAGAAATAGGAAGACCCGCAGCCTTTTTCTCTTCGGCTGACATGCCTTGATACTTCTTGTAAGTAATAGTCGCATCAAGATTTTTATTTTTAAGGTAACCACTGCCATTCTTATTAGCCATAGGCTTTTTACGAGCAGCGTTTGGTCCAGTATCCTTACGTGCTCTTTCCGCCAATTTAATTTCAGCATTTCTCTTTTTAACTTCAGCTGTTTCTCCAGCAGTAGTGGCTGAAGTAGATCCCACATTATTAGACCTAGCTCTGGGGCGCAGGGATTTCTTAGGTGCTGCTGTTTTTGTTGGAGCTTTCTTTAAATCCTCTGCATAAACTGCAGCCATTACTTTACCATTCTTATCGGTATAGTAGAGTGCACCTGCTTTTTTAGCAGCTGCAATACTTTTATATTTTCCAGCCTTAGCTTTTTCTTTAGCTATTGTTGAACCTTTAGATTTAATCTTGTTGTTCAGATATGTACGAAGTGATACAGCCATTGTTCTACCTTTGCTTTAGATTTTCTTGGTTACCCAAGCTTCATTTTCAGGGGTTGTAGGATCATCTTTTACAAAGTGACCTTTATCAGTACGTGCTCGTACTCTTTCTACTTTAACATCAGAGTTAAGTATTTCATTAACCTTAGAGTCTACACACCAGACACTACCATAGGGATCAAACCCAGCAAGTACATCACCGAGTCTGGTTGTTATAATGTCTTTTGTTACAGTATAACCTTGATCTTCTAGTGCAGTTTTATAGTCTAAGAAGTTCATTTATTCTTACCTTGCGTTGGCTCCATAGAAGCACCACAGTTAGAATTTGTAACGGACCCACCATGGTTGTAACCCATACGTTTAGCTACTTTAGGTGCAGCTTTTTTCAAAGCCTTCATACCCTTACTCGGGGCTTTCTTACTCACTGAACCGCCTCCATACATACCAGTATGATAACCTTTCCCACCACAGTGAGAACATCCCTTACCCTTACAAACTGGACATTTCTTTTTACTAGCCATACCGCCCTCTGATGCTCTGAACTTTGCAGTCTTCTCTGCAATTTTCTTAGGTTGCTTTACAAACTGCTTACCTGAAGCAGTACCTTTTCTTTTCGCTGCAGTTGTAGCTGCGTACTCTGATGAGGACAAAGCTTCTCTTGCTTTCTTGGGTAAGTACCTTTCACCAGTCTTAGCACTAGGCTTACCGCTCTTGGTACCCCATTTCTCTTTAGTCCAATTCTTAAGCGATTTTTGAGAAGCCTTCATTACTTGTAGCCCCCGCCTTTTGCTTTGTATTGCTTGGCAACCATTTGGGCTTTTCTCGCAGACCATTGTCCGGGCTTGCCACCTTTTCCACCCGCCTTAACTGATGCGACAAGGTTCTTACGCATGGTAGGTTTTGTATAGTTACCGGCTGCATTTACTGTAGACTTCTTTTTCATTATGCTGATTCACCTATCTTAAAACAAAGAGGTGCTGCAACCACACCTTGACTTACTAAGTAGTCAGCCATTCTTGTCGCATTACTCTTACATTCAGACTCAAGATAAAACATCTCTTCTGTATTAGCAAACACTTCACAGGACGTGGACATTAAACTGGTACAAGCAAGAATAATAGCTACCCACATTACCACTTAACCTTATCAGCCCAGTAAGCTGCAGACATCTTACCCTTTTTAATATTCTTAGCGTGTCTGGCTTTAAAGCTAGCACGTTTCTTTTTCATCTTATCCGATTCACCTGACTTAGGTTTACCTGCAGTAGACGCACCTTTTTCACCGAACTTGATATACTTATACTTACCACCCTCGGAGGCCATAACATGATGAGACTTACCGCTGTCATCATTAAGACGTTGTGGCTTGTTGACCTTCTTTAGGCCAGCGTCTTTCATCTTAGTCTTGACTCTTTCAGGTATTGCCATTGTATCTTCCTACATCAACTCAAAGTGTGGGCCATCAATAAAAGGTCTACGTCCTTGAGAACGCCTTAGATCTACATATGCCATCATTGCATCTTCGGCTGTACCTTCGTATGTACGGATGTCACCTTCTGACCAAGCTGCACCCCACTTGATTGCTACACCAAGTTCCCTAGCTGCCTCTTTCATTGCGTCACAAAGGTCATCGTAGACATTCAGTTCCCATACACCCTTGCCATCTACATAAGCCATGAGGTCTACTGCACGACCCTCTAGGTGTTTGGACTTCATAGTTTGTGACTTACCTGCAGCTACTAGCTTCTCTTGCTCTTCCACTGTACGCATACCATAGATAACTCCAAAGTCTACTTTGGTAAGCTCAATGGCACGTTTGACTACAGCCACTAAGTTTTCATCTACGCCTTCCATCTTGGCGAGACTGCGACTAGATAATTTAAATGTCATTACTCTTTTCCTTTCCCACTGACATAGCCAGCAACAACTCCAATAATGCCTGTAATAGACATCTGAAGTAACTCTACGATGTTTTGGTCGAGTTCGGCATTATGTTCAGCGGCTATCATAAACTCATCTACTACAATAAGTCCAAGAAGGCCCATAAGACCTCCTGCCATAATCAATACTACTAAGTCTTTAGTGTACTTCATTTCTTACCTGTAAAGAATTTAGATACTGATCGCATGCCTATGCTGGCACTGACGATACCGCCTAATGAATATTGATACCAAGTAGGCATAGCTTCCAGTGAAGTAAAACCTGCCTGTACAATCTGGTTACCCCAGTCACCACAAAATGCAAGAATGAGTGGAATACTAAACAGTAAAGTAATCCACTCGTCCTTCCAGCTATTTTGGGTAGCTTTGATAGCTTCAATGTCCCAGTCAATCTCACCAGTAGCTTGCTTGACTTTAATCTCCGCATTGGCTTTCTGTACCGCAACCTTACCGTCAAGATAAGTTGTAGCTAGTCCACCTACTGCACCTAAGATTTGACCAATCATTTATTTGCAGCCTTTTTAGCTAAATTAGTTACACCCATAAAGACTGACACTACACCCGCTACGGATACAAAGTATACAGAGGCCATGCTACCAATAATAGTTGATGCACTATCTAACCCCATCAAACCTGTGATAACTACGCCTGAAGGGTACAGTAGCATACCCCACAACGCAAACCAAGCCATCTTCCTAGTTTGATCTCTGTGGGCATCTTCATCTTCTATACGTCTACGTTTATCATCCAGAGCTAGTCTGTCCCACTCGGCTTGATCAATAGAACCGCTACCGTCTGAATCAGCTTTTTCAAACTCCGTCATCCGTACTCTCTTTTTTGTTCTGGATTTAGCACATCTTTTCGTTCCAACATGCCCTCTAAGTACATAGCTCTTTCTACATGATCAAGAGTGTACTTAATTCCGGTATCTTGGTATATTTTTTCCCTTACGTAGAATACATCAGATCTTGGTATATGTACTCTTCGCAGTCTAGCTTCGTCTTTACCTGCAAGAGCTAAGTAAAATTCCTCTAGTACAGACTCTGAAGCAAACATTTTTGGTTTTGACATGAGTAGTTATACCTTTTAATTCTGTAACGTCAACCCTTAAAAGGAGACGACAAGAAAAATTCGTACATCCAGATTTAACTTTAGTATATACTTAAGTATTACTCTAGTATTATATTTATAATGTATATATAAAGTATTAATAGTTAGGTATGTACTTTAATATATACTTAAGTATATTATATAGTACTGTCTGCCCGGCTGTCAAGGGGTGGATAAAAATAAATATTGATAATTATTACTTTATATTGATTCAGGGTGCAGCAGATCTGTTGTATTCCTAGTAACACCCCCGATTATACCCCAGGATAGCGTGAGAGCTACGGAGAGGCCGTTTGAATAGGGGTAAAGTTCTTTTATAGGGCGACATACCCGGGGGATACTACCGTGATTCTACGGGTCTTACACTGTATGTAACACTATAACACTATTTATTAGTAGATAAAAGCTATAAAATAGGATTTAGGGACAAAATGCCGCAGTATATGCTTGTATTTATAAGTAGTTAACAGATCTTAAAATACCCCCCGCTGTCATTGGGAGTATACGTAGACGTGCAGGGGCCGGGTGGCCCATACCGGGGTAGTAGATAGGTCAGCACTACTGACATACCGCAGGAAAGCAGAGGTTTTTCTAGCTAAGTCACTGAAATCATTAAGCTTTTTATACAATAGAGTATTCTATTTGCGGCATTGTTCTTGATTTGTTCTGGATTATTGCAAATGATAATCGTTCGCAAGTTGGAAGTATCCCAAACCATACCCCACTAGGTCAGCACTCTTGACCTATCCCCATGTTCTCCTTTTGTTCTACTCGACCAATCTTATGTCAACAATAAGGCACACTGCCACAATCCCGCCACAATATCGTGAACAAACCGGGAATATCGCCAGAGAGCCCGATTTTAGCCCGTTTCATTGCCCAAATGGTTTTTCCGGTACTTTACCCCATAAAATTTGTTGTTCTCTTTCCGCCCTACCTTTGTTCTCCCTTTGTTCTTTTCACCGGGTATATACTATATAATAAATAATATGTTCTCGTTTTGTTCTCTCTTTTGTTCCAGATACTTGCGAACCACTCGCAACAACATTTTCTTTTCGTTTAAAAACAATAGGTTATAAAATAATTGCGATTTATTTGAAAAATATTTACTTGCGAACCATTCTCAACGAATCACTTAAACCATTGTTTCCATTAAATAATATCTAAGTGATTCGGAATTTATCCAATGTTTTCAATGGGGTTGCGTGCTGCGTTTAGTTTGATAGTTATCGGTCATCGGATTTGGGCAGCGCCTCGGTGACCAATCAGATCCGATTTCGACAAGGGACAGAGTGCCACGTTATTTGACAATTGAATAAAGCGCCATGCGATGCCTAGGGTCTGACAATCCCGATGATGGATATAATCACGCAATGATGACCATGGCCTAATAATATTGCGAGCGGGTTCGATATCGTCCCCGTGGGTGACAACTTTCAAACAAAAAGCGGCCCGACAAATTCAGATATAAACATCAAAACACATGCGCCCATCATATAGGTGGTAGTCCATGTGCGAGTTGGTGTGTCCTGCGAAAGCTACCCCTTAGATTTATCAAGGGGAATTGTACCTAGTGAGGGACTGCATGTGCCAACATGCAAAGCACATCGCATGGTGTGGTGTGCTTTGTTGATTGGCAATAGAGGAGTTTTAGCCATGACTGATCATGTAAAAAATTGGGTATCGAATGCACGGGGTGCGGAATATGGTTTCTTTAAGGCGGTGCAGTATGCACTTGAGCAATTCGGTGAGAAAAACAATCTACCGATGTATGCGCTGATTGCTTTCACGAATGGCAAGAAATATGGCACATACAAAATTGAGGAGGGGTATTCCCTCAAGCAATTCTCCGCACCTCTCAAGCGTATCTTGGCTGTCGCATTGGATGATGTGAAGTTTACGTTCAAGGATGGTAAGCCTTGCGTGAAGGTGGGTGATAATGGCGGCCTAAATCTTGAGGGCTTGGAGAGTGTCGCCATGCTCGCTGCGTCTAATTGCGGCCTACGTTCAACCGCCTTTGATGATGCTTTCCCTAAGCCTGAGAAGCCTGTCAAAGAATTTGACGCAACTGCATGGGCTGAGCGTAATGTGAAAGCTCAACCTGACCAGTTGGAAGCTATGATTGCAGCATTGCAGGCTCAACGTGCAGGCTTGAAAGTTGCAGCATAAATACCACACAAGATATACAGTAGATGAACACCTCATGTGAAAGCGTGGGGTGTTTTCTTGTGCATATCTAACAGGGAAAGGAAAGAGGTATGAACATTGTAAGGGACTTATCACAAATGCGGCTAAATCCTATTGATGAACGATACGTTATATGTGGATGGTACGAGGTTGAATCTGGTGCCGAGCGTGTATATGTCAAAGGTAAAGACATGCGTGACTGTGTGACCCAGCTTGTGGAAGCTGATGCTGAATTTGGTCATACTGATGCTGAGCTTGAGGGTGGATTCATCACTGCCGACTATGATGTGACAAGTGAAGCTATCTCTATGGCTTTGGAAATATCAATAGAAACTAATAGGAAAAGGGGTATCATGTAATGAATAGGCGGGAAAGAAAACGGCAGCAAAGGTATGTCATGTGGAATGTGGCGATAGGTTTTGTCCTGTCGGCATCACTGTTCTTTTTCTGGGGATATACATATGGGGTAAATCTGTAATGATAGTATCAGACTGCGCACTTGAGGGTGCGTAGCGTGATACTATTGGGGTATCTAACAACTTATCTGAGGAGATAAAATCATGGCCAATACTACAAAAGCAACCCGTGGAAATCGTTACAATCTTTCCGATGCAAAGTGGATGGAGATCTGCAAGTATTACAGCAATCATACTGCATCTGTAACCTTGGAGCACTTCGATCTTGACATGGATAGTACCTCTCTTTCGCACCACTACAAACGTCTTGGGTTCTTGCCTAAGTCTGCTGCACGTAACCCTGACCCGGCTCGTTCGGTTGCTCCCAAGAAGCTGCCGAAAGGTAAGCTGAACCTTGTGGTTAAGCGTGGTGGTTACATCATGAATGGCAAGGTGATGTCTGCCACTGAGTTTGGTAAGATTCGTGCTAAGTTAAAGGTAGGTGACACCTTCAAGACAGTCACTGTAACTGAACACAAAGTAGGTATCATTGATGCCTAATTAAATCGCCCCATGCTTAACTGTGTGGGGCTTTCTTTTTGGAGGAAATGAAATGAAATATTCTTTAGTGGCAGTAGGTGTGTCACCTGATTGGGGTCTTGCCGATCATGTAACCACATACAAAACCTATGAGGTTGAGGATGGGGATGTACCACCAGTCTTAGATAAATCATCAGAACTAATAGGTGGGTTTGTCGTACTCGACAACGGCAAGAAGTACTGGCTTCACCGACCAGATCAAAATGGTTTCATCGTCAAGAAGATGTTGACTGTTGATGAGAACGAGGTTGATCCTGTTATCAAATCGTGGGGTTCATGGTCAGAGATACCTATCGGTGGTACATCTGATGCTGAGTTGTTTAGCTGGCTTGTAAACTACATCGTGAACCATAGTGTGTTCGGCATGTCTGACCCCAATCTGTTTGACTTTGACCGCAGGTTACGTGCATTCTCACCTATTCGATCCAAGTTATCCCCCGGCAAGATCAGTATCTACAAAGATCTGGGTATGCGTATTCAGGATCGGCACACTGTGATGAAACCTGGCCGTGCCTTTACTGCCATGTTTCCTGAGGTTGATCACAAGCAGGTCATAATGTTTGTTGATAGTTTTCTAAACACCTTTGCAAAGCGTGACTTGACCCTATCTGTATCAAAGGAACGTGAAGACTTCAATCTAGCTTATAGTGGTGCGCAATCTCCTATGGAGAATATTGAGACCACATGGACTCGCAAGTCCTCTGCCTCTAGTTGTATGAGGTATGACTTTCAACACCTCAAGTGCCACCCTGCAGAAGTGTACGGCAGTGGTGACTTCGAGATTATCACAGTGTTTGATGCTGACAAACGTATTGCTGCTAGGTGTGTCGTATATGTCGCACATGCCAGTGGTGTACCTCAAGCTGGCCCTATCTATGGTGTGTCAGAACAAGCACTTGACATGGTGCAGGATCATCTGGTAGTTAGGGGTGCAGAGCTTCGCAACCCAGATTGGTGTGGTGCTAAGTTCCTTGCTGTGCCTGAGGATGTGCATCAAAGCCCACCTACATCATTCATCGGGCCTTACTTAGATGTAGAGCCACGCACTCTAGATCTTACTTGTGATGAGGAACACCTAGTGCAGACTCATGGTGGTGAGATAGATGCAAGCAACTACCAAGGTATCATAACAGCTGATGGACTTCAGTGTACCTGTTGTGGTGACAGAATTTCTGAGGACTATGCACATTACTCAGAGTATTACGATGGTGATTGTTGTGAGGATTGTTACAATGAGAATCACTTCTTCTGCGAGTATGCAGAGGAGTCTTTTCACATCAACGATTCCCGTACTGCCTTCAGTCTCGATAGACTGGGTAACAGGAAAGAACTAACAGTATCATCTTGGGCTGTGGCTGAAGGTGATATGTTCGTCAGATGTAATGACCGAAAGTACTGGCACATTGACGATGTTGAATACTGTGAAGATGAGGATGAGTGGATCTCACCTGACTCTATAGATAATTACTTTAGGTCCGACTGGGATGGTGAGTTGTATCACAACGACAACGTATGCACCACAACAGATGGTGAGTCAGTCACATATCAAGAACTTAAAGACTCTGACGGACAATGGAAACACAACTCACAAGGTGAGTGGTATAAAGAAGAGGAAGAAGAATAATGTATAGCTTAATAGAGATGCTGCGTTACAAACGACCTGAGGGTAGTGACACGCAGAGAGAGTTCTGTCAGAGGTTCCTTGAACCCATGTTTGGTTTACCTGACAGGCATGGCAACTACATACTTAGCCAAGGTAAGAACCCTAACATATGCTTCACTGCACACCATGACACAGTGCATAAGACCGGGGGTATGCAGAAGTTGTTGGTTATCAATGACATAATATCTATTGCAGATCCTGCGACATCTAGCTGTCTGGGTGCTGATTGTACCACTGGCATATGGTTAATCCTTAACATGATCGAGGCTGGTGTTGATGGTGTGTATGTAATCCACGCAGCAGAAGAGGTTGGCTGTAAGGGTAGCCGTGCTTTGGTAAATGACAAGCCACTGTGGTTGGATGGTATTGATGCTGTGATCTCTTTTGATAGGTATGGTGACACGTCCGTAATAACACACCAGATGGGTGTTCGTACTGCATCAGATGCATTTGCTAAGTCCTTTGCTCATGCTGTTGATATGCCTCAGCTTATCGGTGACAGTGGTGGTTCTTACACAGATAGTAACGAGTATATCTACATTGTGCAAGAGTGTACCAACATCAGTGTCGGTTATTACGGACAGCATGGCGTAAATGAGACACAGGATATAAAATATGCAGAGCTACTTGCAACAGCCCTTGTGTGTGCTGACTGGGATAAGTTAGTATTCCAACGTGACCCATCTGTAGTGGAAGATACATGGGGTATGGGTAGTTACGGATACAACAACAGACCTGACGAGAGTAACATCGCAGCCATCAAGACCCTCATAGAGGATCACCCTCAGAAGGTAGCTGAGTTACTTGATGATTGGGGTATCAACTACTATGCCTTAGTAGAGGAAGCTCACATTGATGATAGTAGGTATTTCCAAGACTCTGTTAACTACGATAAGTATCTATATGCATACTGACAATATGTCGCACTTGACAGAATCTCCAAGCTACCTTATATAATATACTTAAGTATTACTTAGGATGTATACTTTACTATATATCTTAAATATATAATAACTTAAGTATTACTTTAGTACCCACCCTTAGCTCAACTGGATAGAGCAACTGCCTTCTAAGCAGTAGGTTGCAGGTTCGAGTCCTGCAGGGTGGGCCAGGGAGATCAGCATGGATGATCCACACGATGACTGCACACATTGGTTAGGAAAGATATGAAATACAAGGATGCCGTAGACAAGTTCTTTAAAGCCCGTAGGTTCTCCGCACTCTCCTCCTCCTCCCAGAGGAACTACGAGTCTTGCCTGACATCCTTTTGTCGTATGTCTGTTATGGGAAAACAGCTTAGCAACATCAGAGTAGATAAGATAAATGTTGTTATGTGTACTGAGATGTACGACACATGGGAACTAGAGACCTCAACTTCGAACGCAAACCATAATGCTAGAGTGTTCTCTGTACTCATGAACTTTCTTGTGGGCTTGGACATCTTATCAAACAATCCGATGTCACGGGTAAGGAAGAGAACAAGTATCCCAAGGTCTGTCGTATGGACACACGATCAGGTGATGCAATTCTTAGATACCTCCTTCACTAAATTTGAATGGAGGAACATAGGACTTATAGTCCTCATGTGTTACGAGTGGGGTCAACGACCAGTTGACATACGTAATCTTAAATGGGACAGCGTTGATCTCGACAAGCGTGTAGTTACAATCACACAGAGTAAACGTGGTGCAGTGGTGGAGTTACCTATACCAGATAATATTTTTACTATGTTGTCTGAGCAGAAGGATGACTGGGACTTCCAAGAATATGTAGTGCCCTACCACAGAGCCTCAGACAGGGCTTACAGGCCACTAACAGTTAATACTATGACAGCACTGCTGGCTGAGGTTAAGGCTACTGCAGGGCTTCCCGAAGAGCTAAGAGTAGGTGACCTAAGGAAGACAGCGATAGTGCAGATGATTGAGAGTGGTGTTGACCACCTTGCAATTCAATCTGTATCGGGCCATAAGAGTGTGTCTAGCCTCAACCCATACAATAAGTTTAGTTTGAAGACAGCTAAGTCAGCTTTAGATAGGAGACAAAGGGAATGAATACAACATGGTTATTAATATGGTTCGTCGTTTCGCCTGAGAATGGTGTACGATACTATCACTTAGGGACGTATGACAATGAGACTGTTTGCGAATCTGCCTTGAAGGATGCGGCAGTTATGGTAAACGAAAACAACGAGACAATCGAATGCATTGGGGTACAGATAGATGATTAAAGTAACATACGTAGACCACATGGGTAGTGACCTGTCTGTCGTGAACGCAGCACGTGTTTCGTTTGGTAAGAAGAGTGAGTGGGAGGTAGACTATGATCAGGTCCCCTGCGGCCTAGAGGCACTATCTAATCGTGACACCAAGCTGATCAAGTTCCTAGCCAGAGAGAAACACCTGTCACCCTTTGGTCATGCCTTTGCCAGCTTCCACGTTAAGGCCCCTATCTTTGTCGCTAGGCAACTTGTGAAACATAAGTTCTTACGTTGGAATGAGATCAGCCGCAGGTACGTTGATGATGAGCCTGAGTTCTATGTACCTGAGGTATGGCGTGGGCGTAGTGCTGATAAGAAACAAGGGTCTGATGGTGTCGTTGACTTAGGCAGAAACCCTTACGAGCCTTACTGCGAAGATTGGGAGATACACGATGGGCGTTACGG
>Ga0187219_1001059_pt1 | contig 13361 bp, 6 predicted proteins | sample 13SPOviralmetaG_FD_130162 | JGI IMG/M metagenome (GOLD analysis project Ga0187219, IMG submission 130162) | Marine viral communities from the oligotrophic San Pedro Time Series (SPOT) site, San Pedro Channel, CA, USA - 13 SPOT_SRF_2010-07-21... | ecosystem: Environmental > Aquatic > Marine >... | reverse complement strand
GTTTCTTTTGTAGGTGGGTTTATCATTTCCTCACCTTCGGCGCCAATATTTTGCCTTTTAAAGTCTTGTATTACTTTTCTAGCATTATTAATATTATTAGAAAAGTCTTTGGACTTAGTCTCAAGGTTTTGTTTTTCTTCGTTTAATTGCTCTTCGAAAGTCAAAGGATTTGCGACAGCCTCTGGTAGTGTTACTCCGAAAATAGTGTCGTCTTCAAAACGAGCTCCTGGCACTGCAGAAAACCCAGCTTCTTTAGCTTTTTTTACTGTTTCAGGATTGTCTGTTAATAATGGAAAGTCCTCTATTTTAGGCTGTGACTCCGAAGAAGTATTTTCCGAGTTGGATGCCGTAACGTTTGGCTCCACAGGTGCATCTATTTTCTGGGGAGCGGTTTCTTTTTTTGATTCTTCAATGTATTTTTTAACATCGTCCTCAGATTTAAGCTTGCCCTCACTTACAAGCGCTTTTATTTCTTCTCTTAGGTTTTGCATAAAATTTAAGTAACTTGATTAGTATTGTTTTGACTTTCTTGAATTAGATTATCAATAGTTTGATCGCTCGGATCAAATGTGTTGTTATTGCTACTAGTGTTCGATGTTTTATAAGGAACTGCTAAGCCACCGCCTTTTAGCAACTGATCTCTAGTCATAGGTGGCATGCTATCATACTTCACTCCTTTGCTGTTGGCTATAAAAAACTTGTCATCTTCCCTTATAACTTTGTCGGTGGAGTTAAACATCTTAAATATATTCTGATTAGGATCGTCAACATTTTTTACAAACTGTTCTTGCATAGCTCTTTCCCTCACACTTAACGGCGTAGCCTCACGCCCTTTACTACCACTCTCTTTTTCAACAGGTGCAGACCCAGCAGCGGCTTCATCTACTAATGATATGAAATAACTCATGAAACCTTCTGTTAGATCTTCGCTTTTAAGCTCGTCTCGCATTATATCTATAGTCTCTGAGTTAAAAGACATTTTTTTTTCTTCTTGCAAATCTGCTACTTGCTTCTCTAGAAAAACATTAGCGTAGCTTTCTTCTTCACCATCAATCTCGTCTGCAGTAAAGCCGTTGAAAATAACCGGCCTAAGTGCATCTGGATTACTTTTTGCAAGCTTCATGAAAGTGCTCAGCAGCTCTCTTCTACTAGATTCATTCCATTTGCTTTTTTGCGAAAGCTCAGTGGCTTCGGTAACAATACCGGCTAAAGACTCTTCGAACTCTAAATCAACCTTATTTACAGTTCTCAAATCTTCTAGCTTAACGAAAGTTTGGTCGTCTCTTTTGTAATATCCTCCAACTTTCTTTTCACCTTCTATTTCAGGATTATATACTATTCTATCCTTAAACGAACCATCTAGTAGCTCCGTGTGTATTTTCATTTCGAATAAAGAAGCCGAAGGATCAGGATTTTTTTGAGAGTCTATAGACTTTGTTATTAAAGCAGTGACTATATCCCTGTCTTTCTTGTAAGTGTTAAAGTTGCTCTTTATGCCCTCTAGATCGTTAGTAGCTTGTATTTTTTTCTTCTTACTTCTTAAAGGATTTTTTATAATCTTAGTGAGTCTATAAGCCTCTTCGTTGTCAACTTGTATCTGGTTGTGTAGCGATTCGTTAGCCGCTTGGCTATAGCTTGGGTCTATTTGTATGTTGTCTTTTAAACTTGCGGCATACTTTTTTCTATCTTTTATTTCTGTAGAAACAGACTGGCCTGTGTTTTTTAGATAAGCAGAGTATGCTAGACTAGTGTTATCGACTGTTTGCGAAGCTAGTTCGTTCACGCCGTTTATAGCTTGTGACATGTGCCTAGCAAATTTAGTTCCAACAAAAGTATTGTATTGGCCTTCTGCTTGCGCTACTCTTGATAACGCTTTTGATAAGTAGTTATAGCTCATTAGTTCGAATTAACATTAATTACCGTACCACCTGTATTATCTGTCGGTGGTGGTGGATTTAGTGATCCAGCCATATTACCCAACGCGCCAAGCCCACTGGTAAGCATCTCTTCATTTGCTCCCATTTGACCTTGCAGGCTACCTAAGTTACTAGCATACATGTCTGCGTTAAATCCTAGCACTAAAGAATCTTTTTCTTGTTGCATTTGATTAACCTGCATCTGGCCTTGTGCTTGTTGGCTTTGCACGCTAGCAGCACCTTGAGCAATAGCTTGATTTATTCTATTACCTTCTTGAGCTGACGCCATTTGAACTCCTCTAGCAGCCTCAGCGCCTTGTACTTTCAACTGCTGATTTCTTGATTCTTGCTGGCCTATATCAGCACCTATTTGCTGTCTTATTCTAGAGTTTTGTTGAGACATTAAATTTGCGATAGCTGCAATACCACCAGCACCACCTGCGCCAGCCTTAGCAGCATTCATTACTCTAGCAGAGTCTTCAGAAGCCATTTGCCTTTGCATGTCAGCAGACTTAAGGTTAACCGTTAGATCTTCAGCTTTGTTATCTGTAGATACGTTTGCTAACTCGTTCTTTAGCCCAGCAAATTGGTTAGTCATGTTTTCAAAAGGATTTTTAATTGGTGCGCTTGCAAAAGCGTCTAGATCTTTTTGAAACTTGTCTTTTGCTTCCTGCTGTTGAGATTCTAATTCGTCGTTGGCTTTTCCTTTGAAGTAACCTCCAACGCCGCCGACTATAGCACCTCCAACTGCACCCCAAGGTCCTAGTGACGCGCCAGCCGCAGCTCCAGAAGCAGCTCCGCCGAATACATCATCAAAACCCACTTGTAAAGGACTTTCTGATTTCATACTATTTATATTAATGTTTTGTTATATTATTATTACACCTATTTGCTACTTTCAACCGCACCTATGTACGTTGCAAACAGTTCTGATTTATTTTTTTTATCGTTGTTTCTCCATATTGCTTTTGAATAATAGCCTTTTACAGACGACTTATTGACAGATTGCATCGGCAAAGCATAGTAAAAGTAGTTTTGAGGCTGCTCTTGTAAATCTATTGCCAAATCTTCGCCACTCATTAAGAAGTACAGCTCCGAATTGTTATCTTCAAAATCATACAAAAGCTCAATTTGCATTTCCCCGCTCACTTGATTAATATCAGATAAGGAGCCTATGCACAAAAGTTGCTGTATTCCTTGGTTTTGACTAGATTGTATTCCAGTTCCAGGTACCGGGTGTACGTAGATGGCGTCACCAACGTTAAGTCCTTGTGGAAACTCAAAGTAGTTCTCGCTAGCGTTGTTATAAAAATCTAAAGTTATATACATGAAATTTTATGTTTAAATTGGCCAAACAGGGTATTCATTATTGTTATTTGAGGTTGGATTCTCTATGTTTATTGGTATTGTAAACTCAAACGGAATCTCTACTTCAAAAGGATTTCCGTTTTCTATTTTTGTAGCTTTAATTATACCACTGTATTTTTGGATAGAGGAAGCAGACAAAGGCGTCCAAAGGTTTGAGTTAATATCAAAACCAGCAACATCAGCTCCTTGATTCCATTGCTCTAAATTACCACCTCCTGAAGGAGTTAATTGAGATATTAATAAATACCCACCACTGAAGTCTATGTAAAAGAAGTCATTGTACGTTAATGGATCTAACAAAGCGTTTAAACTTACCCCTTCAGTATTAGTTATATTAACTTCATTTATAGTCACGCTATCTAGCAGCTCTAACTTTATAGAAAACAATTCTTCCGAGCTTGAAGTGGCTCCAGTTGTTTCGCTTGTCCAAGGGTTAAGAGAATCTTCTCCAAAATTATCCTGTAGTCTTGATCCATCAGCAAGAACGCCCAATCCTACGCTGGTAGCTGGTTCCCAAACTTGATTCCACCTAGCCATTCCCATTACAGGTCCTCCTACCACGCCGTACGGGCTATAAGGAACTGGAAATAATCCGTATTGACCACCACTTGCAGCTCCAATCTGATTCCAATCGCTATCAAAGCTATAATTAGGTAACACACCTGTGTAGCTAGCAAAAAGTTCATAGTTCTCAAGTTCAATCGGACTCGCTGGAGAGCCTATGCCTATCAAGCTCTGTGCTTGGTCAGATGTTAAAGCATTGTTGTAGTCCTGTATGTTTGTTTCATTAAGAGAGCCCATTCCCCCACCTGTTAGATACTTAAACCACTTGTTCTCCTTGTTTAAAAAGTTTACAGCTGAAGAACTTTCCATGTCGGTGTTTATAGTTTGTATCCACCATCCATCTCTATCGTTATTAGTCGACAATGTGAAGTCAGCGGTGTTAGCTATTATTCTAGCTTGAGAGCCTTCGTATGTAGCGGTGTTAAAATCTTTTACAGTTCCAGGAGCTTCGTTATAAACAATAGAGATTCTAGCGTCTTCGTAGTCAGAGTCGTATTGAGCTGAGCCCAGTAGGTGGGCTGGATTGTTGTAAAAACTAAAATACTCGTTATCACTTGTTTTGACGTGCTCGTAGGTCTTACCAGCATAGTGGCTATAGAAAGAATTACCTATAGAGTACCCAGGTACTTCTGGTAGATATGTTCTAAACGAAGGCCAAGTGTTCTGTACTTCATCCCAAGCAGCTGTTAGCTTTATTAATCCAAGCTCTTCAGCATCAAATTTTTCACAGGAAACAAGATATTCCATTTTATCGACGTCAAAGCTACCTATTATATCATCGCCAGCAACTTTAGCTAGACGCTCTTTGAAATATGAGTCAAGCCCTACATCTGATATAACTGTTAGCCCATCCTTAGAAAGCCTTAGCACTACACCTCTTTTTCTGTCTGTAAAGTAAGACCTAAAACCATGGCTAGCAAAAGATTCTGGATTTTGGCTTATCCCGTATTCTCCTTCAAAAGGAATAGACTGACCTAGAACTTTATTTGTTGCAGATAGGTTTGTTGTTCCATCAGAGTTAAACAGAGCGTCTTTGTCGGCTAATACTTTTAATATTTTATCTTCACAAAGCACTATTAAGTCGCCAGATCTAGTGTGTAATTTTTGAATTGAACCATTGTTAGGGTTAAACCTTTTTGTTATACCTAAAGCTAAGTTGAATTGATTTGATTCGTTAAAAGAACTGAAAGAATTATACACCCCTGAGAATATTAATTCTTTATCGTTAAACGTTTCTCTATAGTCTTCAAAAACAGTACTAGCTTTAACGCCTTTGCCTAATCGCATTCCAAAGAAACTATTGTTAACAGTAGACACCTCTATCCCGTTGCCCATAGAAAAACAATTGTACCAGGGCAATACTATGGGAAGAACAGTATCGTTCGTTATACCAAAGTTGGAGTGATGTGTATGCCTTTTTATTTTAACAACATTACTTTCCACAACATCTTCAGCTACTTCTACGTAGACATGTTCTCCTAAACCTAAAACTGTTGGATCGTTCGTCTCTAACCTTAATACTAATTTTGCATCTTGTACTGCTGTTAGAGTAACAACCTCACTCAAGTGTAGCTCGCTATAAATATCTGAGTTGTAATTATTTTGGCCGCTTAAAGTCTCTACTTTTGTTACATAAACAGGATATGAAGTTACCTGACCTTCTCCAGCATCAACTAAGTCATCTTGCCCTTGGTTGACTAGTACTTGAGTAGGCAAAACCGTATCTCCAGCTAGTGAGTGTGCTGAAATAGCTCCGCCACTGTAATTATATGGATCTGAAATATCTATAGGAGGAGTGTAGTCGTAAGCGGTGACAAGTCTACCGGCTTTCACCCACTGCGAATCGGTTTTGTCATCTAAGACAATTGGGTATGCCTGAGAGGCTTCAAAGTATAGATCAGAATCTACTACCCCTCTAGGAAGAGTTTCAAATATACCAATACTTTTAGGGCTACCAGGAGGCGAAGAGCCTACGTTATTGTTAGCGGTAAGTGGATTGTCTGATTTAACATAGACAAAAAACATACCTCCAAACTTATTTTCGTGTTCCGGAAGACCAGTGTTTACGTTAACCTCTTGTATTTCTTTTGGTGGCTCTCCTGTTATCTTTTGAACCTCATACTTTAATCCTGGATTTTTAGGCTCGTGGCTAGCTGTTGCTGTAGACAACGCTGGGTCTGGAAGTGAAGATATTTTATGAGCTTTCTTTTGAACTAAAATATCACCAACTTGTACTTTATTAACATCTTCAGACTTGAACATAAGAACAGAAACCATTTGATCTGTGTTCTCGTCCTCTTCATCCAACCCCGTGGTTACTTGAAAATATTCTTTTAAAGCAAGAGTGTGGTATTCCTGGCTTAAGTCTTTAACAAAAAACTTGTAAGACTTAGCCCAGGCAGGGTGAGGATTTAAAACTTCTATTTTTATTCTATTAGATTGCCTCGAAGCCTCCGTGCCAAGTTTTATAATAGCTTCTTTATTTGTTAGAACTGGAGTTTCTCTACCGTACTCGTCTCTATATACTATACCTACCTGGTAGCTTCTTAAAGACTTTAAAGAGTCAAAAGGTTTACCGTAGTTAGTGTTAATAGCGGCTGAACCAGAGTTTAGCTCTTCAACATCTTGTGATTGCCCAATATTAATTACGTTCCCACTTGCGTCTTGAACTGAACCAACATCTTGAATAGTATACTTAAACGTATTAGCTATTAGCTTAACTCTAATGTCTTCGTAGCTTTCTACATAGCTTGTTCCAGGAGTGTCTAACATTTGTTCTCCATAGAAGTCAATTCCTTCTTGTAGATTGTAGTCTTGTACGTGGTTACCGTATACTAGTCTGTTGCCAGTTACTTCTTGAGCTAGAGCTCTTTTAGGAACTGCATCCCAAGGTCTAGTCATTTGGCTCGGATCTATAGGCAGACCCAAAGTGTCTCCATTAAAAGTGTGCAATCCTCTGTAGTCAATGTTTGCAACATTTATAAACTCGTTGTCTGTAAACTTATACTTTTGCATCGCCCACACGGTAGGAGTATCTTCTTTTGTAACTAAAAGCTCTACAGCTGTAACATCTTCTGGTATATTCTTAGGAACGAAGTCAAGCAACTGAAGGTCTGTTATCTCGTTGTATAGTGATATGTAATAGTTTGGCCATTGCATTTCTTGGTTCAAAGTTCTCCAAACAACACTAGTAAAAGGAGCAAGTCCAGAGTACTCATTGTCTGTATATTGATACCTATATGAAAAGCGAAGCATGTTTTCTTTTAAGTCGTTGTCTGAGTTAGACCCACCAGACAAGCTAAGGCTTGAAGAGAGTGCAACGTCCCAAACTTGTGGTAAAGGAGGACCATAGAATTTTGGTCGTTGATTATACCAGCTATTATTGTCTCCAGGACCTAAATCAACAGAATAAGTCTCTATATTCATACCGTTGTACACGCCGCCGAAGCCCATGTCTGCGTCAAAGTACGGTGATTTTTTTACGCTTAAGTCACTATTACCGGCAATCCCATAGCCGGTATTTAGAATCTCAGCTTCTCGTTGCATTACAGCGGCATTCTTAGTATAGTCTCCATGTCCATTAACAGCTATAATCTCTACGCCGTTGGAATCAACCTCTAGTGTATAGAAATTTTTGTCAACCATTGCCCTAAGCGTAGGATCTGTATTTTTTTTAGCGTTGTTTTCAACTATTTCAATAGTAATAGCGTACTGAGTTAAATATCTACCTGACGCAGTATAGTCACCATCAACATCACCATACTTGTATTTTCCAAAAACACTAGGCTCAGATATTAAAGCCTGTTCTGCATACTCGTAATCACTGTTGTCAAAAAGCACATCGTCTCCATTTACGCCCATACCGTGAAGATTTTTGTGTAATAATAAAAATCTATCTCTAATGTCAGAAGTTGGACCATCAGAAGATCCGTCGTCGTACCATGTGCTCTCCTTTTCTGGATCTATACTTATCATTTTAGTGGAAACCACTTTAGCCTTAACAGTATCCATAAAGCCGTCGTGTGCAAACCCGCTTACATAATAGCCATCTTGTTTCTGGAACCCTTGCCCACCTAAATTCATGGATCCGTCAGGATTAGGAGTTGGTGGTTGGTTAACATTTTGTGTTAAATACGTCTGGCCAAAACTCTCAACAGAGTTACCTGCTCCAATAAACGTTTCTTCACCGCTTTCGGAATTGAAGGTAGTTGTAGAGTTCATGCTATTAGTTGTCGAAAGCGTGTTAGGGTAAGTATAGTAGTTAGTACCGTCTGACTTTTGACTTTTTAGTCTTCCTACAGCACTACTATCTATCATGTTACCTCTACCTCTAAGAGTAACAATGTCTCCCTCTTTAAATCCGTGTGGTGGAGTAACGAATTGACCTGGAGCAGTAGGAATTGGTACACCAACTTCGTTTATCTCCATTTCACCGTTGTGAAATCTATCGTCCACATTGCCTGTACCCCAAAACTGGCTAATTGTTGCTGACGGCTGATTGTCGTTGTATCCTTGTATAATATTAGACTGTGATAGTAAACCACCTCTAACGTATAATCCTCCAAGGCTATTTGGCTGATCCATATTACCAACAGCTAAGCTACCGTATTGTGACTCTTCAAGATCAACGTTGTCAACGTTATTTCCAAGGAATTCCTGTACAACGTTAGGGGACGACTTAGGGTTTTTAGGGTCAAAAAACTCTCCAATACCAATATGGTAGTGAAAACTGTTTGCGGTACCAGTTGGATTACTAACCATGAAGTTAGATAAATAACCCCCAGCATGGTGATCAGGATCTTGAAACATTTCTCCAGCTCCAAATCCTGGGTTATCAAAATTTTGTGCTGGACCTAGTATATCTACGTAATCACTAAACATAGCCTTAAGTGTGTGTCCACCACCTGGTAAGCTAGAGTTGTCTTGCAAGTTATAGAACTGACTAGTTAAATGGTAGTTGCTTGGATTGCTAGCAATAACACTACTGCCTGACGTTAGGTTTTCAGCTACAAGATAGTCGTTATATTGATCTTCAAACTCGAAGCCATGGTAACCAAACGTGGTGTCTAGCTCTATAAGGTTCGCAGACTCCAAAGCAGTGATTGCATAGTCATTTGCGTATAATCCTACATCTCTACCCGCCCGAACTAACGCACTGTCTACTTTTAGAGTTAGGTTCCCTTGAATTTCGTTAAACGCTTGCGGATTACCAAAGTAAACTGTAAAAGCGCCAAGCCCATAGATAGGCTCATCAACACCAGCGTTTGGCTGTTGATTTGATTCATTGTTCGCGCACATACCTATCTCATTAATATATGCTACTAAGAAAGTTATTTGATCTCCAGGTTGTGCGGTTGGATGTATTGCAAACGGATGCGTCATAACACCTTGCGTTGGTCCATTAAAGCTAACTGACTCAGACACAAATGTATCTGCGCTAGTCCTTACTTTGATATGCTCTTCTGGATTAGGTCTTATAACAGTAGCGTGAGACTCTGCAAATGGTCCTTTATTTTGGTAATAAGGAACGCCAAGCGCTCCTACTATACTTTTTGAATTTTCTACTAAAAGCCTAGTATGAAAGTATTTTTTATTTACAGTGCTTGTTATCCACGCTGGTGAGATTGGGTCGTATGAGTTTGCTCCATCTAAATCTGTGTGCGTACTTAAAGATCCTAACTTGCACTTTTTTATATTAAACTTTTTAGGTTCGTTCTGGTTGTCAGTGAAAAACAACATACCATCAAAAACGTTAAGGCCAGTAATTAAATGTCCATCAAATCTAAGAATTCTTTTAGATACAAACTTAAAGTGAGTTGGAACGCCGTTGAGTGCATCATTAAACTTTCCGTGTGCATCTTTAACGTACACTTTTAATTGAGCTCTGTCTATGTAGTCTACAAAAAAAGCAGAGTCTGTAGACACATTTATTTGCTCGTCATCGTCAGTTACAAAGTTAGCGCTGCAAGTGAGAATTCTCATATTCTCTCTTATGTCGAGATTGTTTAAGCTATTAGCGTTTGGATACAATATGAAAGTTTGGCCGGTGTCTAGATCCGTAGATACTACTCCAGCCTGAGTAGATATTTCCCAAACATCATTAAAAACCCTCAAGCTTTTACCAGATACACCAGCTTGATTTGGTTGAAACTCATATATAGCATCTGCCTTAACTCTAGAGCCGTTTACTTCGTCAAAAGTAGATTCTTTAACTAAGTGGTAAGCAAATTCACTTGACTTATCAACACAAGTTCCAACTACTTTAGCGCCTTCATCTGGTGAAACGCCTAGCGCACCGTCTGCATCTTGTTCGAACACACCTTCAACAGGCTCTAATGATCCTTCGTTACCTTCAGTAGCTGTACCAGATCTCGTGTTAACGGCTTCTCTATATTGACCCTTAGGAACTAACCTTTCGTCAATATCAAGATTCATACCTCCTTTAGTAAAACCTCTTCTTAACTCTGCCATATTTAATTTTTAATGTGTTTGCCTTGGTTTCTTAGTATTTGTGTCCACTCTTCCATCTTGTAACCAGACAATCTAAGTTTTGCGTTTCTTTTAGAAGCTCTAGCCTCTTTCTTAAGCACGGCTTTAACTCCTTGTGGCACGTAAGATCTGACAGAAGCTAGATTGTACTCTACATGTTTATATAATGCTTCTTCCGCGAACTTATGAACTTTAGCCTCGTGGCCACTTCCCATAGAGTCACTTATGTACTTTAGTATTACTTTTTCACCAACTAAGTTAGAATTAAAGTGTATTCTACCTTGCTGGTTGTTTATGTAGAAAGATCCATTTACTTGAGCTCTTTCTGGGTTTATGCCGTATCTTCTTCCGTTAATATCTAGTAGATCATTATCTATCGTTGGGTCAAAGCTCAAGCTTGTATTAGAGTTAGCCGTAGAACCAGACTGAAGACTTTTCCACATCTCAGACTCATACTTAACAAAATGTATAGTGTCGGTTAGTTCTCCTTGCGTACTAAAAAATGGGGCTGCGTTAAGCGCAACTATAGGGTCTGCTTGTTGATTAATGTTGCTTGCTACTTGCATTACACCTATGTTTTCAGGAGTTTGTCCAGCAACGAAAAACTCGTTGTTTCCATTGTATAGAAGATTTGTGCCAGGCACTATATCTGATATAGAGCCAAAAGTGAAGTTAGATAGAGTATAAATTGGATTTGTAGGACTACTAACATTTTCTATAGAAGTAATAGTGCAAGATGCTATTATCTCGTGGTTTTTAGAAAAGCTTAGCATGTCAGCTATACCGTCTGGGCCACTACCAGTTTCGCCTTCTGTTCCAAGATCAAAAGATGGATCTCCATTAGCCTCTTGCTTTATAGAAAAAGGATCGCTAGATTTTCGCTCTGGATAAAGAATTCTCTCTAGTCCAGTGTTGTCGTATTTCGCTATTTTAGTGTAGTTAACGTAGTCTTTTGGTAGCTGCCAAGTTAAAGAGTTAGGAACTGTGAACTCGTAAGCTTTTTCACTAGGCAAGGTGTCGTAAGACAATTCTTGTATTCCTCTTTGCGCAAAGAAAGCAACTTCAGTTCTATTTGCTTTTCTTATAACTTTATCTTCGCCTACGTATGAAATCATAAATCCATTTATAACATCATCTACAGATACAGTGTTATACTGATCTAGACTTTGATTTCCTGAGTCTATCGAGCCATTAGCCCAAGCGTAGTAATCGTTTTGAAAGTTGTTTGGCATATTATCTCATTATTTGATTTTGTTCCGCAACAGTTGATTTTCCAACCTGAGCAATGTCAGCTTGCTTTAGCTTGACGCCAGCTAGTATTAGTATTTTAGCCACTACGTTCGTAAATTCTGAGTGATGTATTTCAAAGTCTACAGATTTAGAAGGACTGTAAAGTGGATGCTCGTTTGATATGTTAGTAGCATTGATTTGAATTACAGTGTATCCCCAAGCAACCAATAATGGTTTTCTTATGTAAGTTATATTTATTGCAGCACTAGGTATATTTAAGGATCCAGCTATTTGAAGACTCGGTTGACTAAAAGCCTCAAGACTAGTTGCATTCTCGTCGTTACTGTAGCCTATACCTTGTTCGGCAGAATAGTTATTTGGAAATCCACTTGCTCCATACACTCTAATAAAATCATTTTTCTTTCCTTCAAAAGTATATACAGGTCTTTTTATTGTTGGCCTGTTTATTTTACAGCCCATTAGACTTATCAGCTCTTTTTTACTAACGTATTCAGCTTGATTTATTGTAAAGAATCCTTTTTGCCCTTTTCCACCTGCTCCAACAAGATTTCTATCTACCATAACTGTCTGCATCTTGTAGAAGTCAGAAGGAGTTTTCATTCTAATAATATCGTTAGGGACAGAGAGTAAAGATCCTGGAACCTCTTGCTCAAAGTACTCTATTTTCTCTTGTGCTATATCGTGAGGATCAGAGTGCTCAGAATCGTTTGGAGCACCTTGACCAAATGTTGATGATCTGTGAAAGTAAGACGTAAAGATTTCGTCTTGAACATGGTTAGCAAAAACATTAAACTCTTTTGGTGTAATGTATCCTCTCTGCTCTTTATTTGCAATATCTAGTACTGCTTGATATACTCTGTTTACGTTTATTGCCATTGTAAATTATTTATAGTTAAGCAACCACCCCGAAGAGTGGCTGCCCTCCTATAAGTAATTACGCGTTTAATCGCTTTTCAATGTTAGAATACACTTCCATTCCTTCATCTGTCTTAAACCAAGAGGCTAAAGCAGAGTATGGATGCTCATCAAACGGTACTGTCATTAGTTTTCTATCACTAGCAGCCCAAACAAAATGTCTTTGATCTTGTGATAGTTTAATGATTTTAAGCTCAGTTGCTTTTATTCCAAAGTTTCTTAGCTGAACATTTTCGTCACTTACTAGCTCTAAGAACAATCTTGGTTTTCTACGTGCAAATAGTAGCAAGTCTCTTTTTAGTTCTTTAGAACTCATCTCTGATACTTTAGATCCAACTTCTACCCTCATGATTGCCTCCATCATATCTAAGTCTATAGATCTAGCCAAGTCTAAAGCTTCAATTTCCATCTCTAAGACTTCTATTTGGTTTTCAGCTATAGCAACTGGTTTGTACTCAAAAAACACTTGATCTTTGTGTGGGTGGTAAAGCGATAGTAGTTTTTGTAAAACAACGTCTTCTTTACTAGTAAACAAAGCTCCATTTCTAAAAACAATGTGAGAAAGTCTTTGATCGCCTTTCATCTCGTCAACAAAGCAAGTTTGTTGATTTTTACAATACTTAAGCTCTCTTTGGTAACCTTTCTCTTCGTCAAACCAATAAACGTTCGTAGACTTTATGCTTCTTGACAAAGGTTTTGCTCTAGACTTAAGGTAGTATACTCTACTTTTGTACTCCCATTTATCTTTAGGAGTGTTATCTTCTTTTTTTGCTTCTAACTTAACTTCCACCTTAGGAGATTCAGTTACCGGTGTTTCAATCACCATTTCAGCTTGAGGCGCTACCTCAACTGTTTTAG
>Ga0187219_1001058_pt1 | contig 13361 bp, 14 predicted proteins | sample 13SPOviralmetaG_FD_130162 | JGI IMG/M metagenome (GOLD analysis project Ga0187219, IMG submission 130162) | Marine viral communities from the oligotrophic San Pedro Time Series (SPOT) site, San Pedro Channel, CA, USA - 13 SPOT_SRF_2010-07-21... | ecosystem: Environmental > Aquatic > Marine >... | reverse complement strand
TGGTAATTCTTCACCACCAACATATGTTTCATATAGAAAAATAGTTTCCTTAGACATTGTTGCTAAACTAATGATATCTTTTTCACGTAAGATAAAAAATTCTTCATCAGACATTTGCATCCACTTAGCAAATCCCATTCCTCTAGCAACTTTGCCATCGTCTAGATCTTTAGTAAAAATTTCTAAGGTAACTGGATCTTGAATAAAGACAATAGATTCTCCATTATCTTCAGTGATAAGTGATTTTCCTAAGACATCTTCACCATTAACTAGTTTGAAGATACCATAAAATTCTTCGTCATGTTTTGCGTAATTAATCATAAGTTTTTATTTTTACGTCTATGATTTCATAGTTAAATTTTTCTTGATTGTAGATTTTGACTCTTTCCATTAAATGATTGAGAGTGTAGTTATTACCCCTATCAGTAGAAATGTCATCTGCAATATCATAAAGAGTTGCATTTGATTTGTTTTCTCCCTTTCTCAAGACACGACCAATAGATTGGAGATTACGAATTCTTGATTTGGAAGGTGATGCGAAGATCACGTTATGTAATTTTTTGATGTTAATACCCGTAGAGAATGTGCCGTAAGATGCAACGATGATCGCACTATCAGACTTTTCTGTCAGAATACGAATGTCTTCTCGATCATCTACATCAACACCCCCATGAACTAAATGTACGGGTCTATCTGTGTGACTATTTATCATCTCATATAGAGGGATACCATGACGCTCTACATAGTTAAAAAGAACCAGGGTATTTCCTTTTAGATCACAAGCAAGATTACGAAGGAATTTATTTCTACCTTCATGCTCAATTAGATAATCAATTTCATTTTGATATCCTTCAAAGAGTTTTTCTTCGTGTTTAATCAAAACAATTTTTACTTTCAATTTTGCAACATGACCTGCTTTCATCAATTCACTAGTCTTTGTTACTTGAGAGCATCTGCCAAATACGCCTTCTAAAACTAACTGATTAACATTTGCACCATCTAGTGTCCCAGTAAATCCAATACGATACTTACACTCATGCAACTTACCCATCAGAGAAGTAAGAGATTTAGCTTTGAAAAGGTGTGCCTCGTCACCGATAACCACGTCAAACCTCTCAAACCACTTACGAGATTCCTTATAGACAGATTGCCAAGTGGTAATTACCACCTGATGATTCGTATATTTTTCTGCCCCCGCATATATTTTGTGGCAGTATTCGGACGCCATCCATCCGTATTCCTCAAAGTCCTTATACATTTGCTCCACTAAACTAGTGGTGGGGACTACTATGAGAATATTTCTATTAGCATTTACATGGAATCGGACTAATGCATAAATCATCAGACTCTTTCCAGAAGCTGTTGGTGACAACAAAAGTCGCCTATTATATTTTAGTGCCTCGTATATTGCTTTATATTGATAATCCCTTACGCGATGAGGTAAGCGTAGAGACTTTACAAAAGATGCAACACCTTGAGGAGTAATCAATTCATCATATCCTAGAGGATGACCAAAGAATTTACATTCCTCTATTTCGTATTTGTATCCCCTTTCATTCGCCCAGTCCAAAAGATAGTCAATGAGACCGACATAAATTTCTCCTGTGCCTGGAGAATACAAACGTATCTTTCCGTCCCAACCTTTATATCTTCTATTCTTCTGCATGAATTTTGCAGACTCTACTTCAAAACAAAAGAAGTCTGCTAATTCATAATTGATGTGTGGTTCTGCTTCTACCTTTAAATATACTTCATTCTTTTTTCGGATCTTCAAATCAAACATAAGGCGGACCATAAAACCATGCGACAAGAGATTTTCTATGTCCAGCAGCAACGGGGCGAACCCTATGCCATTGATCTGCTAGAAAGAAAATTGCGGAATACGTTTTGGGTTTAATTGTAATAAACCTTTGAGTATCCCCTGGTTTATATATCTCCAAATCAAAGTCCCCTCCTTCGTAGTCATCGTTGAGGAAAAGTGACATACTAATTTTACGAACAACACCATTCATTATTTTTGGATGTTGATCTATATGCCAATCATAAAATCCACCTTCGCCATAGGATCCAAACTGCACAGGTTCTATACCAGTGATATTAAGATTCCAATGTGCTTGTCTGTTGATTTGTTTTATCATACGCAAAAGCATGGACAAGAGATTGGGATCTCTAATCCATGCTACATCGGTAATTCTTTTTGCTCCACTCTTTTGATTATATAATCTTCCTTCTTCCCATTCTAAAGTAGAAGTCGCAAGTGCCTTTTGGACTATTGCTATTGAATCTCGATTAAAGTTGACTTGCTTGTAGAAGAGTCCATAATTCATTAGAAACCACTTTTAAATTTCACCCACTCAATTGCATTTTTAATTTGATATGTGCGATTGTTTATTTGTCTCAATACACTATCAAGAAATGTTAGAGTCTGCTCTATGTATGCAATCTTAAATTGAAGTTTTTTGATGTCATCATCGGCATCAATAAACATAGTAATCTCTTCTTTAGTTGTAAGTTTGAGGTCAAATGGCATCTCTTTGTATATGGTAGACGGTGCCTTACCCTTGTAATACAACCATTTGTCTTTGACAAGTTTATTCAATTCAAACTCTCTTTCTCTTTTCATAAGAGAATACATATTAAAAAACTCCATATATTTCATATGAAGTTGGGGAATTTTTGTGGACTCTTCGCAATAAAGATCCGTGTCAATGACACTATCTTTCTTCCACATTTCCTGTAGTACTTCCAAATTCATAACTATACCTCAGTTTCATTGCTCCAAGAATCCATGCTTCCGATAAAGACTTGGGTCCTTTCTCTATTATTCTAGCATGTTTCCATTTTAAATTGGGATCGGCGTAAGCTCTTTTCTTCCAACTGTCAAGCATTATCTTCTAGTTGAGCTGTTAACATTCCTGATTTCGTATAAGGTGTATTTAAAAGTTGCTGTTGCTGTAAAGAAATCATTATCAGATCCCGTTACATCAAAAGATAAAGTTGATAAGTCTGTTGGCCAAAGACCTTTAAAGACAACATCAAAATTTGCATTGTTGTTATTATTTAAAATCTGTAGAGTTGCATCTGAATATCTATATTCCTGCTTACCCATTGTAAGATTTGATGTTTTGAAATTTACTCTATCATCAATACTCTGTGGTGCTCCAAGACCTCTCATCCAATTATGGATTTCCATATAGTTTGTTAGATCTTCATCTACAATAAACTCTACTGTAAAGTCTCCATATGAGATGTTTCCTTCAACAGGAATTGGCACCATGCCTCTAGTGGGAATATCAACATTAGCCAAACTAAGAGTAGGAATTTCGGCACGTTGGCACAAGAAAGAAACTTTCCTTGCTTTCTCTAATGTAAAGAGAAATCCAATTGGAGAAAGAAAATTCCTATTCGTTAATTGATCGCCGTACCAGTTTGCCATTCAACTGCAGTATTCACCATTAGTATTTAGATAAAAAAAATAGGGGACCAAAGTCCCCTCCACTTCCTTCACACGGTAAGGATATTTATGTCAATACTGCCTTGCAGATTTTTTTACATGCTGACTGTTTTGTAGTATCACACTCAATTAAGCATTCGTAGTAATCATTTAACTTTTGCATCTCGGTATCACACTCATCAACAGTGGATTCAAAATGACGCCATTCGTCTAATTGATTACGGGAAAGAATGTTATGCATATTAACCTCCTAGAAATTGTTTTCATGATATAGACTATAGGATTAATTGACACCTCTAATTCTGTAACTATGTATACTAAATGTTAGGAAATACTGACTTTACGAAAGGAATATTATTGCCTACTAACTTATACCTAGGCATAAAAAAAGGACCCCGAAGGGTCCAGTAGTTGTGTATCCTGATGGATCACATAAGGTTCGTGACCTGCACACGACGGTAGTACTTGTTGGCGTTGACGGTAAGAGCACCGCTGCCTTGGGTAAGACCACCAGAGAAAGGATTGGAGACCATGCCGTAGCGAGTCTTGAATCCAATTTTTGGTTGGAAGGTGTCAGGGTTGATCGCTCTGACTTGCTGCAGAGGAACGTATGGGCAATAGAAGAGACCAGCGTCATAAGGTGACGTGCCCTTATAACCAGCAACGTAGAAGTGCTTGTCAGCAACGTTAGCAGAGTAAGGATCAACGTAGACCTTGATGCGACCGTTGAGGGTGCCGACCAGTGTGCTAGAAGTATCATCAACACCTGTAAGGGCGTTGTTACCAGCAAGAGCAGGGGTGTAGTCAAGGACACCAGCCATACCCAGTGCAGAAGCAACGTCTGCAGAGCAGATCAGGATGTTGCCTTTCCCACGACGAGTTTGCTGACCAATAGCGTTAGCATCTCTTTCGATTTGGAAAAGAAGTCCTTTGAATTTCTCAACCGACCAGCGACCGTTGGAGTCAACGTCAAGGTCAAAGATACCAGCGTTAGCGGTATTGTTTTGAGCACCAGCAACAGCGTTGGTGAAGATGGTACGGACAACCTCACGGTTGATCTCAGCAAGGATCTCGGTGCTAAGAATGTTAGCAAGCTCTTGCTCAGCATCCAGACCATGAATTGCCTTCAGGTCTTGTGCCATCTCGATGCTGTATTCTGCTTTCAGGGCGCGAGCTCTTGCAGTAACAGTGACTTTCTCGATCGAGAAACCCATCTCACGGAATGCCGTGCCAGAAGCAGCGTCAGACAGTGCTTCAGCAGTTGCCGTGGTCATGCCAGTGGCATCGTCTGCTTGCTCATAGGTTCCAGCAGGGGAATCGTTGAGAAGTGCAGGGTTGTTGCCTTGGGCATCGTTGGTTGCGTCAGACGCACCAGGATCGTATGCACCAGGACCGCCAGAGAAACCAGCGTTAGGCTCGTTGAAGAATGCTTCGTCGTAACCAGAGGCGTTGGGATCTCTCTCAGCACCGTAGTTAGTACGCATTGCGAAGATCAGTCCAGTAGGACCAGTCATCGGTTGGACGCCTGCAACATCATATGCAATGAGTTGAGGCATGGAGCGGCGGATCAGGCTGATCAGCACAGGGTCGAAACCTGCTACTGGACCTGTTGCTGTATCGCCACCAGTGTAACCTGTGGTTTGCAGTGTTTCGGTAAGAATCTTACCTTCTTCTGCAATTGCTTTTTCTTGGTTTTCAAGAAGTTGTGCGACGACGCCTTTCTTATAGGTATCCTTGATCTCAGGAAGAGAATCGTGGTTAAGAACGGGTGCCCACTTTTCTTGGAGGTTTCCAAATGCCATTTTTTGTCTCCGTTTAAAAAAAGTAGTTTTATAAATTAATCATTAATTAGACCACATCTTAAGTGCATCCACGTATTTCGACATGGTGCCAGATGTAGTATCCTCTACAAGGATCTCTCCTCTATCTTCGGTAGGCTCAGTTGATTCAACAACTGCCTTGCGAGTAAAGTATGATTCCTTGATAGTTTCGACCTTATTCCTAAAGTCTTCTTCAGTTTCAAACTCAACACCCTCTGCCAGAGAAGCAAGCTTCTCCTTCTGAGTCTCTGCAAGACCTGCAGCACACTCACTCACAATTTCCATTTTAACAAAAGAGCCCAACTGCTTATTCAGTTGGACATTGGCGTCGATTTGCTCGTTGAGTTTAGCTTCCATCTCATCAAGCTCGCTTACCATGCCATCGAGCATGTTAAACTTCTCTTCGGGCACACTCATGTTGTGCTCGATGAAGAGATCTTTGAGGCCAGAGAAGAACGATTCTGCAATCTCGTTCTTGATACCATGCTCAACCTGGAGAGAATTTTCCTTCATCCAGGATTCAGCAACATACGAGAGATAGTCGTCTACCTTCTCGGCCAATTCTGTTTTGATGCCCTCTACCTCTTCGGCAAGAGTAGCTTCAAATGCTTCTGTGATCGCTTTAACTTCATCATTAACGCGAGCAGTTACTACTGCTTCAAAGATTGTTGTTGCGCGTTGTCTGAATTCTTCTGAGAGATCTTCACCTGCGACAAGAGCGTCAACATCTTCAGTAAAGTCGTACTGGGCTTCAGCGATTGTTTCTTCGCCATCTTCCTCTACGTCCTCCATTTTTGCAGATGCATCGCTAGGTTTAGTCGAAAGTGACTTACTACCTTCATTAGAAACTGAGTTTGCTGCAGAAGCGCCAGCATTCTTAGTGCCCTTTGCACCTTCCATTGAATCAGAAGTTACATCAATAACTTTTTTGGCACCACCTTTAGAGGCATCCATTTTTTCACCAGGTTTGGCGTTCTTGGTCACAACGTTAGAACCTTCGTCCATTTGCTGTGTCTCAAGATCCTTATTCAGGGATTCAGACATTTGATATTCTCCGTTAAGCATTAGCGTTGTCTTTATTTATTTATAAATTATAAACTCTTCAAAAACTTCTCAAACGCGGAGATTTTGCGCTCTTGAATATTGATCAGAGTTGCTTGGTCGATTTCATTCTTCATTTCTGCAATTGCAGATTCTTTCAGAATTCCGTTATCCCAAACCCATTCCTTACCTTCCATAATGCCATCGACAAAAGCGTCGGGAGCAGAAGGATCTGCTACAATATCTGCAGCAGTGGCAAGCATAAAGTCATCTGCAACAACGCTGCAGCCTTCTTTCTTAATTAAATATCCCATACCTCTAGAAGAAACGCCAAGTTTGACACCCTCTTCGATAAGATTCTTGGCAATGTTGCCCATGGGAGTATTAAGGAGTTTTGCTCTACCAATGAAGTTGTTTCCATCTTCTCTGAGAGATTCAATTTTATGTGACACCCTATCAAGATTGATAGAAGGACCATCGGGATGACCTAATTCTCCAAGGGCACGCCCTTTTTGAATGAAGTTTTCATCATATTTAGCAACTTCGCGTTGTAATGTTTTAAACATATACTTACGATTGTTGCGATTTTCTACTTCGGCTTGCAAAAAGATACCTTCAATAAAGTGATTCTTTTTGCCATCTTCAGTTGCTTCGGTGAGAAAGTCAACAGATGTAATTTCTTCAGCTATCAGTTTCATCGGTTTCTAGTGTCTCTTCGGTTTCTTCGGGTGTGTCATCTTCTGGCATCCTTGCATCGACTTCTACTTCTTCTGGAGAATCTGTATTGTCGGGAAGGTTGTCGGAAACTTCATCTGCCGCATCTTGGGCAGTATCTCCCAGATCAAATCCCATTGTCTTAGCAAAATTAATTTTTTGTTGTTGAATACGATCGTATGTGGTGGCGGCAAGAGCATCGTTTGTTATATCGATTGCTTTTGCTTTTTCGTCACCGAAAATCTTATTAACAATTTCAAGTGCTGCGTCAGAAGGCATGATAAGAAATAATGATTACTATTATTTAGTAATTAAAATTCTCCTCTCTTTAAATCTGCGGAATTTGGACCTTCTGGTTCTGCAGGAGGTGCTACTTCAGCCGCTGCAGCGGGATCGCCAGCAGCCATAGTGGGATCCATTTCTGCCATAGGATCAGCAATAATACCTGATTCCATTTCAGAGGCAATTTGTTTGTCAATTTCTAAAATCTCACTATCAGTTTGCTTAAGAACCTGACGACGCATGTATTCCACAGAGAAATACTTACCAACAAAAGGATCCATAGATGCAACTTGATTCATTCTTTCGTTGCGGATTTCAATTTCCTTTAATTCAGCAAAGTAATTATCCGCAATATAATCAAATTGGATATGCTCCTTCATATCTTCCCACTCTTCTAGAGTGATAACACCCTTGAGTACGAGTTGTGTTTTTAGAAGATCTGTAAATAATTCAGAGAAACGTTTGCGAAGACGAGCAACAAACTTTTGAAATTTAACTTCATCGCGAGTGATCTCAGCAGCACGACCAACATTGAAAGTAGTCTCAGTTTCTAAACGAGATCCAGGAACGTTAAGTGCCTTATATAATTTCTTTTGGAAATACTTAACGTCTTCCAATTCACCAAGATTTTGTCCACCTGGAAGAGTTGTGATTTCAGTACCACGACCACCTTCACGGCGAGGCAACCAGAAGTCTTCTAGCATAGACATAAACTTCTTGTCATCTTTAATCTCACCAGTGTTTGCATCGTAAACCATCTTGTTACGATAGCGTCCCATAACTTCGCGAAGATATTGCTCTGCTTTATTCTTGGGGAGATTACCAACGTCAATGTAGAAAATACGACGCTCAGGTGCTCTACTCAAACGATAGATAACCAGAGAATCTTCAATCATTCTCAGTTGGTTGACTGCCTTAATCGCCTTATGCAGGTGACTAAGAGTCATGTTTTTAGTTAAATCTTGAATGCCCGAATGGACATAGCAGATAGAATCTGGTGCAATTTTAAAACCTTGCGTTTGAGAATTCTTTAGACCCTTGGGATCATACAGAAAATAGTCTACGCTCTTGGGTGATAGTTGCTCATTGAGCGGAAGACCTCTTAATTGCTCAGGTCTCTTCTGCTCAGTTTCTATAATTTTACGAATCTTACGAGGATCGATATATCTTAACTCGACCAAACCCTCGCGAGGATTATCTGGATTAATTACTTTATGATAAAACAATCTACCGTCTACATACCAACGACGGAAAATTTCATACGATCTATTATCAAAATCTAGAAGTCTTAAAATTTCTGCAAATTCTTCACGGATAAGTTTTTTAATTTTATCCGAAACTTTTAAGTTAGATAACTCAACTGAGATTGGCACATCATCAAAATTGCCGCAGATAGTTTCATTGACAATATCATCAACTGCACTATCACATTCTGGTTGCAAAACCATCTCTCTATAGCGAGAGATTAGTTGATACTCATTGCGTACTGCGCCATCAAAATCAATAGAGTATCCATAATGACCACCACCAGATACTGGTTGTGATCCATCCAAATCATCTTTTTGCACGAAAGAAGGTCCCTTGGGGACCTTCTTAGCACGCTCTAATGAAAAACCAAATAGTTGTGATGCCATTATATTTAAAACGTGATTGACCCTGATCTATTTATCAGGGATTAAAATCATGCTTGGACAGGTGTCCAATACTGGACCTGAAGCTCAACAGTGAATTCTTCAACAGCATCGTTGTTGCCGTAATCCAGATCGATTGCGGAAATGTTGCTTGGGAATAAGTTGTAGAACTTATACGACTTGAGAACCTTAGGTGCATCGCCATCCTTGAGATCGCGTGCTAACTGATGGACAGTCATATCAGCGAAGTAACCAGTCGAATCGCTTTCGTCTCCGAGTGTTGATGCAGCAGTGAAGTTTTCGTTTGCTGCTTGAATTGCATTTGCCCAAAGCTCGAATGCATTTCTGAGCACGAAACCAGAATCATTCATGATAGTAATGGTCCAAGGTTCGAAGGTGCGATCACCTGCGATCTTGAGGACACGACCTCTGAATGGGACTTCAATTACACCGATCTGTGAAGATGGTAAGTTTGCTGCTCTAACCGTAAACTTACCGAAATTGGAAAGCGATGCATCATTAATGATGCCAGTTGGAAAGTTTAAATCTACTTGGAATAGATTAGGTCTAGCAAAGTCACTTACTACACTAGCCTTAAAATCGTCAATTGTGCCTCTGATTGCCATTTTTCTTAATGTCTCCGTCGTTAATATTTAGATAAATGAAATTTTTGAGGGGAATCCTTTCAGATTCCCCAGTCTTATCAGTTGGCAACTTCGGTGAATGCAACTCCCGTGCGAGTTGCGATGAAGGAGAGTGTGATGTAGTTAATTGTGCGTGTTGGTTTTACGAAAATCTCTGCATAGAATTCGCCACGATCAACTGAATCGGGTGGGTTATTATCTTCATCGCACTTGACGAGGAAGTCAGTCACTCCACGACGACCTTGGACATCACGCAAGTAAGGCTCGACAATGTTAATGAAGAGGGATCTTTGTGCTTCATCATTTTGCTCGAAGAGTTGTGTCTTCGCTGCCTGACTAATGACTCTTTCAATAACAAGGAAGAGACGGCGGACGTTGATTCTATCGAATGCAGAAGCAAATCCTTGTGCAGTCTTATCACCAAAGAGGACAATACCCTGACCAGGGAAAGAAACGACAGGATTAATTCTGTTACCATACAGCGTGTCACGCTGAGTCTTATTGGGGGAGTATGCAAGTTTGATTGCATTTCTCAGGACACCACGAGCGAAACCTGCGGGAGAGAACCAAGGCTCTGCAACCTGTGCAGTATTCAAGATCAGACCAGCAATGTCACCATTACAGGGGACATAACGATAGACATCATTATACTTGTCATAGATATACTTGTAACCAGAATCAAAAATAGCATAGTTGCTAGAAGGGATTTGATCGAAGTAATCTACAATGTTATTCGTAACTGTTTGAGCATTAGTAATGCCAATAACATCAGATCTCTTAGGTGAGAAGAATGCTAAGCAATCACGACGCTCTTCCAGAATATTGATGATGGTTGTTGCTTTTGCAAGTGCATCAGCATCATCTGCGCCAGCAGGACCAGAAAGAATGAAGTCGATAGTCTGAGACTCGGGATCTTCAATCAACTGATATGAAGTTGCAATGTCGGTATTGGTTACACTGTAAACACCACCAACCGCAGTGTAGTCTACACCAGCAGATGCTGAAGCAGCGCCAAGACGATAGTAGAAAGTAGAGTTGCCAGTAGATCCAACTGTTACTGCAGCAGCAGGATAAGATTCTGTGCCTGCTGCAGAGACAAGGAGGTTGAAACGACGATTAAGTGCAGAAGCACCCCAATCTCCATCTGATGCAGTACTGCTTCCAGTAAATGCTGCACTTTCGTGTGATCCCCAATAGAGATACTCGGAGCGTTGCTTGACTACTTCCTTATAGTAGTTAACTTCACCTACGGAAGTTTTGCCATCAGATGCTTTGGAAACTGCGATAAAACGCTCAAGGACAGATCCAGGATTTCCAGTAATCTTACCGTCGATGTCAACAACCAAAATGTGCATCTCATCATTTTCTCCACCTACTTGAGAAGCAAAGAGTGACGTGCCAGGACGTGCGGCAACGTTAATCCACTTAGATCCAGGTAGATACTCACGCTCAGCATACTCATTGCGGACAGAAGTGACTGCAGCAGTTGTGCTGTTGGTGTCATCAATGTTATCTGCAGCAGCAAACTTAACGCTTGATGCATTCAAACCAACGTAAAGAAGACGTTGAATACCAGTAGCAGCGATATCTGCGGTATTAGTGCCTTGGGTAATTGTCTGTGCATCAGCAATGATACCAGTAACACCACCAGCAGGGAGTGAAATTTCAAGTAACTTATTTGCAGAATCCCATGCTAAGACATTAACAGTTTCATCAGATCCGCTAATATCGATAGTGGTTGTAGTACCAGGAGTAAAGGTGCCAACAATATTCTCAACCGTTAAGCGAAGACCATACTTGTATACTTTACCAGCAGCACCAGAGGCAGCAGAAACTGCTTCGTCAACAACAAATCCCCATTAGTTATCTGATCCAGGAGCAGGAAGTGCTGCAATTTGATCGGGACCAGCATCAGTTACGAAAATACCAACTGAGTTACCGAGACTGCCAGCAGTGCGTGCTGCCCACTCCCAACCGTTGCTATTACTATTTTCGTAAGTTGTCTCGTAATCTTGGAGATTTTTGATTAGAGGTGCGGTGCCAGTGTTAATAGCATTTTTCAGACTAGATGAAGTAACACGAATTGTCTTAAGGACACCACCATAAGAAAGAAACTGTGACGCTGTAAACCAAAACTCATAATTATTATCGTTTGGCTCGCCAAATACTGAGGCAAGTTGTCTTTCTGAAGAAACTTCTACGATCTCCTCAACGGGACCTTGAGCAAAAGGAGCTGCTAATACTCCAACATTTAAGCCCACTGGAGTTGTTACCGTAGTAAGATCTCTCTCCTGGATAACTACACCTGGGGATAGCTGATTTGATGCACTCATGTTTATAACTCCTAGATACGGTCATCGAATGTCTAGGATTATTTATATTTTTGAAACCTTATCTATACTCCCACATATAGGATTTATCTCCGTACTCTGCAGTTTGCCAAACATCTCCCTGTGCATCTGCAAAATACTCGTCTCCCAGTCCATCATCCATAAAACCAAAGGGTGCCATATCTTGCTCAATTGATTCTCTTTGATCTGCATATATTCTTGCCCTCACATCATTATCATTCAATTCTCTGAAATATGGTTGCATAGTCATCCATGCAAAAATTACCATGCACATTGCCAAGTCATCGTTACAACCTTCTTCTGCTTGGAATGACTGACCTTTTTGAATGAATGTGGTTAACTCAGCAATACAATCATAATCTGGAATATTTAGTTTATCATCTTCAATCAAAACTTTGAGATTGGAGCAACCAATCTGTTTAACTGCACTAGACATTTTGATTCCCATTTGGGTTTTCTTTCCAGAAAATCCTTGACCAAGTTGTTGACCTGCACGACCACGCATAGCAACCATGAGAAGATTTTCATACTCCAAATCATATTGAATAATATCGGCAACTTGACCACCAACATCATTCACTTCCACCAAAACAAATGCCTGATTATAATTTTTAGCAACGTCAACAATTACATTGGGAAATAGGATTGGTTTAATATCATTGTTTCTATACTTAGCAACTACTTGATATGGAATTGTAGTTGTATCAACCACCAAGAAAGCAGAATAATCTCCTGATACTCCTCTGGCAACATCTGCCGTGATAACATATTGATGATCCTCCTCAACTTTTTGATACATTGCAAGTCCGTTTCTTTCTGCAATAGCATCTCCATATGCCATAGTCCTTAACTTGCTAGGACTAATAAGTGTGTCAACTGATCCTAGGAATTCACATTCAAACTCAACTCGAAATTGAGCTTCTGAAGTGTTTTTAATTGTCTGCTCTTTCCACTTAGCATCTCTACCAGGGACTTGCGACCAGTGGACTTCTGTAGGTATGTATTCATTCGCTCCACGCTCTGAATCATGCCAGAGTTTATAAAACATATTCATCCCGTGTGGCGTAGAGATGATGATTACCTTTGTGCTTTTACCAGAAGATACAGTAGGATAGACAGATGAAAAGAACTGATCAGCAATGTGATTCGGAACAAACGCGAATTCGTCCAGAAAAATGACATTAAAAGACATGCCCCTGACGGCACTAGCGGAAGTAGATGCAGCCAGAATTTTACTGCCATTCTCCAATTCCAATGATCCTCTATTCCATTGGAGGATTCCTTGCTGAAGCCATTTTGGAAGATTTTCATAACTAAGTTGTAAGCGACCTAACATTTCACGGGCAGTCGCTGCTTTGTTTGCAAGGATTGCTACATTGACATTTTGATTGAATAGCACATACCAAAGAAGATATGCAGTAACG
>Ga0187219_1001052_pt1 | contig 13411 bp, 25 predicted proteins | sample 13SPOviralmetaG_FD_130162 | JGI IMG/M metagenome (GOLD analysis project Ga0187219, IMG submission 130162) | Marine viral communities from the oligotrophic San Pedro Time Series (SPOT) site, San Pedro Channel, CA, USA - 13 SPOT_SRF_2010-07-21... | ecosystem: Environmental > Aquatic > Marine >... | reverse complement strand
TGTATACGGAACCCTTAAACGAGGTAAACACAATAATTACTTAATGAGTAATTCTAAATACCTAGGAGTAGGTGTTACTAAACGTAAGTATGCCATGTATGAACATGGTATACCTTATGTTAGCCAAAAAACACAAACAACTGAAATTGTTGGTGAATTATATGAAGTAGATAGACATACACTAAAGTCTTTAGACATGCTTGAAGGTCACCCCGACTGGTATGTTAGACAAGAAGTAGAAGTGTTGTTTATACAAGACCATATAGCAAACTTTAGTGAAGACGACATTCGAGTAAAAACTGCTTGGATTTATTTTAACGAACAAATACCTAAAAACGCGATAGAAAATGAAACAGGAATCTTCGAATCAGGTAATAACAGATACGCCTCCCAATTATTATAATTGTAAAGAGGTTAGAGAAAAAATAGACGGACTACTTCACTTAAACGCTATAATAAATAGCAACTTAGGTAAAGACAGTACTAACGAGGAAAGAGCTGAAGCAAAAGAAAAAATCTTTAGTGTGGTTAATTGTATACGACAGATAGACAAAAACTTTGCTGACTCAGCTTTTCCAGAATATACAGAAAATGGTTGAGTTACAAGATGTACTAGAAGTAGTTTCTGAAGTATCTAGAGTTTCCATTACTCAAATACGCTCAAAGAAAAGATATAGACTCTTTGCGCAAGCTAGGGGTCTGTTCTTTGTTTTTGCTAGAGACTACACAAACTGCAGTATAATGGAGATTGCTACTTTTATTAATAGACATCACGCCACGTGCGTACATTACTGCAAAATAACGCCTGACGTATTAAAATACGATAAAAAATACAGGATAGAGTATGGCGATATTCAAAACAGATTAGAACAATTAAAGTTTAGCGATGAAAAAGCAAATGCCAATATGCTACAACAAATTGAATTTCAAATTGCAAAACTACTCAAGAAAAAAGAAAGAATTAGTAATGCAACGAAAGATTCATTATCTTAGTAGCGAAGAGATATGCATAGGGTCTACATTAGAAATAATTAAAGACCCTGTGTATAACAAAAATATGCACAAAAGACTTAAAGAAAAGTTTGGGCATAAGACTAATGGTTGCGAAATTGAGATTACAGAAGTTTCTCATATAAGTAATCATGGTAGGACACTACCAAGAGAGTTCAATTAGTGTTAATGTGGGATGATGAAATTGGCAGACATGCCCCCCTGTCTCGGGGGTGTAGAGTTTGGAATAAACTTAAGATAACGGGGTTGACCACCAACGTTGCAACATTGTTTTAAGCTAACCACTACGTGCAGGTTCGACTCCTGCTCCCACAGCTAACACACTAAAAACCAACCTTATGTACAAAACACTTATGATTTTAACCGTATTAGCGTTTATAATTATATGCGCTGTATCATTTAAACAAACAGAAAATGAAAACTAGATTTTTAATTATAGCAACTTTGCTATGCACAGTAATACAGGCTCAGTCATATTATGAAGCAGCCAGATTTGACGAATACAGATGGAACGAAGTATCTAAAGAGTATGAAGACCGAGGCGGTAGCTGGGAAGATACTAGATTTATACTACACAAAGAGTATTTCACACTTGAAAAAGACTTGCAAAAAGAAACTTTTTATAAATGGTGGTGGGTTTATTATGGTGATAATGAGCAGCTAGGCGAGTGCCATATACTAGAAAATGACGCAGCTAAAGTATGTATAGATGAAGATAATCAGACTTTATGGATACTTACTGGTTATGATGAAGAAATATCTCGCTGGACTAAAGCTGGAGCTTTGAGTAGAATCAAAAAAATCAAACCTTTTTTAATACATTATTATGAGTAAAGAAACGTTTAGTGTAAAGATGATGAACAAGTACGCTACTTGGTATCATAATCAAAAGCTGGCTAAACTTGCTGGTGAACGAGCAGAAGAGCCTACTATACACGAATTTATATCTACTGAATTTAACGACAGTAATATTGGGGAGTTAGTAGAGGCTTCAGTTAACATTAATAAAGCTGCCAAACTATTAGGATTATGAGTGAAGAAAACGAACAAATAGACCTGTTAATACTTCTTGGTACATACAAATCTTTTAGCGAGCAGTTGCACAACATGAAGGGCCGTCACAGCGGCATAATCAAACGTAAGTTTAACATACTACATAACCATGTAAGACAATACGAAAACAGTTTAGATAAGACTTGGTTAAAAGATAATGGTGACATCATCGAAGAACTGTCTGATGCTATAACTGATTTAGTATATATGCTACGTGAAAATGTAGGTAGACCAAATTCTGATGGACGGGATAATAAAAAGAATGATGAAGGTGGCCAAACTCAGGAAGGCCAGCCTGAAAGCAATACGTAGATTGTTGTATAGAAAATACAAGATTAATGTTTCTCTGGAGGTGCTAAAAAGACGGCAAGAATGGTAAACCACAAAAAGGTATATACTACCTTCTTTAATTTAGACACTTGTGACCGCATTCTGTGTACCAGTTGTGGGTCAGTTGCCGTAGACATTCATCATATAGCTCCCCGTGGGATGGGAGGGTCTGAGAAAGACTATATAGAAAATCTAGTAGCATTATGTAGGAGCTGTCACGATAAGGCTGAGTCAAGTCGCGCATTTAATAAACAAGTTAGAATTAGACATTTACAGAAAGTTCTGTATAAGTTAGACTCAGAGATATAAATCTTCTTCATCACTTACGTTCTGCACTACTGCAATATACACAAAAGGTATATACAGGTGTAGTTCGTAAGATTGGTGTTGCTCAGTAGCCTCAAAAGTTCTAAAGCCTAAAAGTATACCCCAATAAATTCCTAGCTCTAAAGTAGTTCTTCCATATACTATTTGTAATAATTGTTTCATTAGTATCCAGTTAATAAATTTAATACATCATCTATTGCTTTGTGTCTATGGTTATCTTCAAGTATAACTTTGAACACATAATTACTTTGTTTTATTTTATGGACATCGTCTATAGCAGAGTTTAGTGTAGACGATAAATCTATTTGCTGGTTGTCACCACAAAAAATCATAATAGAATCTTTCCCTAGTCTACCTAGCGCCATGCGCAGTTGTGGTTTGGTTAAGTTTTGAAATTCATCTACTATAACTACTGCATTGTCAAAAGTTCTACCTCTAAAGTGGGATAATGAAACTAGTTCGATTTCTTCCCGCTCGACCATATTAGCTATCTTTTCAGGTTTATTATATACCTTTCTCATATTAGACATGATGGGTACAAGCCAAGGCTCTAGCTTTTCTTTTTCAGTTCCTGGCAAAAAACCATTGTCTTCAGTAGCAACTGTAGGTCTAGTAATTATTATTTTATTATACTGCCGCTTAAAAAACATATCTAAAGCTACCTGTACAGCAAGCAACGTTTTACCACTACCAGCTTTTCCTACAATAAAACTGTAAGCATGATTTATAATCTGAGCTTTAGCTTCTTTTTGCTCATCTGATAGTGTAATGTTAAACTTTATAGAGCCTTTAGGTTGTCTCTTTTGTTTGTTTTCCATTCTGTATAGGAACATTATAATAATACTCACATTGCATTCCATTGGTCTTATGCCATACAAATGCATGCGCTCGTTTAATAATAGACATATAGCCGCTATCATCATGCCATTGGTCTGTAGCAGACATACTACCCAAGTGTCTTACGGCTATTCCACTCAACTCTTCTACTTGACCCATTATATTAGTTTTTAAACTATGCAAATGGCCTCTATGCACTTCTATGTGCCTCACACTAGACCAAACATCTCTAAATCTTTGAGATATAACAGAAGCTAAGTTCTTGTAATTTTTAGTTCTGTCTCCGTGGTCAAAAATCAACAAACACTCACCGTATTGGTAACCCTTCATTAAAGACCTTTTATTATCTACTGTGATATGCTCGGTAGTTTCGTAAATAGCTTCTAGAGCATCTCCCATATGCAGCATTGACTCTTCGTCATGGTTACCTGGGACAACAACTACTCTTACTGGTGCATGCTGCCCTAACGCATTTATACACTCTACAAGCAACTTTCTACCAAATCGGTATGCTTCGTATGCAGATACAGTATTTGATTGCGGTGTGCCTTTTGTAGTAGACGCAAACGGTTTGTCTCTGTCTACGTTTAAGTAGTCGTTACCAACTACAAATACTATTTCTTCGATTTTAAATCCTTTGGCTCTGCTAAATAAAGACTGTAAAGCGTTATGAAGGCGTAGCCTACCAACATCAAGGCTATAGTGGTCACCATCAACACCAAGTTTACCGAGATGTAAGTCATACGCTCCAATTTCGAGAAGATAACCTTCCCCGTCTTCTTTAGTTTCATATGTAGGAGATTCTAATGAACAGTTAGCAAATGCATTAAATAAATCGTCTTTTAAGTCTTGCTGCAGTTGCTTTATGTTTTTCCATATATCAATCTTCTTAAACTTAGCTTTTGTGCGGTACATTGTAACTGTTACAGGTTTTCTATCATTGTCGAACCCCGTAACTTCATATGTACCAATGTCAAACCAATCTACCTCCCAGGTATCAAGGTCTACACTACAGTTGTTTATTAAGTCGTCTAAAGATTTTACTCTTTTGCTGTCCTCTACGGATATAGTCATTGAGTCTTTTTGCTCATTAGTGACTACTTTCTCATTCGGTATTTCCGATGATGAGTATGAGGCTGCTTTTACTTCTTCGTCAAATGCAGCTCTTAATCTTCTGGCTTGACTTCTTACACTTTCGTATGTAACATTAAAGATAGCTGCAGTATCTGCGTAATCTTTACGTAACTTTTCAGGATTCTTTAGTAGATAGTCCCTTAGTTCATCGTTTTGCTTTTTTTCCACAATAAGTTTAGTTGAAGTTTACATTATATTTTTTTCATTAACACCAATGTCTTTTAACCAACGCTTGATGTTAACTCCTACGAATTCGTTTTCAAAAAATAATGAAGATGCACATATCTTGAGATGTTGGTTGTATAGTAAATGATACATTACTATGTGCTCTAATGTATCGTATTGCTTCCAGGTTGCGGTGTCAGAAGCTTTGCCTTCTAGTAAGCCGCCTATATATGCTATATGCTTGTAGGATTCGTTGGTAGAAGGGTGCTCTGACTCTACCGCTTTATACCTTGAAAGTTGTCCATTAAAATGGATTATATCGCAAGATACAGATAAATTGTATTCTTTTTTTTCAGGTACATAATTTTTTTCTGTACCAGTAGAGTGTATTACTAAGTATTCAATCACGATTTCTCTTGTATTAATTTTTCAAGGTAAACCGCTAAGTCCATAGCTTCTTCTTGTGCATGTTTAAGCCACTGTAGCTCAGTCAAGTCTTTTCGCTGCATGGTAGTGCCATATTTCTTTTTGCCTACCTCTGCTCTGTCAAGTATCTTAATACATACTTTTTTCTCTATTTCACTCATTACTTTTTATGCGAGCCTCCAAAAAAGAAGTCTACTATTGTATTTACCTTACTACTCATAGCTCCAAATACGGTACTGATAAAACCAATTTCGTAGTCTGAAAGCTCTAATGAATTAAGCACAAAGTACTTAAACATAGTGTAAGATAGAAAAAAATACGCTGCAGTAAAAATAATTGCTAAAGTTTTTTGTATAAGATTGTCTTGAGCAAATAAATTACGTGCACTTTTACGGTCATCAACCTCTAAAGCAAACATATCTTTTTCGTGACTTTGAACTACTTCTTGAAACTTTTGCTTTAGCTGTAGCTTTTCTTCCTCAGTAGTTACTACCTCGTCTATTATGGTAGATGCTTGACCTACCAAACTTTTAATAATATTCTTAATCATAATATTAGCATTTCCAACGCCTTCTTGCTTGACGTATTCTTGAGTTAGGATTATTTTTTGTTTTTGCGCTACTACGTTTTAGCTGACCTAATGAACGTGCGCAGTATGACTTACGTCTCTTAGCTGCTTTACTACCAGGCTTTACTTTACCTGTTACAGCCGTTTTAAGCTTACTTCCTGGGTTTTTCTTACGATATGCCGCAACGCCTTTTTTAGTCATTCCAGCACCCTTTTTGGTAGGCCTATAGTTTGCACCTTTACCTTTGGTGGTTTTTCTAATTGGATTTTCTTTTTTTCTTGGCATTTGTTTTACGTTTACGTAGCGCACTTGTACGCTTACCCATTCCTACTTTTTTCTTTTCAGCTACAACTGCAGCTTTTCTTTTTCCGACACCCTTCCAAGTTACAGGTGTTTTCTTGCTTACTTTTTTTGTTGGTCTGCATTTTTTTGTCTTTTTATTTTTAGACGAACCACAAGGATTACCTTTTTCGTCTTTCCATTTTTCTTTGAACCAACGCTTAAGATTGGCGCCTGCCTGTGTTTTACGAACAGCCATTAACTGTGTTGTTTACCAAACCTGTCCATGTTGCAACAACATGCTGAAGCAGATTTTTTATTCATAACACCTCCACGACGCTTAATATTACCCTTACGCTTACGACACTTTGCTATATAGCCTGATGCGTATGCGCTAGGAAATACTCGGTATTTTGCTTTTGCTTTTCTATAACATGCATCTTTCTTACTCATACTTCTGCGTATTTATATTTAGTATCACCATCTTCATCTTTATAAGCCTCTAACACTTGATTTCGATTTCTTCCTTCTTTAAATGATATGTGTATCCAAGAAAAATCAAATTCATTAATCATCTGGTCAAACTCAACATCGTTAGCTATTACGTAATCGTATATAGCTTTGTTGTTCATTTTCCCAGCTTTCCAAAACTGTATATCCAGCGCTTGACCTTTACAATGCTGGCTTTTGTGACTGCCACCAATGGCACGGTTGAGAGATGGGCTGCGATACCCACTAGTAACACGAACAGGACCAAGTCCATTCCTGATAGGCTGGATGACCTCTCTAACCAAGCTTTGTAGATTCTTGAGATGTGTTTTATTAGGCGCATTATCAATTCCTAGTCTTTTTGCTGTATTACTATGCGTTATTTCAGATAGTAAAAAATTCTTACTTAATCTCATTATTCAGTTTTTGCTTGATTTATTTCTAAGTCTTTTACTACAGCTCGCAAATAATCTACGTCTTTCTGTAAGTAAGATATTCTTAAGTCTTGTTTTGCGTCGTCAGGCAATGCACCCATTTCCCCACGAGGCCATTTAATACGAAATTCTTCATTAAGTTGTACAGCATCTTGCATGCGAACTACATCTAACTGTAACTGCGCAATAGAAGCTGTAAGCGTAAACCATATACCAGCTAAAGACACTATACCAACAACAATGCTGATAAGTGTTTTTACATCTAAATTTATTTTAGACCCTTCCGATATGTTAACTTCATCTGTTTCTTTCATTGTAAGAATACATATAACTAGCTACTACTGTAGCTAGAGATATTACTGTACACGCTGTAATCATAATACTTTGTCATAAGTCATTAATAGCTGATTGAACCTGCTCTCTAGTGGCAGTTACCTTTAACATTATATTTGGTGCGAACCTAAATTCTTCGTATCCGTTTTTAAATATTATTAAGGTTGGGGCAGCAGTGACATTATACCTTTCAAGTAATGTTTTGTCATACTTAATCACATGCCTGTAAGTGCTACACCCTTTTAGTTCATGTAGAAATAATATTTCATTACCTCTATTCCAACCTGCCCAAAATTCTACTACTGATATTCCTTTTCTAATTTCCCAGTCAAAGTTTTTTGAACTAACTTGTTTGGTTTGCCCTTTTAAAACAAAAGGTATTAAAAACAATATGTATAGTAGTATTCTATTCATACAGCTTTTGCTTGATAAGCTTTATATCATCTTTGATTTCAGTGACATCTTCTTGGGTAGACATAATAGTCTGCCTAATTAGTTTGTCCTTCATATCAAACTCCATTCTTGTAATTACAGGGTCGGACGGTGTAGGTAATTCTTTTGCTTCGGCTATATCAGCCTGTAAGCTAAACCACATTCCTATTAAAGTAGATAAACCAATCCCTATGGTGACTAGTGTTTTTAAATCTATATTAAAACTTGTATTTTCATTTAATTCTTGAGGCATAACATTCTATTAACTACACAAATATAATTATTTTTTAACTACCACAAGCCTCACAATCCTCGTCGTCAATACTGCATGCATCTGGCTGTTCGCCCTCTTCTAAGTCTACTATCCACGAATCAAAAGTATCGTTAGTTGACTCTTCTGACCTGTCTAGTTGACGTTTTGCTTCGTCTCTACTCATTAAATTTAAACTTTCCATGCATCCATGTTTTTATAGTTGAACCTTTTTTTAATTTCATTTTATACTTATACGCTCCAGGCGTAATAGAAGTTTGCGTGCTAGTAAAGCTTATTGTTAATTTACCTGTAGAATCTGTTACTGTAATAGCGGCAGGTAAGTCTGATGTATACGAAGATACAATATTAAAATAATCTGTAGAACTTACAGAGCCAGATAATTCTGAGTTTCTTGCAGTAATATTAGACGCAGCAATTAAAGTATCTTTTGACTCACCGTATATATCAAAAAAAACATAATATTCATTTAGGGGGAATACAGACCCTGATGAATCAGTTATGTTTAAAGCTATAGAAACTGAGTCTTCAGCCTTTACTGTTATGTCTACTTTAGTAGATATGTCTGTGTTTATTGTTGCCATGAGTTTTATTATTGTGCTGCTGTATATTCTTGATGAGCCGTTAATCCCTGATTGTTCCAATCATACTCTACTACCGTAGATACATACCAATACATAGTATAAGGACCTGAATCTATGTTTACATCTGATTGAATAGATAAAGCAACTAACTCGCCTGACTCAAAATGTTTTGCGTTATCAAATACATAATGAAATGCATGATAATCATCTGCACCTTGCATTGTGTGTTGTTTAGATTCTTCTTCTGTCCAATTACTTGTTGTAGTAGATGTGTTGTTTAAGCCCATTGTAGAAATAGCTACAGTTACTGTACAGTCAGAGCTTGAAGAAATAATGTGTGGCCTTACAGTAATAGAAACTATTCTACCATCACATGGAGATAAAAAACAAGCTTCTTCTACGGCAGGTGAGCTTTGTTCTAAAGCACTTATTAGCGGTATATAAACTTTTGATGTACCAATTTTATCTTCAAAATTATTAAAGTATATCTCTCTTTGTTTGCCATTTAATGCACCGCTGTAAGTTAAATCATTAGTTACAGTTAAATTACCAGCTACAGTAGTTAAAGAGCTAGAACCATTAGCTATAGTAACATCTATCTCGTCTTCAGCGTCTCCATCTTCAACTGTAATACCTGCTTGCATCTCACCATCATGTGTAGCAACTAAAAGCCTTAGTTTTCCTCCTTCAGTTCCTGCACCACTTTCTTCAGTACCACCTATTATCTGGGCATAAGTAGTTAAAGTACCTCCAGAATCTCTAGCTATGTAGTCCGTTCTTCCTATGTCTGCATTATCTACGTTTACTGCATTTCTGACAAATTCAAATACAGGAGGTCCGTATGTAGAAGTTTGGTCTGTTTGCTCTAACCTTATTTTAGGGTCTGCTAAAACACTTCCATACATAGTAAACTCTCCAGCTTCATTTAAAGTAGCTATAGTATCACTAGCGTTGTCTTTCCAAGTAAAAGACTGCCCAGTTTCGTTATTATCAGAATCTATTCTAAATACCATACTACCTACAGAAGTAATCTCTGCATCGTTACCTATAGAAAGGTCTCCGCTTACAGTAAGACTTCCTGTTACTTCTACAGTATCTCCTATTTGTATGTTACCTGTATCATTATATATAACAAGGTTACTTCCATCGGCCTGTATAGAACTGTCAAAGTCTGCTGCAGCTACACCACTACCAAAAACAATTTTAGTTAAATCTGAAAACTTTAAAAAATCATAAGTGGAATCCCATAAAACAGTAGCTAAAGAAGTATCTCCGTAAAGTTTAAAGTCGTGTCCTGCTCCGTTTGCCCCTATAGTAAGATTACCATCTAAGGTTTTGTTGCCTGCAGTCAATGCAGTAGCAGTAGCAGCGTTACCACTAGTGTCTTGATTTCCTGATGCGTTTACTCCAGGTAAGTTTATATCAGCAGTTCCGTTAAAGCTAACTCCACCTATGTTTCTAGCTGTTGCTAAAGAGGTTGCTGTAGCAGAGTTACCTATCAAAGAACCTGTAACAACACCAGCTATATTACCAGAAAAATTACCAATAGTAGTTCCAGCTATTGTTGTATTACCTGCGCTGTCAAAAGTTATACAAACTGTACCGTCATTATCTTTAATATCGTTACCATTTACCTGAAGGTCTCCATCTATAGTTTTATCACCAGACGTTAAAGCTGTTGCTGTTGCCGCATTACCTGTAGTGTTTTGATTAAGAGTAGGTACATTGTTGGCGTGTATAGTTCCTGCGCCATCAGTTGTAAGGTCAACCTTTGCCGTATTAGCTGTAATAGCTGATGCCTGCGAGCTACTTATAGTGGTAGTATTACCAGCCAAAGCTGTAGTGCTTGTAGTGCCTAACTGTAATAGGGTAGGCTTGTTTAATATCTGCGAATCACCACTAGACGAGTTCCAATCTGCATTTACATTTACTTCTGCTCCAGCAGCTATTCCATCTAATTTTGTTTTGTCTCCATTTGCAAAAGCGCCCTCACTTGGTGGTTGTTGTGCAGAGTCAGCCTTCACACCTTGAGCAGCAGTTGCATAGTCAGAAGAGCTAAATGCTTTTACCTGCGCAAGATTAGTAACTTCTGAGTCCATTAATGCACCAGCAGCAGTAACGTTAGCAGTATCTGTAACATCTGCGCTTGCTTCTATGGCGTTTAGTTTCGTGTGGTCTGCATCAGTAAACACATTAGAGTCTGTGGCATTTTCTACAGCGCTTCTTATTTCAGCATCTGTCTGATTTGCAGTTGCATTAGCCTCTATGCCGTCTAGTTTAGCTCCGTCTACGGAAACATCTCTACCATCTACAGTGCCTGAAACTAAGAAGTTTCCAGTTAAGTCAATAGAACCAGTTAAAGCAAAAATTCCTGACTCGTTTAAAGTTGCCAAAGTAGTATTACTACCGTTTATAAATTTAAACACAGAAGAGTGAGCGTTTCCTGCCTGGTCACTATCTACCCTAAAAATTAAATCTTTTTCTGATTGTACGTATAAGTCATCGTTAGTAGGTCCGTATACATATCCAGGGCTTGCTCCTCCTACTTTTAAATAAGTAACTGTAACTGTACCAACTAAAGATACATTATCTTCTATTTCTACGCCCGTAACAGCATTAGCAACTATTTTAGCATTAGTTACTACGTCATTTTGTAGTAAGTCTGTTGTGACAGATGCGTTTAGTATTTTAGACGCATCAATAATGTTGTCTTCTAGTAAGTCTTTTACAATTGCACCTGGAGCTATTTTATCTGCTGTTACAGAGTTAGTCGCAAGTTTATCCGTGGTAACTGAACCGTTATTAATTTTATTTACAGTTACAGCACTATCTAATATGTTACTTTCCTGTACAGCATTCACTCCCAGCTCAGATACTCCTACAGCGTTTTCTTGTATATTGAAAGAGGAAACAGAGTTTTCGGTTAACTTAGCGTTAGTAACTGTGTTGTTAGCTACTGCGTCACCTGTAGCTCCAGTATCTCCCTTTTCTCCAGTAGCTATAAATGTAAGAATAGGAGATGTAGTGTCTTCTATTATTATATTTTTTGACTCTTCGCCTACTTTTAAGTTTACCGTAGGCAATCCTTTAGATACAAGCGATATGTTTATATCGTTTGCCATTAATCTAAAACTTTAAATTTTCCGTGTAGTATAGTGTGGGTTTCTGTCGCAGAAACAATTTTACAAGTGTAGGTATAAGTACCAACTTGAATATTCATATTGTTAAAAGTTGCGCTTCCAGCACCTACGCTTACAGATGGTACATTAATAGTTATTACGCCACCTGTAGTATTGTCTGTAATAGTAGCATTTTTAACAACCTCTGTAGTATCAGATACTGCACCTTCTTTTTTAAACCTTTTTACTTCAGTATTGTTGTTGTTTTTTATAGATAAATCTATAGTTCCGTAAGAACTTAAATCAAAAGCAGTTGCGTCTTCATTGGTTACAGTAGCCTGTATAAAAAAAGAATCGTTTTTTCTAGCAGTAATATCCACATTAGTAGATATATCAGAAGATATTTTTGTAGCCATTATGTTTTTACATTTAATTGATTTTTAGACAATGCTACTACAGATTTTGTATTTGCAATGACTTTTACGTCTTTTGTATTTTTTGATACAGATACTTTAATATTTGCCATATACAAAAATACTAAATATTATTAAGTTGATTTCCTAATGTAACACTTTCTACTGCATACTGTGCCTGGTGAATAAACTTACCAGCATTTGAACCACTAATACCAAGGTTGTACGTTAAAGTTAACTCTTGATAAGTTTCGCCATTAAAAACATAAGCTTTATAATATTCATTTGCAGCCAACCCAGGTTGAGTGCTATCACTACTATCTTTACCAATAAGAGTTATAAATAAATCATTGTAAAATTCAGGATAGTGAATTACCTGAGTAAAAGCTACTTTATCTGAAGATAAAATTCCTGACGGTGTAGCATTAGTAATAACTATAGATATGTCAAAATTAGATTGTTTTACGTAATCAAAATAATCTTCATATTTTATATAACCTAAATCAAAAGCTTCATCATAAGAGTTAAAAACTTGATTATACACATCTATATTATAAGTATTGTTTAAAGGGTTGAAATAGTTACCGTTATTAACTAAAGCAGAAATATTAGATGTAGTAAAACTTTCATAGCTAGGTGGGGCTAAGTCCCTCAATAGCTGCATCTTAATAAGTAGGTTTTTTTTATTTCTAGAGCCACTAACGACGTCATGTAATGCCGTTCCTACAAATCTTAATTCTGCATATAAATCATTGTTACCAGTAACTACAGAAGGTTGTATAATGTCAAACGCATTTAGGTCTGGTAATCCTTCTATTAGCGGTAAAGGTATTTCTTGCTGTATAGAGCGAGAACTCGTAGCTCTAATTTGATTATTAATATCAAAATTATAATTTGGCATATTACTGTGTTTTTATAAGATAACCTTCTCCAGGAATTAGCTCTCCTATACCATTAAAATTAAACTCTGGTTGAAAAATTCTACCCTCGTTGCTTTTGCATACAATAAGTTTATCAGGTAACAGTTCCTCTAAGTAGTGTTCTGCTGCTTGAGCTTCTGTATTAAGAAAAGGTAGAATATACCACCCTGTAGGTAAGTCTATTGGTATTTTTCTAGAACCTGAATTAGTTATTAATCTACCATTTATTTTTAAAACTAAACCTTCAGTGCACCTTAGTTGATAACCATAATTTTGATTGTAGTA
>Ga0187219_1001049_pt1 | contig 13432 bp, 18 predicted proteins | sample 13SPOviralmetaG_FD_130162 | JGI IMG/M metagenome (GOLD analysis project Ga0187219, IMG submission 130162) | Marine viral communities from the oligotrophic San Pedro Time Series (SPOT) site, San Pedro Channel, CA, USA - 13 SPOT_SRF_2010-07-21... | ecosystem: Environmental > Aquatic > Marine >... | reverse complement strand
AGATAGTATTTATGATTCAAATGGAAGTATAGGTCAAATACTTAGAGGTACAGTCATATCAATAATTGATGAATCAGACAGTAGTAAACTCTTTACAGGTTATGTTGCAACAGCAATTGCAAAAAACTTAACATCAACAGGAAGTGGTTCAGCAGTAGTTATTGTTGTTAAGTGTATGGACCAACATTATCTGGCAGAAAAAAGGGTAGTAGCAGCAAGTTATAGAGCTAATGTCCACTCAGCTAAAGACGTAGCACAAGATTTACTTGGTACTGGAAGTCATACCGTAGCCAGCGGAAACTCTCACTCACAAGCTCCATTAGGCGCAGAAGGGGTATCTGAAGGTACATTAGAAGATGGAGCAATACTTTCTGAAACAACAGCAAACTATGTTACAGTTTCGTCTTTGTTAGACAGAATAGCTAGACGAGGTAGTCAGTTTTGGTATATAGATTATGACAAGAAATTACACTTAAGACAGAAAGCTCATATAAAAGATGCACCCTTTGATATAGATTTGACCAACTTAGGAACAACTAAAATCCTAAGAAAAAGTATCAGCGTTAAAAGTGGTAATGACAAATACAGAAATAAACAAATACTTAGAGGTGGTACTCAAGTCACAGCTAATCAAACAGAAGAAGGCATTAGAGCACAAGGTAACAGAAAAACCGTAACTCTTGGTTTTCCTATATCTGCTGGTATAACACCGCAAGTTTTTGTTGATGATACCTTTACAAATGGAGGAGCAACACCACCAGATGGTAGTTTTTATCTAGCTAAAAATGGTACAGATAACGCAAATGTAGGTGTTAAAGGTAAAGATACATCAGGAAAGTTTTTCTATTATCAAGTTGGAGACCCCATAATTGAATTTGAAACTGCATTAACTGAAAACTCTTTAGTTAAAGTTATTTACAGAGGTAACTTTGATTTAATTGCAACTTCTACTGACCAAGCAGAAGTTACAGCACAAGCAACGCTTGAAGGAGGAACATCAGGTATCGTAGAAAATATTGTTGAAGCAAACTATATTGGGACAACAACTGAAGCAACAGAAGAAGCAGCAGGTTACTTATCAGAATTTGGGGAACAGGGTATTGTTGTTGAAATGGTAATGTATACAAAAGGATTAAATCCGGGACACGTTTTAGAACTTAATTTGCCTGAATATGGAATAACAAATACAGAAGCACTTGTAGAATCAGTAGAAACACGTATAGACACTGGTTCACAGTATGCAATACAATATCGTGTGAAATGCATAGCATCTCCTCTTGATGGAGATTGGACAGACTTCTTTACAGCAATAGTAGATAGACAAACTGCTATCAACGAAGGATTTGATGTTGACACCATTGACCAAGTAGAAATAGTAACAATACTTCAACAAGAAAATATATCCATAGAAATAGACGAAGTAGTAGCACAAGCAGTACAAGCTTGTCCGATAGTAGGTTTTAATTTACCAGCAGACTTATGCGGTGAATTTGTAGGAAGTGTATAATTAAATTATGAATTTATTACTAATACCAAATATAAAAATAATAACCTTAGATTTAGAAGGTAAAATTAAATCTGTAGAAGAAACACATAACGTTGTGACTAATGCAGCATTAGATTTATTTTCTGAAGCACTACGTGGAACAAGCGTATCTAACTTAGAAATCAACTGGTTAGCTTTAGGTACAGGTACTGCAACAGGAGGAGGAGCACCAGCAGCATCTGATACAGCATTAGCTAATGAAGTTTTTAGAAAACAAACAACATTTCAAGCAGGTGGAACAAACAGAATGACAACTATAACTGTAGTATCGCCAGCAGAAGCAAATGTAGCAATAACTGAAATCGGTTGGTTTGGAGCAGATGGAACTAGCAGTTCAGGTAGTGGTACACTATTAGCAAGAGTGGCTTACGCAAGAACTAAAAATTCTAGTGAGTCATTACAAATTAACCGACAAGACACATTTAGTGAAGGGTAAATTATGAGTGCAATAGGTGGTTCATTAGGTACAAGTCCAAACCAGATTATGGCAACTGGTGATTCATTAACAGCAGAAATAGTAAATCAACCCTTTGCCGTTCAGAACTTAACATATTCATCAGCAAGTTCAGGAACAATAACAATAACAGTTGGAGTAGGTAGAATAGAATGGTCAGACTTGCAATTAGACCAATTCACAAGCAATCAAACAGTAACGCAAACTTCTGCTAATGGTCTTAATGGTAATACTTATTATGTAATTTTAAATAAAGGAACGAGTGCTGGTACTCCAACATTAACAATAGAAACATCAGTTCCAACAGTTTCCGATACAGGTAAATTAATGTTAGCTAAATATACTTTGCCTTCAACAGTCAGTAATGCTAATAACACTTTGCTTATAGATAAAAGACCTCAAATATCCAAAGGTGGTGGAGGTGGATTACTTAGTACTGGTGATACAAATATTTCTATTAGTGACACTGGTTCAGGGTCAAGCATAATTTTTACTGTTGATAATGTTGCAACTGGTACATTTAAAGGGTCAACTCTTGATTACAACGGATTGTTCATAGGAGCAAGTAGTATTGCTGTAAATACCACGATAGTGTCAACAAAGACAGCATTTACGGGAGGTACTCTTACCGTTAACAATAGTGTAACATTAACTGTAGTAGGAAACATAGTAATATTTTGATGGTAACATAGGAGATATATGTCAAAGATAGTAGTAAACGAAATCGAACCACAATCAGGTAGTAATGTTACCGTTGTTAGTTCAAATACATTAACAGTAGCAGGAGGAATCGTAGCTGGTGGGTTAACATATCCTACCTCTGATGGTTCTGCAAATGCTGTATTAATAACAAATGGTTCAGGAACATTAAGCTTTACTTCAATAAATGAACAAGTTGATGATAGAGTTAACGCTTTAATCGTAGCTGGTGAAGGTATTGATGGTACATACGATGATTCAGCTGGAACTTATACAATAGCAGCAGAAGATGCAACCTCATCAAATAAAGGTGTAGCAAGTTTTGTAGCAGCAGACTTCTCAGTAGCATCAGGAGCTGTATCTCTTGTAGATTTAACAGTTTCACATTTTGCAGCCGCAACAATAGTTTTAGAAAGTGAAGGTATCAGTTCAAATGATAACGATACTACACTTCCAACATCGGCAGCAGTCAAAGATTATGTAGATACACAAATACTTACTGAAGATACTCTTGCTGAAATGAATGATACTAATATCACTTCCCCAGCAGATGCATCTTTACTCTTTTATGACACAACAACATCAAAGTGGATTGATAATGTTGTATCAGGAGACGTAACAATAGCAGATACTGGTGTTGCAACAATAGGAGCAGGAGCAGTAGACTTCGCAATGATTGCAGATACTGTAGATGAAGATAATATGGCTACTAACTCTGCTACCAAATTACCAACTCAGCAATCAGTAAAAGCTTATGTTGACGCAGAAGTAACAAATGCTGTTACTGGTGGTTCAACACTTAACTCAGCAACATTGAACAAAGATGACAACACAGTTATTACAGAATATCAAGTAACAGTTGCAGATGATGGCTCAGGTTCACAAAATGTATTTTTCTATGATGGAACAAATGGTAAAGAAGCAGAACTTAATTTACAAGCTGGAGAAACTGTTAGATTTATGCTCGCAGACGCATCAACAGGTTCACATCCGTTTAGACTTTCTACAACAAAAGATGGTAGTCATAACTCAGGTGCTCAGTACACAACAGGTGTAACTTCACAAGGTACTCAAGGACAATCAGGCTCATACGTACAAATAGTCGTAGACGCAGGAACAGCAGACACGTTGTATCCATATTGTACATCACACTCAGGAATGGGTGGAGATTCAGTATTTATTAGTGGTGGATACACAAATAAGGATTCAGTTAGTACACTGACAAATAAATCGATAAACGGTGCCAACAACCCTCTTACAAATTTGCCAGCAAGTCAAGTTTTAATAAATGCAGCAACTGATGGTACAGGTATAACTGTTGATTCAGCAGCAGATATGTTATTATTGTACGATGCTGATGCTGGACAAGTAGTAAGAGTCCTTTCAAATCAAGTCGGAGGAAGTGGTGGCGGAGCTAGTTTAAGTAGTGCAAGCGGCTTCTTTATGGCTAACGGATAGTATAATAAAAATAGATTATAGGAGATAAAATATGGCAAGCGGATTATTAGCTAGAAGAAATGGTGATGATTCAGACGGAACAGTTTATACTGCACCATCTAACACACTTAGTGTTGTAAACTTAAACGTTTCAAACACAACTACTTCTGCTGACGAAGTTATTGTCTTTGTTGCACCAACAGGAGCTACATTAGGTACAGAACATAAAATAGACGTTTTAAGTCTTGGAGCAAAATCTGTACTAGAAAGAACTAACATTGTTTTACAAGCTGGTTCTTTTATATCAGTTAACGCAACTGCTGGTACTGTAGCAAATGTTTGGGGTATCGAAGAATCAACTTCATAGAATAGGGTTTTAAATGGGTAGATATAACGAAGAAAGTGCTGTAAAGATAAAATCTATACAGCGTATTAATGCTAGCCATGGCAGGACTAACAATACGTACACAGCGACTATCAGTAGTATTGATACAGCTAAATCGTTTCTTGTTAGTAACCAGCAAGGTTATCAAACTTATAGTGTTCATAGATATACACATGGTGGTAACGCTTATCAAAATAATTATGGACAAGTAAGCGGTGGTACAACTACTGGCGGAGCAAGAATTACAAGTTCAACACAAATACAATATGGAGCTTATCAATCAGGAACACGTAATACCCAAGAAAACTCATATCATTGTATGCAAGTAATCGAGTACGAGTAATGGGAAGAAATAATCCAGCTGGAGCATCTAGCATAAAAAGAATACAAAGAGGTTATCATCAATTACCTAGTAGCGGTTCGCATGGCTCATTACAAACTGAAACTATCTCTATTAGTGCAGTTGACCAAACAAAAAGTTTCATTTATGCAAGTAGAAGTACAGCTAATGCTTTTGGATATGGTCAATGGCAGAACACATTATTTTCAGAATCTTTTGTACAACACCCAAAAGTGTACTTTAGTGCAGATAATGAGATTACAGTTGCAGTACAAAAGTATAACTTTAGTAGTGGTTATCAAAGAGCTTATGTTGGCTGGCAAGTAATTGAATACGTATAATGGGTAGAAACTTAAAAGCAGGTAGTGTAATTAAAAGTGTACAAAGAATTACAACAGGAACAGGTGGTAGTACAAATACTATTACTGCTGTCGATATTAGCAAAACAGTCTTATGGTCAAATTGCCGTACTGGTTCAAGTGACTGGAGTAATGTAAGTGGTGCATGTCATCTAACAGACAGTACAACTGTTACTACTTATGGTAATGGTGCTTATGGTACTGGTAGCGGAACACAATATATTGATATAGTGGAGTATGTATAATGGCTAGAAAAATCTTTACAGGAGGAAGTTCTGAACCCTCTGCAATAAAATCAATTCAAAGAGTGAACACACACACTAACGGTGTAACTACAATAACCGCAGTAGATTTAGACAAGACTATTGTAACTACAACAGCTTATGGTTCTCCGGGTAAAGTACCTGTTTATTTGAGTAGTACAACAACATTACAAAGATATCAAGCAGGTGGCGGTACATCAGGAATTGGTGTAGACTCAAGAGTAGAAATAATAGAATACGTATAGGAGAACAAAAATGAGTATATTTTTCGCAGTAGTGAATGACCAAAAAGTAGTTGTAACAACTAAAGAAGTATCATCAGATGTGATGAATGTAGATAGTGACGGTAATGACATTTTATTTAGTGCTATGAATGACCACATTGAAATAACTGATTTTACAGTATGTGAACCTTCTGATAAGTACGATGCTGATAATGATGATTGGTTAATAGCTGGAGTTGATAGTCAAGGTGGTAGAAGATGGTACGCCGAAGATACAGGCAAACACATGCAAAACACTTATGATGGAACTGGTGCAGCTACAGGCGCAGAAGAAGTTAGTTAATAATTTCTTTTAGTTTATCTAAAACACCAAGATTTTTTAGATTAAATTCAAACATAGAAATATCATAAAAGTAACTAGGTCTACTTGCTATTTTATGCGGATGTTCTATTTCCGTAATTCTTTCTTTTAAATAATCAGAAGAAGAGTTAGCGAAGTAATTAATTGCTTTTTCTTTAGCCATAGACCAAAACGGGGTATCGTAAATACTACCACTTAAATAATGTATTAATATCATTTCTGTACATTCTTTTATATATGATAAGTAATCATTTGTTGGGTATGTAGGCACAGTTTTATCTATAAACTCTAAAGCAAAAGCATTTAGTCTTAATATTCCAGATAATGACGTTGCTTCAAACGGTTCTATAAAAAAAGCAGAATTTCCACTATAAAAAATGTTATTGTCTTTTGTAATCTTTCTGTAATAATTATCAAACTCTAAAACTTTGTAACCCGAAGTATCGTATGAAATGTTATTTTCTGTTAAGAATAACTGTAAGTCTTTCAATATATCTGAATTATTACTTATTTCTTTATTGAATATGTATGTTGCAAATAAATACTTACCTGTTGGAATGCAAGAAATGTAACCATTAGGTCTAGCATTTATAGACGTGTAATCAAAATTCGGTTGTTCCCAAGGTATCTTTATTCCAATTGCAGTGTTTACTGGTATTTCTTTAATTAATTCGTAATTCGAATCTAGTGTAGGTTTTCCACTTGTATCTAAAATATAATCAGAATCTATTTCACTCTTTTCTGTATCTAAATACTTGATATTAGAATTTTTATTTTTTAGGTAATTGATTAAGTCGAGTGAATTAAATTGACATGATATATTAGCTAAATCAAAACTCTGAAAATAATCTTTATGAAATCCTGTTTTCATTACACCAGTCTTATGATGTGCGTTGAATTGCTTAACGTCTTGGTATCCTATATTATTCATGTAATTCATATATAAATAAAAATCTAATGTTGCACTAATTCCAACGTCTTGAGGATTGTTATTATTTGATACGCATTCTATTTCTAATTCGCTTTTTGTATTGAAAAGATTTATTGCAAGCATGCCTGCTAAACCATTCCCTATTATTGTTATTTTTTGTTTCATTTTGCTATGAAATCATTATAATAGCTTTATGTTTAGAAGAAAAAAAGAAATAATATTTGTAAGTGAAATAGACGGCATAGAACTTATAGAAAAGAGTAAACCACAACCTGCTAGTAAATTCATACCAGATTGGTACAAGTATATGCCAGCAGATATACCAGAAAGAACTGTATTAAGTAATTTTCATGTTAGCAAACGAATACCTAACTTTAAAACAGCTAAGACTTGTCCTAACTTTGTTCATGTATTCCGTGAAGGATATGTACTAACTGCACCTTGTGATTTGTTAATTGGATTCGATAATGGTAATAAACAATTTATGCAAGCAAGTAATTCAGATTTTTATTTAGATTATCATGATAACGACCAGTTTGTTAATCATTTGCCTAATGCACCAGAAACTGGAATAAGAGGTGTGTTTAAGATTACTACAAGATGGAATGCAATTAACCCTAAAGGTTACAGTTTTAGATATGTTCCAATGTTCTGGCATTTTAATCGTGATTGGACAGCATGTTACGGAAGTATAGACCAAGACAAGAGTCATCAGTTGAATATACAAATACTTTATACTAGCGACAAAGATGAAATTCTTATCAAACAAGGTGAACCGCTTTGCTATCTTATACCGTATAAAAGAGAAAAGTTTAAATGGACTATTGACACTATGAACGATACATACAAAACATATCTTGAAGCTGCAAGAATGCGTGTACGTAATTCGTTTAGAGCAGGATATTTAAAAAATGAAGTTCAATCTTAATAAAAACTTAAAAATAGAATTTAGAACTGAAGTAGAAGGCTTAGACAAGTTTGCACCAGTTAAAAGAGCTTCTCACTTTATACCTAAATGGTTTAAAGAAATGCAAGATTATGTTCCTACTGAGATTAGAGCATTAAACGATAAAAGTAACTTTGATAAATCACACGAAATATCTAAAAAGTATTTAGACGGTACTGTTAAAAGATGCCCAGCTATTATAGACTTAGCTAAAGAAGGATTTGTAATACCTTTATGGTCAGATTATTTGATTCAAATAGAAGGTACTAAAGCAGAGTGGTCTGCAAGAAGTTTTCCTGTAGGACTAGACTTTCATCCGAATGAACAAATATATAATTGGAGCTTAGGAGAAAATGATTTCCATTCGCCTGTAAAGTTCGTAAATCCATGGAGAATTTATACACCACCCGGATATTCATGTATGTTTGTAGCACCTCATTATCAATTTGAAAAAAGATTTACTGTATTACCGGGAATAGTCGAAACTGACAAGCATCATGCAGTACAATTTCCGTCTGTAATACATGTAGAAGGAGATATACTTTTAGAAAGAGGTATGCCTTTAGTACAAGTAATACCATTTAAACGAGAAGATTATGATTTTTCAGTTGGTCAACAAACTGAAGAAGGTAGATATATGGAAGAATCAGAAAAAAAAAATATAGCGTCAAAATTTAAAAATGGATATAAAGAATGGGTTAGAGGAACAGGTCAATGGAAATAATAGAAAACTTTTTACCAGAATGGTATTTTGAAGTATTAAAAGAAAATGTAATTAAGAATGAAGATGTTAAGTGGGTATTCATTTCAGAAAATATTGCAGGTGTAGACGAAGAATATGAAACTAACTTACCTAAAGCAACTTCTAATATAGGTTTTTCACATGTTTTCTTTACTTATGTACCACCGTTTACAAAATTGACTACAGAAATATATCCTATCTTTGAACCATTGTTAGCTAAAGTTGAAACATCTTATGACGTAAAAATAAATCAACTTCATAGAATTAGAGCAGTAATAACACCACCAGCTAAAAAAGAAGGTATACATTTGCCACATACAGACGAAACTTCTCCTCATTATACTTTTTTGTATTATCTGAATGATTCTGATGGAGATACAATATTTTATAATCAACATTATCCTACAAAAGATAAAAATCTGACTGTAGAAAAGAAAATATCTCCTAAAGCAAATACAGGAATTTTATTTGACGGACTGCATTTACATAGCTCATCAGTTCCTGTAAATTCAGAATATAGAGCTACTATTAATATTAATTTTGATTGATGAAAGTAACAATAATACCTAAAACAAAATCAAGAGAAATATTTTTAGAACTTTACCCACCAAAACTAGCAAATGAATATTTGCCAGAATGGTATAAAAAAATAGAACGTGGTTCTGATAAAAGTTCTTGGATAAGACATCATCTAGGAGATGACTATGCAGATGAACGTAACATAAGTGAAGGATTCACAGCTAAGAAATGTCCAGCTATACAAGATGTTATAACAAGCGGATTCGTAATACCTTTGTGGGGAAAACTTTATATCGGTCACGAATATGACAATGAAGGTAATCCAACTGAAACTCATGTAGCTTTTAGTGGAGACCAATTTACTAACGAAAAAACAGTTCATAAACATGTTACAACACATAATCCCTCGCAAATAGAAGGTATGGATGTAGGAACCAGAACAGATGGAGCTATTCTAAAAATAGAATTGCCATATAAAATCATTGTTCCAGAAGGATATAGTATTTACTATACAGACCCGTTTTATCATTTCAGAAATGACATCAGATGTCTTAGTGGAATGGTAGAGGCAGACAAATGGGGTTATGTCACATTTCCATTTAGTATAGAAAATCTTGAATGTGCGATTGAACCGAACACACCTCTAGTGCATGCCTTAGTGTATAAAAGAGAAGATAAATTAAAGTTAGAAAACAGGTTGGGTACTGAACAAGAATATAAAGATATTGAATTAGATGTAATGGATTTCTATTTAAAAGGCAATGATTACAGGAAATATAATGAGTAAACTATATTGGTTCTTAGCACAAAAGCCAAATGTTCCACCTACAACCATTTATAAGTATCCAAGATATTCACAAACTTCTGTTTCTATCTGTCCACAAACTAAGAAACTAGATAAAAAAATATTAGAAATAGATATGCCGTATCATTTAAAAATAGAACGTAACAAACAAGGTATATTCAATTTTAGAAGTAAAGATGTAGACCAAGAAAATATTCAATATGAAAATCCAATACTTAACGTTACTTCTTTTATACATGATGAAGACATTGTAATTCACTTTGTAATGCCTTATTGTTTTATGTCAGATGACAAAGACTTAGAAGGTTATCAAATGATGGTCAAGTCAAACACTAAACACCAATTTAATGGAGCAGAAATAATAGAAGGTTTACTGCCAGTTGGTAGATATGGACGTATAATAGATTTAGCTTTGTATGTGCCTAAAAATACTGAAGTAGAACTTTTTAAGAACGAACCTATATTTAGATTAGTTTTTAATAAAAATGTAGATATAAATCATATTGTGCCTACTGATGCAATAATCGAATATACAAATTCTATTGGTAATGTTACGAAATATACAAAAGGTGTAAAACATATATTCGAGAAAGCATTTACAACTTATCCTTATAAAGAATTAAAAAAATGTGTTATTTTGAAATAAACTGCTAGTATTGTTTTTATGGAAAATAATGAAGAACTAGGACAATACTTAAGAACATTAGAAGAACAAGTTAAAGCACAAGCTCTATTAATTACAAAACTTCAATCAGAAGTTATAGTTTTCAAGAAAAGAGCCGAGAAGTTCGAAAGTCTATTAAATACAGAAAAAAAAGAAGAAGAGTAGCCACTTTTAACAAATAGCGCCAAAAGTTTGGGATAATAGATTAGGTAATTATCTAAGGAACTTTAATGAGCGCAGGCGAATACAGCTTTACAATCGAATCCGGTACTGATTGGACTTTAACTTTAACTTATAAAGATGCATCAGGTACTGCAATAAATAATACAAGCTATACAGCAAATATGGACATTAGGTCTGCTCTTGCCGGTTCTCTTATAAAAAATCTATCAAGTGCAGGTGGAGAAATCACAATAGGTGGTAGCAATGGAAGAATAGTACTTGCACTTACTGATACTGAAACAACAGCATTGACAGCTGGTAGATATGTTTATGATTTAGAACTTACTGATACGTCTAGTAATACAATCAGATTAATCGAAGGCAATGTAACAGTTAAAGGACAGGTAACAACATCATGAGTGACCAAAATATAGTACAAATAAATCAAAGCGATGTTTCTGTAACAAGAAGTTTAGATTTATCTTTATTTACATCTGATGACCTTACAGAAGGTTCAACTAATTTATTTATAACTAACGAAAGAGTAGATGACAGAGTAGCTGCTTTGTTAATAGATTCATCAACAAGTGGTATAGATATATCTTATGATGATAGCAATGGACAACTTACATTATCAGTTGATACTTCCGAAATAGAAGATTCAATAGAAGACATGGTAAATGGATTAGTAGTAGGTGGTACAGGTATTACCTCAACTTATAATGATTCAGCAGGTACGCTAACACTTTCATTACCTCAAGCAGTTGGTTTATCTAGTAATGTAGTATTTAATCAAGTAACAGCAAACTTAATTGGTAACGTTACAGGTAATGTAACTGGTAATGTTACTGGAGATACTACTGGAAATGTAACAGCAACCTCTGTATTAGCAGATGGAGTAACTGCAACAACACAAACTGCCGGGGATAATACAACAAAAGTAGCAACGACAGCTTTCGTAGCAACTGCAATAACAGCAGAAGATTTAGATTTAACAACAGATTCAGGTACTATTGCTATAGATTTAGACAGTGAAACCTTAACCATAGCTGGAACAACAAATGAAATAGAAACATCAGCCACTGGTAATACAGTAACTGTCGGTTTACCTAGCACAATCACAACAAACCTTAGTGGTACATCAGTACTAGCTGATGGTGTGACTGGTGCAACACAATCAAGCGGAGACAATAGTACCAAAGTAGCAACGACAGCTTATGTTGACGCAACTATTGATACAACTGAAGAAGTACAAGATATTGTTGGTGGTATGTTTAGTAGTAATACTGAAACAGGTATTGGAGTAACTTATGACGATAATGATGGAACAATAGATTTAATTGTTTCACTTACACCATTCACAACAGACAATTTAACAGAAGGTAGTTCAAACCTTTATTACACAGATGCAAGAGCAAGAAGTTCGGTATCTGTAACTGATAGTGGTGGAGATGGAAGTTTAGCTTACAACTCATCTACTGGTGTAATTACTTATACTGGACCCTCATCAGCAGAAGCTAGAGCACATGTATCAGCAACCGATGCAGGTGGTGATGGTAGTTTCTCCTATAATTCATCAAGTGGAGCATTTACATATACAGGACCAAGTGCAAGTGAAACAAGAGCACATTTTTCAGCAGGCACAGGTGTAGGTTTATCAAGTGGAGCAATAAGTATAGGTCAAGCAGTTTCAACAACTTCTGATGTTACTTTTAATGATGTAGTTGTAAGCGGAGACTTGCAAATATCAGGTAGTACAACAACAGTAGACACAACAAATACAACAGTTAGCGATAAATTGTTTGAACTTGCAACAGGAACAACTGGAACACCGACAGGAGATATAGGTATTATTGGAGAAAGAGGTAACTCTACTAATACTTTTATGGGCTGGGATGAATCATCAGATACATTTACAATGGGTACTGGAACATTTACAGGTGCAAGCACAGGAGATTTGACTGTTACAGCAGGTACTCTTGTTCTTGGTGCCTTAGAAACAGCAAGTTTAAATCATGCAACAGGAATAGCTTTTCAAATAGGGGGGACTTCTCAATTAGAACTTTCTGATGGAGCATTGATTCCTACAACTAATAATGATATTGATTTAGGTAGTTCATCCAAAAGATTCAAAGATTTGTACTTAACTGGTGGAACATTATATCTTGGAACTAAAACTGTTAGTCAAGACTCCGTTGTTACTACAACAGCAACACCTTCTGATGGTCAAGTACTAAAATTTAATGCTTCAAGTTCAGTTTATGAATTTGAAACAGTAGCTAGTTCAGCTTCAGAAAACAGAATTGGTACTGGTAACTCGAAAATACAAGTTGCATCTGATGAAATTGTATCAACCATTGCCTCTACTGATAGAATGAAACTCGATAATAATGGATTATCTCTTTTATCTGATGGAGGATTTTATAAAACATCTCAAACGTTAAGTAGAAATATAACTATCGCAGGAACAGAAGCAGCATTAGCAATTGGTACTATAACTGTTAACAATAATATAACCTTGACGTTGGCAGGTATATTAGGTATCGCATAATTGTAGGTATATATGCTTACCAAATTTAATACATTTGCACGATT
>Ga0187219_1001048_pt1 | contig 13449 bp, 12 predicted proteins | sample 13SPOviralmetaG_FD_130162 | JGI IMG/M metagenome (GOLD analysis project Ga0187219, IMG submission 130162) | Marine viral communities from the oligotrophic San Pedro Time Series (SPOT) site, San Pedro Channel, CA, USA - 13 SPOT_SRF_2010-07-21... | ecosystem: Environmental > Aquatic > Marine >... | reverse complement strand
TAGAAGCACACGTACATATTGATTGACACACCAGAGTGTGGAAGCCACCAAACAAATTGGGCTCACTAGTTGATATAGATTGCATGTTGGCAGTCGAAAAACACAAACACAGTACATAAAAACCCCTTAGCACTAGGAACGAAGCGGGGGATATAATGTAATTTCAAACTAACATTAACAAGTTTAATGTTAAATTGACATAACATTAGATGTCGATGTAGGTTGGGAAAGGTCAGAGCCCATTGTACTTTGTGTATAAACAATTACCTACTTCCAATGTCTCGGCCGATGTGACTCACATGAAGCTATTTTTGAGATTAGATGGGACCGTAACAGGTTCCGTCTGACCAAAACAATCTACATGAAACTTAAACATTAATACATTCGTATTAATGCTTCTTATATAAACTATAGTTTGAGCGATAGCGATAACTAATATCTACGAAGTAGATATTTTAGTAATAAATAACTTTGTAGGAGTTATTAGTATGAAGATTAATGAAACAAAACATGATCATATAGATGAAGGTCCTCTTGACTTACTAACTAAAAGTGGTAGAGAACAAAGGCGTGCATTTAAAGGTGGTCAGGGTACATTAAAAAAGACAACTGATAATCTTAAAAAGGAATTTGCAAGTTATCTTGGACGTCAGGGCAAGAAAAACTTTAAACAAGCAACTACTCAGGATGTAATTGCATTTCTTGATGATAAAGATGTAGATACAAGTAATATTGGCCCTGCAGGAATGACTCCTGAACGGATGCATGACATATTTGTAGCTAAGTCTCAAGAAGCAATACAAGGAAAAGGAGCAAAGCCTGCTCCTAAACAAGAACCTGTGTCAAGTACATATACTCAAACTAAAAATAATGCACTAAAACTTAATGCTAAAGAAAAAAGAAGACTAGTTCAGCAATTAGAAAAAAGTATTAAGACAAAACCTGCAAAGAAATCAGGTATTGTGAATAAAGATTTTGATAAAAGTCAAAAATTAAGTAGCTACGGTAAAGTAGGCAAGTAATTAGAAGAACGGCAATCCTGATTTCTTTGTAGTTTCAAGATTTTCTTTTACAATTCCGCCTATCATTGTTCTATCATCGTATGAAAGATAAAAAGCTTCTTCTACACTAAGTCCTCCACGCATATACCATGTGAGTTTAAATAATTCATCTCTAAGTTTTTTAGTTTCTTCTTCCATGCCCTTTGCTTCTCTAAGGATCTCATCCAGGCTTAAGGATAAGATCCTCATGCGAAAAAATTTGAATTATCAAAAGTAATTGGTATGTCGTATGTTTCAGGAGCGCCTGCTGCAATTTCTTCTTCATCAGCATGTGCAGTAAATGGTTTTACTTGAAACTTTGATCTTTGTGCATCGATGTGAGCAAGGACGTCATTAAAGAATTGTTTTTCGGAGTTTTCAACAAATTCGTGAATGTGTGTTGGGTTATCAACACGTTGCTCATCAACTTCGATACATATTATACCTTGTGTGATAGTATCTAATGTTAGCTCGGTTAGTTTTTTAAAGCTTTCGTTGAACTTAGCTAATTTATCTTCTTCTGATATTTGTTCATTGTTTAGAAGTGAAAATATTCTCTGTTCTTCAAATGTCTTTATACTACTTTTAGTAAATTCTTGGTATGTTAAAGGCCGAATCTGTATTTTTAAAGTATTTGATTCGAATGTAGGGTCAAATTCGCCCATAGCAAACTCGGCAAGTATGTCATTTAAGTCTGCACCAAAGGTTCTTTCAGTTCCAACATTAGGAACTTTAGCACTAATTTCCATAGTTTCGCCGTAAGTTGCAATTCTAATTGCAATTAGTATAGCATCTAAGTCAATTGACGGCATCATCCAAGCATTTTTAATATTAGGAACACAACTTTGTATTACATCCACCGTTGCTTGTCCATTTAAGAGTGCATCAGGTGTTTTCATAGTCATTTCATCTTTAGCAGTCATCGGATATACTGCTAATTCTCCAGTCTCGGGTAAATCTAAAGAACCTTCTGGGTAAAATTTTCCCTTGCTTGGTAAATTGATATATAACTTTGGTTGTCTAAAATATTTTTTAAGCGGATTAGCGCCAGGTGCAGTAATTTCTTGCATTATTTTCTCCGTATAAATACATTATAAAGATATGTATCATTTTTATTTATGTACGCACTTAATTAGGTTGGAAGATATTGGCTGAAGAAATTGAAATTGTCAATGTAGGCGGAGACGGAGTTGCTAGTGAAGCTACTCTCAAAAGTCTTGCGGATGCAGTAAAGAAACTTGCTCAAAGTACTGGGAAAGATCCTAGGACTGAAGAAGCAAAGCTTATGAAAACTGCCAATGAAGCTCGTAAGAGTGGCATTGAGATAATAAAAGATCAAAATGATGCAATGGAGGATCTTACCACAAGTACTGAACGTGCTAACAGACAAATGAATAGCATGGGTAAAGGAATAGGCAACTTAGTTCTTAACGGACTAGGTGCTGTCCTTGGTAGTGCTGTTAATCTAGGTAAAGAATTAGCATTCGGCGGCGACCGAATGACCGACTTTGCTAAACACATTCCTGTTGTAGGTGAGCATTTAGCAACACTAACACAATTTGTCGATGATAACATTAATAGTTTTAGACAACTTGCAGGACTTGGTGTTGATTTCGGCGAAAGTATTTTTGAAGTAAGACGTCAGGCCGCAGTTGCTGGCATAAGTTTAGATGCATTTCAAAATGTTGTCGCAAATAATAGCGAAGTACTTGCTCAGTTTGGCGGTAATGCAGAACGAGGTGCTAGAGCATTTGCACAAGTTAGCGGTAGTGTTCAAGCACAGATGGGTCCGCAGCTATCTAGATTAGGCATCACAATGGAAGAAGCTGGCGAAATGACAGCTAGCTATCTAAACATTCAAACTAGAGTTGGACGTACTCAGACTATGTCTCAAGCTCAGCTTAGTGCTGGCGCAGGAGAATATCTATTACAATTAGATAGATTATCGAAAATAACTGGTAAAAGTAGAGAAGCTTTAGCAGCTGAACTAGAACAAAATGCGGTATCACCTGCTATGGCAATCCTTAATAGTACGCTTGCAGACGGCGGCTTACAAATACAAGGAACTTTACAAACTCTAAGAGATAAAGTTGGTCCAGAAGCAGCTGACGCCCTAGAAACATTAATTGCTAGAAACGGTGTTCCGATAATGGGAACACTTAGTCAAGGTTTAGCTCAACTTAATCCAGAAATTATGACACTTGCTCAAGGTCTTAGAGACGGCTCGATGGACATGGAAGATGCTGTGCGCATTATGGGCGACACACAAGCAATGGCAGCACGCCGTGCTAAAAACGAAGGCGATATTTTAACAGTTCTTGCAGAACAAGGAAATGTACAAGCTCTTGCTGTTTCTTCTATGTTAGGATTTAATACAGCCGTTGAAGATTTGACAGGTGCCACTGACATTCAACGAAAAGCAATGGGCGATCAAAGTAGAGGACTTTTAGATTTTGAAAGACAAGTTGCAAACGTAAGAAATGAATTTAATCGTAGCTTTGTTGAAAATGGAATATTCTCAGGACTACAAGAAGCATTAAGCGGCGGCTTATCTTCAGGTCTTACTATAGCATTAGGCTCGGCAGCTGTAGTTACTGCTATAGCAGGCACGTTTGCAGCAGCTAGTCTCAAAAATAGAATTGGAGATTTCCTTGGCGGTGGTCGAGAAAGTAATCGAGGCGGACGCCGTGGCGGAAGAGCCGGTGGCACTGGAATGCTTGGAGGAATGATCGGAGGAATAGGCCGTGGCGGCGCAATGGCTATAACAGCTTTAACAACATCACTATCAGCCGCAGGCGCAGCAGCAGCACCTATGGCTTTAGGCGCACTAGTAATATCAGGTGCTATCATTGGCATCGGCGCTGCTATTGCCGGCGCTACATGGATGATAGGCAAATCATTACCGACGTTTGCAGAAGGATTGGAAGCGATTGGTGAGTTAGATGGAGGGGCTCTTATAGACTCGGCCAAAGGTCTTGGAGCAATTTCAGCTGGCATAATTGCGTTTGGTGGTGCAACATTTGTATCAGCAATAGGCAATCTTGCTGGATCAACTCTAGATACACTTAATAATTTTTTAGGTGGCGAATCACTTTTTGCTAAACTTGAAAGATTTAATAAGTTAGATATCGACGCAGAATCAATGAAATCTAATGCAGAAGCTATGACTGTATTTGGTACTGCATTAGGATCTCTAAATATCGGTGAAGCTGCATTTGGTACAACATTAGCAAATCTTTTTGACGGCTTAACAAGTTTCTTTGGCGGCGATACTGAATTACCATTTACAAAAATAAAAGCATTTAGCGAAGCAGACCTTGGCGATGCAGCTAAAATTAAATCTAATGCAGAGTCAGTTGTTGCATTTGGTGATGCAATGGGAAGTTTATCTCCTCTAGGCGATTCTTTTGCAACATTTGCAGGGCAAGTTTTTGATGGACTATCTCAAGCATTTTTTGGAGAAGTGACCTATCCTTGGGATAAAGTAAAATTATTTGCCGCTGCTGATCTTGATAGCGCAGGTATAAAAAAGAATTCAGAGGCTGTTGTTGCATTTGGAAATGCACTTGCAAGTATTCCTGTAGTAGATAAAACAAGAGTTGGCGGATTATTTAATTCTATTATAGATGCATTTATAGGAGCGGAAGTATATCCTTGGGATAAAGTAAAAACATTTGGAGAAACTGATTTAGATCCAAATGGTTTTATAACAAAGAATGCAAGTTCTATTGCAGGCTTTGCAGCAGCAGTTAATTCTTCAAATGCAACTGCTGAAATTAAAACAGACCGTGTAGGTGGAATGTTTAGTGCTATTATATCTGCATTTGCAGGAACAGCGGTATATCCTTGGGAAAAGGTAAAAACATTTGGCGAAACTGATTTAGACCCAAATGGGTTTATAGTAAAAAATGCAAGCGCCATTGCAGGATTTGCACAAGCAGTTAATGCTTCAAACACAATTGGAGAAATTGATACAGAACGTGCAGGCGGCCTGTTTGGATTAGTTGCTTATGCATTTGCAGGCGGAACTCAATTTCCTTGGGATGCAGTTCAAGAATTTGGTAAGACTGAACTAGACCCTAACGGTAATATTGAAGCTAATGCAGCAGCAATGGCAAATTTCTCTAATGGATTAGCCGGATTTAAAGATGTTGATATAGGTAGCGTAGTTATTCCAAATATCGGATTACTAGCTCAAGGCATACGTGATTTAGATGGTGCATTTGATTCAGAAAAGATTGACGATTACGAAGATGCATTGTATAATTTAAAAGATACTATTGATTTATTAAACGAAAAAATTAGAGAAAATAATGCGCTAGCAGCACAAACCATTGGCAATCAAGCAGCAGCAGGCGGTGGAAACGGCGGCGGCGGTGGATCCAGTAGAGAGCTCGTTCAACTGCTATCTCAGTTAAATACTACGATGGAAAACATGAAAGAAGAGCTAGACGATCAAGGCGACACTCACGACAGAGTTATGAGAGCAGTTAGAGCTCTTAGACCAGGCATATAGGACGGAGAAAAAAATGAGCTGGAAAAAATATTTTACACCAGTACCAACAGGAAACAACCCAAGCGGTTCTTATTCCCCACTGTCCTCTAAAGGCACAAGTGCAACAGCAGGTCCTGCTCGAACTAACTATTCAAGTTATTTGCCTGATGTATATATGGGAACTCCTAACCGTACTGAACGATATGGTCAATATAATGTTATGGATCTTGATAGCGAAGTTAATGCAGCTCTTGATATTCTTGCAGAATTTTGTACTCAAAAAAATCAACAAAACGGAACGCCTTTCTTGTTAGATTTTATAAGCAGTGCTACTAATTCTGAAACAACAATTATTCAAAAGTACTTACAACAATGGTGCAAACTACAAAATTTTGAAACAAGAATGTTTAAAGTATTGCGTAATGTGTTTAAATACGGAGATGAAATATTTGTAAGAGATCCAGAAACTAAAAAATGGTTTCATGTCGATCCTGCAAATGTAACAAAGATTATTGTAAATGAATCAGAGGGCAAACGCCCTGAGCAATATATAATTAAAAACTTTAATATTAATTTTAAAGAAATGGTTGCAACAACGCCGTACGAAAACAATGGCAACATTACCGGCGGCGGAAGCGGATACTTAACAGGTGGTGTCCGTGGAATGACAGGACAGCCTAATAATAGTTTTAGTGGATCACGCTTTCAGCAAGAAGAAAATGAAATAGCAGTTAATGCAGAACATGTTGTGCATTTAAGTTTGTCAGAAGGATTAGATCAAAATTATCCATTTGGTAACTCACTACTTGAAACTATATTTAAAGTTTATAAACAAAAAGAATTACTTGAAGACGCAATTATTATCTATAGAGTTCAGAGGGCACCTGAGCGTAGAGTATTTTACGTTGATGTAGGGAACATGCCAAGCCACTTGGCAATGCAATTTGTAGAGAGGGTAAAAACAGAAATCCATCAGAGACGTATTCCGTCAGCAACTGGTGGAGGAAATAATGTTGTTGATAGTAGTTATAATCCATTGTCAATTAACGAAGATTACTTCTTTCCGCAAACAGCAGAAGGTAGAGGATCAAAAGTTGAAACACTTCCAGGTGGTACTAACCTAGGAGAAATAGATGACTTACGCTACTTTACTAACAAACTGGTACGCGGACTACGCATACCTTCATCATATCTGCCAACAGGAGCAGACGACAGCTCAGCCCAATACAACGACGGGCGTGTGGGTACTGCCTACATACAAGAACTTCGCTTCAATACCTATTGCGAAAGATTACAAAACCTCATAGTAGAAGAGTTTGATCAAGAGTTCAAACGTTATTTGTTAGAGAAAGGAGTTAATATTGATACAACAATGTTCAATCTTAAATTCCAGCCTCCACAAAACTTTGCAGCATATCGTCAAAGCGAAATTGATAATGCACGTATTCCTACATTTACACAAATGAGTGCAATACCTTATGTGTCAAATCGTTTTGCAATGAAACGATTCTTAGGAATGACAGACGAAGAGGTTGCAGAAAACGAACGTCTATGGAGAGAAGAGAATCAAGAAAATCTAACACCGACACCAACTGACAGCTCAGGAGAAATGAGATCAGCAGGAATTAGTGGCGCAGGCATGGGAGCCGACTTAGATAACTTAGAAGATACTGCTGATGATGGCCCTGGATCAATTGACGGTGGAGAAGGAACTGCTCCTGACACTGTAACAGGAGATAATATTGCACCGGGCGGTGCAGGAACTGAACAAACTATATAAATAATAATATGATATTAAGAGAATTGTTTTACTTCGATAGAGATACGCTAGAGCCAATAGAGGATAAGTCCTATGACGAGACGTCTGACCAAACTCCTTTAGATTACGATGATACACGTAAAACAAGATTGACTCTTAAACAGATTAATAAAATTAGAAAAGCTAGCGAAGTCCATCAAGAAGAAAAAATTAAAGATTTAGATTTTGTAAGACAGATGTACGGAGTAGAAGCTAACGCTGAAGTCGGTGGAGTCTAATGTCCAAGATTGACAAGTCTGCGTATTCCAAGCGGCAATTTCGTTTATTGCAAGAACAACGTAGAAAAGAAAAACATCAAAAAAAATTAATAAAAGAAGCTGAGGACAAGAAGCGTATCTACGACGAAAATAAAAAAGTAATCTTAGAACAAAAAGATTATGACCTAGCTAGACAAAAAGGCAAAGTTGCTTTTGTTCTCGGTAACGGTACAAGTAGAACACCAATTCCAGTTAATGACTTAAAGGCCAAAGGAAAAGTCTATGGATGCAATGCTCTTTATAGACGATACGAACCTGATTACTTAGTAGCTGTTGATACTAAGATGATAATAGAAATTAATAAAACAGGTTGGCAGAAGAAACACGAAGTTTGGACAAATCCAAACAAAGCATATATGCGTTTTAAACACTTCAATTATTTTAATCCTAGCAAAGGTTGGAGTAGTGGTCCTACTGCTCTTTGGTTAGCATCAGAACATGCATACGAAACAATCTATATTTTAGGTTTTGATTATAGAGGGTTAGCCGAAGGTACTAAATTTAATAATATGTATGCTGATACTCCCAATTATAAAAAATCAACAGACACTGCAACATTTTTTGGTAACTGGATGAGACAAACACAAAGTGTAATAACGTCAAATCCTAAAATAAATTATGTTAGAGTTGTTAGTGATACATGTTATATTCCAAAAGATTTTGCTAAATATTCGAACGTAGAGCACATGAATATTACACAGTTTTTAAAAATTATTGAAGATAATGAGTAAAAAAATATAAAGTGGCCAGTTTTTGGCCTATTTCTGCATACTTTTCTTATAAATATGTAAATATATATTGACAGCCCCACACCGGTCGAGGTGTGTTATACATTTATAGGAGACAGTAATGGCAGAGCGTAGTAAGTTTGAAGAAATGCTAGAACTTCTTATCAATGAAGATAAAGAAGCAGCAGAAGCATTATTCCACGAGATTGTGGTAGAAAAATCAAGAGATATTTATGAATCACTTCTAGAAGACGAAGAAGTTGAAGAAGCTGATGATGAAGCAGTAGATGAAGCATCAGATGAAGAAGTTGATGAATCAGAAGATGACCTAGACGAAGCAACAGATGAAGAAGTTGATGAGTCAGACGAAGAAGTTGAAGAAGGCTTTGACTTAGACGAGTTTGAAGTAGAAGCAGACCCAATGGCAGACATGGGCGGCGATCCAACTGACGACATGATGGCAGACCTAGGCATGGACGACGAAGGTGAAGAAGGCGACGAAGAAGGCGAAGGCGATGTTGAAGATCGTGTTGAAGACCTTGAAGACGCACTAGACGACCTAAAAGCAGAATTTGAAAAAATGATGGCTGGTGATGATGCAGGCGACGACGAAGGCGACATGGATATGGACGCAGACGACGACGAAGAAAAAGACGAAGCATTTGCTTTTGAAGCATCAGACGAAGAAGTCGAAGAGTCAGATGAAGAAGTTGAAGAATCAGAAGAAGAAACTGATGAATCAGAAAAAACAGCTGGCGAACAAATGCGCGAGTACGTTGAAAAAGTTAATGGCGGTGGCTTAGATGCTGCTAAAATTGGCGGTGACAACGGCGCTAATGCAAAATCAACTGTAGCTAGTAAAAACGACATGGGCGGAACAGCTAGCAATCTTAACCAAGGTAAAGATAACGAAGCAGGTGATCATGCAGGACTTGGTGATTTAAATGCTAAAGACGAAGACGCTGGTAATAGAAATAAGCCAGGCGGCATGAGTGCGAAAAAAGGCATGAAAAACGAACCAGGACACGGGGCTGAGAAAAAAGGTAAGCCCGAAGCAGCAGCTGATAAAAAATCAAATATCGGCAGCTAATAAGGAAAGCTGAATGAAAAACTTACGAGAGCATTTGACATTCGATCAAGCACAAATTGTGCTTGAGAACGCTAACGAAGGCAAAGATCTTTTTATGAAAGGTATTTGTATTCAAGGTGACGTTCGCAACGCTAATCAGCGAGTGTATCCTGTGAATGAAATAGGCAGGGCTGTCAAAACTCTCAATGATCAATGTAAGGGCGGATTTAGTGTTCTCGGAGAAGTTGATCATCCAGAAGGACTTAATATAAACTTAGACCGTGTGTCACACATGATTACAGATATGTGGATGGATGGTCCTAATGGTTATGGAAAACTAAAAATTTTACCTACCCCGATGGGAGGCTTAGTTAAAACAATGTTGGAAAACGGAGTTAAACTAGGTGTCTCGTCGAGAGGTAGTGGAAACGTATCAGAGGACGGAAATAACACCGTTTCTGATTTTGAAATAATTACCGTGGACGTTGTGGCACAGCCTAGCGCCCCCGGTGCATATCCCACACCGATTTACGAACATTTAATGAACGCTCGTGGTGGAATGAAGGCATACGAATTAGCACAGGCAACTAAAGAAGACACTAAGGCACAAAAGTATCTAAAGGAATCGTTGATTAATATAATCAACAAACTCCAATGAAACAGGAGAAAGTAATGATAGATGCACTGAAAACACTTTTCGAAAACGATGTAGTTTCAGAAGAGATCAGAGCACAAATTGAAGAAGCTTGGGAAAGTAAGATTGCCGAAAACAGACGTGCGGCTACTGCTGATCTTCGCGAAGAATTCGCAAAGAAGTATGAGCATGATAAAAGCACAATGGTTGAAGCAATTGACACAATGCTTTCAGAGCGCCTAGCAGAAGAAATTGCAGAATTTGCTGAAGATCGTAAAGGTCTTGCTGAGGCAAAAGCAAAATATGCAATTAAAATGCGTGAAAATGCAGATCTTCTAAAAGGCTTTGTTGTAGAACAACTACAATCAGAGATTCAAGAACTACGTTCAGACAAGAAAGCAATGGCTGAAAATTATGCCAAGCTAGAAGAGTTTGTTGTAGAAGCTCTGGCAGGTGAAATTGCCGAATTTAACGAAGATAAAAAAGACTTAGCTGAAACAAAAGTACGTTTAGTACGTGAAGCTAAAAGTCATGTTGCAAAAGTCAAATCAGACTTTATTGCAAAAAGTGCTAATATTGTATCTGAAACAGTTAGCAAAACTCTTAATAAAGAGATTTCAGCTCTTAAAGAAGATATTGATACAGCACGTTCTAACGACTTCGGTCGTAAGATTTTTGAAGCATTTGCAAATGAGTATATGCATTCGCACCTAAATGAACAAGGTGAGACTACAAAACTTATGAAAGTGTTAGCTGCTAAAGATAAGCAACTAGCAGAAGCAAAAGCATTTGCAGCAAAAGCAAAAACTATCGCAGAAACAAAAGACGCAGAGAAAAAGCGCCTTGAAGAATCTGTACGTAGAAACACGATTTTAAATGATCTCGTTGCTCCACTAGCAAACGACCAAAAAGAAATCATGACAGATTTACTGGAATCAGTACAAACGAATAGACTACAATCATCGTTTGATAAGTATCTACCGGCGGTTATCGACGGTAAAGGTCCAGCAAAGCAGAAGGCAAAATTATCAGAGGCAAAAGAAGTTACAGGCAACCGTGAAACAAATTCACAAACTAACGTTAGTAGTAAGGTAGATGACGGAAATGTATTAGACATTCGTCGTCTAGCTGGATTATAATAAGGAGATAATAATGTCAGAACTACTCGAAAGTCGCTGGCAGGACACGAAGACAGCACTTCTTGAAGGCCTACAAGGCAACAAAAAGTCAGTTATGGCAGCAACACTAGAAAATACCCGTAGGTATTTGAGTGAAACTGCAACAGCTGGTGCTACTTCTGCCGGTAATGTCGCAACTCTTAACAGAGTTATTTTACCAGTTATTCGTCGTGTAATGCCAACAGTCATCGCAAACGAACTAGTCGGCGTACAGCCAATGACTGGTCCAGTGGGTCAGATCCACACACTACGTGTTCGTTATTCGGACACAGCAGGTACAGGCGCCTCAGGTGCAACAGCAGGCGAAGAGGCTCTAAGCCCATTCAAAATTGCTGAAGCATATTCAGGTGATACTACAACTGCAAAAGCAGCAGCAACAGCAGGACTAGAAGGTTCAGCTGGTAACAGACTAAGCATTCAGATCTTGAAACAGACTGTTGAAGCGAAAACACGCAAACTAAGCGCACGTTGGACCTTTGAAGCAGCTCAAGATGCTCAGTCGCAACACGGTATCGATGTAGAAGCAGAAATCATGGCAGCACTTGCTCAAGAGATTACTGCAGAAATCGATCAAGAAGTTCTTGCTTCACTACGCACATTGGGTGGCGCAGCAGTTGAAACTTATGACCAAGCAGCAGTATCAGGTACAGCTACATTTGTTGGTGACGAACATGCAGCACTTGCAGTTCAAATCAACCGTGCAGCAAACCTAATTGCGCAACGCACACGTCGTGGTGCAGGTAACTTTGCGGTAGTAAGCCCATTTGCGCTAACTATCCTACAGTCTGCAACTACAAGTGCATTTGCACGTACAACAGAGGGTTCTTTTGAAGCACCTACAAACACTAAGTTTGTTGGTACTCTTAACAACGCAATGAAAGTATATGTAGATACATATGCAGGTGACGGCACATCAGTACTAGTTGGCTATAAAGGTTCAAGTGAATCAGATGCAGCGGCATTCTATTGCCCATACATCCCGCTAATGAGTTCAGGTGTTGTTCTAGATCCGACAAGCTTTGAGCCAACAGTATCATTCATGACACGTTATGGATATGTTGAGCTATCAAACACAGCTTCGTCACTAGGTAACGCAGCGGATTACTTAACAAACGTTGCAATCACAGACGGCAACGTAAGCTTCTCGTAAGAGATAGTTTAATGATTAAACCATTAACAGGCCCTTCGGGGCCTGTTTTACTGATAAGTACTACATGGACATAAGTGTAGAAAAAACCCCTAAACAAAAATTAAGTCAATACGCAATTGATACTGCTTCAAGTGTAAGCATTACTCATTTGCCTAAAACTGATCTTAGCATTGTTAAAGACGCAGCTATTAGATTAAATGATCAAGCAGGTGCTGCTAAGGCAGTTGCACACATAGGCGCACGTAACTTGCAAAGTGAAAGTGAATTACACGAAAACTGTATTGCAATGCGTAAAGCAGGAGTCGATAAAGTTTTGCTTATAGGCGGTAGCACATATCAAGGTAAAGTTTATCAAACAGCATACGATGTTAAAAAGCATATTGAAGATTACGGTTTTGATATGTATTGCGGAGTATATCCCCAAAGTGAAGAGTATGCATTAGTAGAGAATACAAAGTACATGCACTTCAAAGGTGGCATAAGTCAATTGTGTTTTAATCCAAGAATGTTGAATACATGGGAAACAAAAACACGAGTCGGTGTAGCAACAAACTGTACATTAGAAGGCTTATACAAGTATGCAAAACTTTGCGGAGTTTTAGATAGTGTAGCATATGCAATAGGAAATTTAAGAGGCCTTGCTTACATTAATACAACTGGATTTAATACTGTAAAATTTGTAAATGCTCTTAGAAACAATCCTATTCATTTATATAATTTTGGTAAATTAGATCAAACACTTATGCAATTAACTTTTTCTTAAATTTTTTTAAAAAAAGACTTGACAATGTTTGTAATGATGTTATATTAAGTACATAAGCTAGACGACGGTTTAGATTAGATAGTGCAAGGAACGGTGTTGCGTAGTGACACAACTTGGCTAGTAGCTGTAGTGGCAACATATGATTGTAGAGATACAAAGATATGTTTTTGGAAGTAACTATCCGATGCTAGGCTCCTCCGAATATGGCGAGAGCTACTAGGAGGTTGTTGGTATTCTCAAAGTCCAACCTATCACCCTTATTATTAAAAAGCTCGATACTTAACTGTGTCGGGCTTTTTTTGTTTGTGATAAATAC